>Ga0247779_1000381_pt1 | contig 30025 bp, 25 predicted proteins | sample UWRJL221509R5_FD_179925 | JGI IMG/M metagenome (GOLD analysis project Ga0247779, IMG submission 179925) | Plant litter microbial communities from Arlington Agricultural Research Station in Wisconsin, United States - UWRJ-L221-509R-5 | ecosystem: Environmental > Terrestrial > Plant litter >...
CCGTACCGGCAGTGCCGGCTGCGCCCGCCGTACCCGCTGCGCCTGCGGAACCGGCCGTGCCTGCGGAACCCGCAGTGCCCGCCGTGCCGGCGCCGCCTCCGCCTGCCGCGCCACTGGAGCCGCCTGCAGGAGCGCCGCCCGCTGGCGCACCGCCTGCAGGAGCGCCGCCCGCTGGTGCACCGCCTGCAGGAGCGCCGCCTGCGGGACCGCCGCCCGCTGGCGCGCCGGCTGTAGGAGCGCCGCCCGCTGGCGCGCCGCCCGCTGGTGCACCGCCTGCAGGAGCGCCGCCCGCTGGCGCTCCGCCCGCAGTGCCTCCACCCGCAGTGCCAGCGCCGCTCTTGCCGCCGCTGCCACCTTTGCCGCCGCTGCCACCTTTGCCGGCGATTGCGCCGCCGCCGTCGCCCTCGCCGTCGTCACCGCAACCCACGACTGCGAAAGGAGTCATGAGAGCGACCAAACCCGCCATTGATAGCAAGCGCAAATTCATGTGCAGAAGAGTTAGCTAACGCGCCTTCCGCTGTCTAGACCTCCAAAGTGCCACACAGCGGCCTGATTTCCTCTGCTTTTGGAATGCAGGCCGCTGCAAGAGCGCGCTCAGCCGTCGGTCGGAGCGCCGGGCTCACTTGCGGCGAGATAAAGCACGGCCATGCGCACGGCCACGCCGGCTTCGACTTGATTCAAGATCACGCTGTGATCGCCGTCGGCGATCTCTTCCGAGATTTCGACGCCGCGGTTCATCGGGCCCGGGTGCATGACGATGGCGTCGGGCTTGGCTAGCTTCAAGCGTGCTGCGTTCAAGCCGAAGAAGCGCGCGTACTCGCGCAGGGCAGGCAGCAGCGGCGCGCCCAGTCGTTCGCGTTGGATGCGCAGCATCATCACCACGTCTGCGCCGTCGAGCGCGGGCTCGAGTCGATCGTAGACGCGGCAGCCGAGCGATTCGACGGCGCTCGGTAGCAATGTGCGCGGGCCTGCCAGCGCGACGTCGGCGCCCAGCATGCGCAGCAAGAGCGCGTTCGAGCGCGCCACGCGGCTGTGCGCGATGTCGCCGCAGATCGCGACTTTCATGCCGCGAAAATCGCGGCCTTTGCGCTGGCGAATGGTGAATGAATCGAGCAGGGCCTGGGTCGGGTGTTCGTGCATGCCGTCGCCGGCGTTGACCACGCCGGCACGCGCGTAGCGCGCGACGTAGTGCGCGGCGCCGGACGCGGCGTGGCGAATCACGATCACGTCCGCGTGCATCGCGTCGAGCGTGTTCACGGTGTCGCGTAGGGTTTCGCCCTTGCTCGTGCTGGACGATGAACCGCCGATGTTCACTACGTCCGCCGACAAGCGCTTGCCGGCCAGCTCGAAGCTGGTGCGGGTACGCGTCGAGGCTTCGAAGAACACGTTGATGATCGTCTTGCCGCGCAGCGCCGGAACCTTGCGCACCGGGCGGCGCGAGACTTCCAGGAACGTGTCGGACAAGTCGAGCAGCCGCTCCGCGGTCTCGCGGTCGATGTCGTCGATGCCGAGCAAATGGCGAATGCGCTCTGATGTCATGGAACCTCGCGGCTGGGCGCGCCGGGCGGGATCGTGGGTGAGCTCTTGGGCTGAACGACTGCGTGCATGCCCGCCGCATCTTCGAACACGTCGATGCGCTCGTCACGGTTCAGCGTTTCGGATTTCAGCGCATAGTCGGCTTGGATGGGCAGCTCGCGACCGTTGCGATCGACGAGCACGGCCAGCTCGATCAAGCGTGGTCGTCCGTAGTCCATGATGGCGTCGATGGCCGCGCGCACCGTGCGTCCGGTGTACAGCACGTCGTCGACCAGGATCACGTGCCGCCCGTCGAGGGAGCAGGGGATTTGACTGGGACCAATGCGCGGGTTCGGCAGCGCGGTCGAGGCGTCGTCGCGGTACAGCGTGATGTCCACGCTGCCCAGCGGCGGCGAGTGCTGTTCGAGCTCGCCGAGCCAGTGGCTGAGCGCGCTCGCCACGGCGATGCCACCGCGACGAATGGCGACCAGTACCAGATCAGAGGCGCCCGCGTGCCGCTCGACGATCTCACCCGCCATGCGACGCAGTCCGCGCGCGACGCTCTCCGGGTCGAGCAAGGTTCGCATGGGCCGGCGTCCTAGCACGCGGCGCGGAGCGAGCCTATCCGGCTGTCAATTCAGCCAGCGTCCGTCGGGGCCGCGGCCCTTTTCGCCGTCGGCGGGCGCGTCTGGCTTGGCCAGGCCGCCTTCGATCACCTTCAGCCGTGAGCGCTCGACGCGCTTTTTGCGCTGCGCCGCCTCGCGCGCGACCTCCGCGTCCAGGCGGCCGATCCGGAATTTGAGCCAGTAACGGCGGAGGGGTGAGGGGGACCCAGCGCCGAGCAGCCAGCCCGCAAAGCAACCGCCCAAGCTCCCCGGGATCCCTTCCGGCGGCAGCGAACGGAACAACAGGTAGATGAACGGAGTGCCCACGGCGAGCCCGATCACCATGCCGGTGCTGATCGGCAAGAGGCCGTACAGGCGGACCACCGAGCCACGGTGGTTCAAGGCCCAGGCCACCGCCAGGCCGCTCGAAACCGCGAGCCCTCCGTACCAGTACGTCGGCACCAGGTAGCGAACGATGCTCGACGGCAAGGCGAGCTCGAACAGCGCCTGAATCAGCGAGGGCAGGACGACCAGGCCCAGCAAGAAGCGCGCAAAGCGCGGCGAGCCCCAGCGTTGCTCCAGCGGAACGCCGAAGAAGTACAGCGCCAGGACCACGCTGAGCAGCGGCCACAAGCTGTCCGGCGCCTGCAGCAACGACGCGCTGAACAAGCGCCACAGCTGCCCGTGCCAGATAGCCCGCGTGTTGCCGCAGAACAGCTCGAAGGCATCCGCGCCCACGCCCGCCCAGTGCGTACCGATCGCGAAGGCCAGGGTCAGCCCGACCACCACGCCCATCGCGACCTTCACGACCTGACCCGGACGCGGGAGCCCGGACGGAGCGTCGGAGTAGGTCGGCATGGCTCCTGTACGTGGTAGCTGCCGGAGGACCGTGCCGCAAGGTCGGCGTGGAAGGCCGTGCAAATTGCGACGAGGCGACCCGCGCTCGGCGACGGGCGCGCTAGTTCAGGTCGGTCGGGACCAGGCCAGCGCCGCAATCGTGCGGAGTGCGAGTGATGTCCAGATACGAGACCACACCGGTGGGGCGCGCGTCGTCGGCCGCGCTACCGGCGGCTCCCGCCGATTCCGTGCCGGGCTCGACGTAGGGGCTGGCCGGATAACCGCCGCACGTGGCCACCCAGCGTGGCGCGACCGACGAGCCATCGGCACTGAGCAGCAGGCGCGAGCCGGGGCTGGTCGGTTTCAGCTCCTCGGGACGTTGCGGGTAGGCGTCGACTTCGGCCACGTACGAGTGGTGGTCGACGACTTCCGAAAATGTGACTTGTAGCAGGCAAGTCGTGGGCGGAGAGCTCGCGAGAGGGGTCCCCGGGTTGGGCACGCTGCCATCGGCCGCGGGCGTGACATCGTATAACGTCGCGACATACGTGCGCGCGGCATTGGGGTCGAGCTCGAGCGCCGGATCGACACCGGCATCGCCTTCGAGCGGGGGAGCGCAGCGAACGCTGCCCAGAAAATCCACGGGCGCGACGGCGACCAGTTGGGGGCGCACGACCGCGGGTGCGGTGGTCGCGGTATCGTTACATGCAAACGGCGCGAGTAACGCCAGACCCAAGCAAAGTGAATAAGGACGGAGGCGCATCGGCCGGCATCGCATAGCACCGGCGCGCGCAGAAGTGCTAGCGGCCACGCGACCGAATTGAGGCGGAGTGCGAATCAGCCCCCGCTCTCGCCGCCGCTGCCCGCCTGACCTCCCGCGCCGGCGGCATTTCCGTCCTCGTCCTCGTTCCCCGCGCCGCCCACGCCCACCCCGGCATCCACGCCGGGCGTGAGGAATGAGCATTCCGCGGCTTTCTCGGGCTCTTTCACCAGGGCGCAGGCGGTGAACACGAGCGCGCCCTCGGTCACCTGCGGGTCGCAGTCTCGCAGCCGCGAGTCGCCGCTCTCGGCTTGCTCGGCGCACTGTCCAGCCGCTCGAATCGTGGCCACGCACGCCTGCACCTTGACCGACCCCGGCGGGCTCACGGGCAGACCATGCAGGCATTGATCGCGATAGAAGCGCTGGCATGCGGGCACATCGCTGATCTGCCCGCACTGTTCGGCGGCCTCGCAGCGCGCTTGTTCGATCGCGCGGCAGTCATCGATGCCCTCGGCGTCGGTTTCGCAACCCGTCGCGCTCACGAGGGTGAAGGCGAGGGCAGCGGATAACAGCGAGCAGCAGCTGAGGGAGACGCGCATGCGCCGGGGCTAGCACGTGGGGCGCGCGTGGGGCGAGTTTCGCGTCGTCTTGGCAGTTGGCGCAGGCTACGATGCGCGCGTGTCCTCGGCCATCATCCTGTGTGCGGGCTTTGGCACGCGCCTTCGCCCACTGACCGAAGAGCTGCCGAAGCCCCTCGTGCCGGTGGGCGATCGCTCGATCTTGGAGCACGCCCTCGCCAGTCTCGAAGCGTTCGGGGTGACTGAGCTGGTGATCAATGTGCACCATTTGGCCGAGCAATTCGCGCGCAAGCTCGCGGGGGCGTCAGCCAAAGTTCAGCTGGTCGTGGAACCTTCGATTCGAGGCACCGCGGGCGGCGTGGCCGGCGCGCGCGCGCATTTGAGCCGCGCCCCGGTCTTGGTTTGGAACGGAGATATCTTGGTCGCGCCGCCGATCGACCAGCTTTTGGTAGGCTGCGAGCCCCAATCCTTCTGCCTGGGCGTGGCCCCGCGAGCGCACGGCGAAGGCACGGTCGGCCTCGACGCCGAGGGGCACGTGGTGCGGCTGCGCGGGGAGCGCTTCGGCACGGAGCTGCGCTCCGGCGACTACGTGGGGGTGCTGGCACTCGGGGCCGGCGTGCTCGCGACGCTGCCGGAGCACGGCTGCTTGTTTGGCGATGTCGCGCTGCCGCTGTTGCGCGCGGGGGGCACGCTGCGCAGCGTGCCCGTGACCGCGCCCTGGACCGACGCGGGCGACCTGCCGAGCTTGCTGGGCGCGAACCTGGCCTGGCTCGGCGCGCGCGGCCTCGGCTCGTTTCAAGGGCAGGGCGCCGAGGTTGCGCCCGGGGTGGAGCTTCGCCAAGCGTTGATCGGCGCCGGGGCTCGGGTCCAGGGGCGGGGCGTGCTCGAGCGCTGCGTGGTGTGCCCGGGCGCGAGCGCCACCGCGCCGCTGCGCGATGCCATCGTTGCGCCCAGCGGCCGGGTGATCCCAGCGCATGTTTGAGCTGCGTTCGCCTGGGGGGCGCTCGACGTGGTCAGTCTATCGCCGGAATTGTTAATGAAAATAGACACTTATGGATCGATCTTCACGTCACCCATCAAGGGCACGAGGCCACGCGGAGCGAGCCCGGCGCGCTTGGCGCAGCCGGGCACGGTGCGGCTGGCGGTACCGCCGCACGTCGAAGCGCATGGCAAGCGGGAGGTCCAAGAGACGCTCTGGAAAGCCGAAGCCTTGCTCGGCCTGCTCGCCAAAAACTAGGCCAATTGTCCGCCCTGGGCTAACCGTAGGCGGAGCTTATGGAATCCGTGAACGTCCGCAACCTCGAGCAGATCCAAGAAGAGGACCGCTCGGCGCGCTCCTCCCGGCTCGGTGCTCTCTTGCTGGCTTCGCTAGGCGGTGCGGCGCTGGTCACGGTGGCGCTGGTGATGGCCAAACGTAGCGGGCCACCCGCGCGCGCCGAGCACGATCCGCTGGCCGAGCTGGTCAAGAGCGCCAAAAATAACAGCACCCCCGCCGAGCAGCTGGACGGTCACGACGTCACCTTCCCGGGGATCTTGAGTGATTCACGCGCGCCCACCACCGCCCTGGCGGCGGTCAAGGACGAGCGCGGTCGACTCGTCGAGCAACCGGCCTTCGATCCCACCCAGGTGCCCAGCGCGCCGCCGCCCGCCAGCGATCGCCTGCCGGTCGTGCCGTTGCCCGTGGGCACGCTGCTCAGCGCGACCCCCGTGACCACGGATCCGAAAGACCCACTGACCGCCATGGCGCACTCGGCCTCTTCGCTGGCCGACGGCGCCGAGCTGGCAACCTCGGGCATGGAAGGGGGCTACCAGCTGCAAGTCGCGAGCTACCGCGACCAAGTCGACGCCGATCGCTTGGTCGAAGATCTGCGCAAGCGCGGTCACCACGCGTTTCGCCAAGCCGCCTACGTGCCCGAACGCGGCCTGTGGCAACGGGTGCGCATCGGACCGTTCAAGAGCAAGTTCGAAGCGGCCGAGTACAAAACCAAGTTCGAAAAGGCCGAACGCCTATCGCCGTTCCTGGTCGACCCGGACAAGGTGAAACAAGCCGAAGAACAACGCGCGCTGCGCATCGCCAAGGCCAAGAAGTCCCGTCACGTGGTCGAGACTCCGCAGTAAAATTAGGGGCGCTCGCGAGCCAGCAACGCACCTCGGACGGCGCCCTGTTCCCGACGCATCCGGCCACTGAGGTGCACGCACGACGGCAATGGTCGGCTCTGATGCTCCGAGAGCACCCTGAGCACTCCCTGAATTTCTACCGCCAAGGCGCCAAGTCCGTACAGCGGCCGGGCACACGATCTATCCACCTCAAAGCACGAGCAGAGGTTGGGGGTTAGCGATGCGCTCGCTGGCTCGCGTTGTTGACGACCAATAGCGCGGACAGAGCTTCGCTACTTAGCGGCGCGACAGCTGCTGACATTTGCTGACGCACGAGTTGGGCGAGTGCGGTACCGACGCTCAGCGGCCGTGGTGAGCCGACAACAGCGCGCGCTCCGAGGTGCATTGCGGGATCGCGAACGCCCACTCTCGGATCTGGCTTGTTGTCCGACGCGGTTACTTTTCTTTGCGCGACATTTGTTGGCGTACGAGCTGGCCGATCGCGGCGCTGATGTTTTTGCTCTTGGACAAGATGCGCAGATCGCTGTCTCGCAGGTGAGGCACGAAGCGCGTGGCGAAGGTGAGGGGCGTGCGCGGGTTCATGACCAAGTTAATGCGTACTTGGTAGCTGCGCGTGAACTCGCGGTTGAGCGCGATTTGGCGTAGCACGTCGTCCGACACCGTTCGGCTGGCGCTGATCTGGGCGGCTTCGTTTTCACGCATCAGTGGGCTCTTGACCGCAGCCGTAGCGACCAGGCGATTCGGATCGCGCACCAAAATCAGGCGCTCGCCTGCGCTGCCCAGGGTGGCGGCGCGGATCTTCTGGCTGACCGTCATTTGCGCCAGCTTCGCGTACAAGGGCACCACTTCCTTCTTGGGCTTTTCCTCACCCTCTTCGTCGATTTCGTGCGTATCAGGATTCTGCTCGTCGATCTTCAACAGCTCACCGAGGTGACTTGCCTCTTTGAAAAGCACGTCGTCGAAGTACGGTTCTTCGGCGGCTTCCAGAATCAACTCGTTCTTGATCGCCTGCGCGGCTTCGGCGAAGGCCGGGATGTTGAGCTCCAGGTTGTGCCGCACCGAAAGCTCGACCAAGCGGTCCGCCGTCGACATGCGGACGCGCTTGTTCATGTACAGCTTTTCGATCACCGTGGGATGTTTGAGCATCAGCTCTTCGTTGGTGGCGATGATTTCGCCGGCGCGCTCGTCGGCGGCGTCGGCCATCGCTTCCAGCGCTTCGCTGCCGATGCGCGGCATGCGCAAGAGCGCGGTCACTACCTCGTGCTGATTCGCGTACGCGCGAGCCAGCTCGGCAATCACGCTGCCCGGCAAGTCCGCAGTCAGAGCGCCCTGCAAGATCGGCGCGGGCAGCTTGCTCAGCGTGGCGCGCGCCACCTCGGCCAGCTTCGGGTCCTCGCTGCTGGCGAGCACTGACACGACCGTCACGATGTCGCCCGGCTTGGCGCCCGGCAGCACGCCGCGCGCCGCCATCAGTTTGACGGGGCCGGGCGCCTCCTTCGAGAGCACGCGCTGTACGGGGACGGGTAGGGTTTCGAGCTCGATATCGGGATGCATGGGACGGAAGGACGGCGAGACGCGACGCGCAGAGCCGTTCAGTCTAGCACCTCGAAAGGCCGCGCGTCGCGCTTGTCGGTTGCTGGCATAGAGGCGCGAGGCTATGGGTTAGCTTGCGAGAAATCGGCGCATGGCGCCGCAGGTACGCCGTTGTAAGGAGTCGAGTATGGGCATCATGGATTTCGTCAAAGGCGGCGTGCAGCGAATGATGATCGCGCGCCCGGACTCCGAGAAGCAGAAGATCGTCTACAAGCACCCGGACCAAAATTTCCCGTTTTGGACTCAGCTGACGGTCGACTCGGACGAGGTCGCGCTGTTCTTCAAGAACGGAAGTTACGTGGCCGCGCTCGGCACGCAGGGCTCGCCGCACACGCTGCAAGCCGGCAACTATCCGTTCATCGGCGCCTTGATCGACAAGTTCACCGGCGGCAACTACTTCATCAGCGAGCTGTACTTCGTCACCATTCGTGACATTTTCAATCAGACCTTCGGCGACCAGATCGGCTCGATGCGCGATCCGGAGCTCGACATTCGGGTCACTCCGCGCGCCTTCGGCACCTACTCGTTCCGCGTCATCGACCCAGTCAAATTCGTGATCGGCTTCATCGGTCAAGGCGGGGGCAACGTCGAGCAGAGCATGAGCTGGGTCCGCGACATGCTGTTCATGGGCCTGAAATCGACGCTCACGCGCATGATCAAGGCGGGCGAAATGACGCTCATGGACGTCGGTGGCTGCGGCCCGGACGTGGCCCGTGCGATCGTCAATGATTGCCCGGATCTGACGAATATCGGCGTCAAAGTCACGGCCATCGCCAAGCTCCACATCAGCTTGAACGACGAAGATCAGGCACGCGTCGACGAGATGCAGGATCAGATCGTGCAGGCCAAGGTCGACGCTCGGAAGGCCAAGATCGGCGTCTCGCAAGCCGAGGCACAAGCGCAGCAACGCCAGTTCGAGCTCGATCAAGATTTCATGAATCGCCAGCGGTACGTCAACCAGATGGACGTGGGGCGCTATCAACAATACGCGCAGGCCGAGGCCACGCTCGGCCTGGGCCAAGGCCTGGCCCAGGGCGGTGAGGGCGCCGCGGCCGCGGGCCTCGCTTCGGGCATGGCGCTCGGCGCTGGCCTGCAATACGGCGCTCGCCAACCGCTGCCCGGCTACCCGCCCGCGGGGTATCCGCCACCTGGTTATCCCGGAGCGCCCCCAGCCGCTTACGGCCCACCGCCCGGCTATGCGCCGCCTGGCTATGCGCCGCCAGCCGGCTATGCGCCGCCGCCCGGTTATGCGCCGCCGCCCGCCGGCTACGGTCCAGCGCCGAGCGCGGCCGGATACGGCCCGCCCGCTGCTGCGCAAGCGGCGGCCGGCGCGCCCGCTCGCTGTCCGGCGTGTGGCGCGGGCAACCCGCCCACCGCGCGCTTTTGTGCGGAATGTGGACGGCAGGTTGGCCGCTAGAACTTTACAGGCCGGCTCGGGCGCGCAGACTCGGCGGGCTCGGTGCTACGCTCGGCCTCAGCGCCAATCGTGGACGATACGGTAACCCAAATCGGCAGCGCCCCCGATGCCGCGGGTCTGGGGGCAGGGCAGGGCGAGGCCAGCGCCTGTGCGACCGTCTGTCCGCAGTGCGGGCAGCACTTTTCAGCCGATGGTCGCTTCTGTCCGTTCGATGGCGAACCACTCCGGCCAGCGCCGAGCTACGATCCCCGCGCCGATGCCTTGCTGGGCAGCGTGGTGGACGATCGCTACGAGATCGCGAGCGTGATCGGCGAGGGGGGCATGGGCATCGTGTATGCCGCCCGTCATCGAGCGCTCGGCAAGCGCTTCGCGCTCAAGGCGCTGCGGAAAGATCTGGCAACGGATCGCGAAATCGCAGCGCGCTTCGTGCAGGAGGCGCGCACCGCCGCTTCGATCTCGCATCCCGGCCTGGTGGAGATCACTGATTTCGGCAAGCTTTCCACGGGGCAGCCGTTCTTCGTGATGGAGCTGCTCGAAGGGCAATCGCTGGCGCAACTGATCCGTCGCGGCGGGCCGGTGCCCGCGGCGCGCGCGATCGAAATCGTACGCCAAATTGCCGAAGCGCTGGGCTCCGCCCACGAGCGCTCGATCGTGCATCGCGATCTGAAACCGGACAACATTCACGTCTCGTCGGCCGTAGCGGGCAAGGATCACGTGACGATCGTCGACTTCGGCCTAGCCAAGGTGATCGGCGCGAGTCGCTTGACGCGTGCCGGAATGGTCTTCGGAACGCCGCACTATATGAGCCCCGAACAGGCCCAGGGGGATCCGACCGATCATCGTGCCGACGTCTACGCGCTGGGCGTCGTGATGTACGAAATGTTCACCGGTCGCGTACCGTTCGAGGCGGACAGTTACATGGGGGTGCTGACCAAGCACATGTACATGGCCCCCACACCCCCGAGCCAGCTCGTCGGCATCGAGAAGCTGGGCGTGCTCGAGGACATCATTTTACGCTGTTTGGAGAAAAAGCCAGAGCACCGCTACCAAACCTTGCGGGAGTTGGTCCGTGATCTCGATCTGGCGCTGAACCCGACCGGCCCACGCCCCGCGGCGTCGCGTCGACGTCGCGCCAGATTGCGCTCGCTGCTCGCCGATGAGCTGGAGCTCCCGACTCGCGAAGAGCGGGCGGCTCGACTGCAGGCGTCTTGGTTGAAGCCGTGGCCGTGGTGGCCGATCACCATCGTCGGCGGTCTGTTTCTGGCGGGCATCGCCGGCATGCTGTCTTTCCGCTCGTTCGTGGCTTCTCCGCGCCAACCGACCTTGCGCCCGGCGCACAGCGCGCAGCTGCTCGGCGGGCAGGGCGCGCCCGCGCCCAGCGCTCTCAACCCGCCTTCGCCGCCGCTCGAGCCCGAGCAAGTGCGGGCGGGCCCTAGCGGCTCCGCGATCGCCCCCTCTGCCCCGGCCGCGCCCGCTGCAGCGAGCGCTCCGGCACCGGACTCGCGCGCCTGGGCCCCGTCGACGCCCCGACCCAGCGTGCGCACCGCCGTGTCACACCCTGCGCCGGCACCGGGAAAAAAAGCGCCTGCCCGTCTGGGCAGCTCCGAAATTGTCGACCCTTGGGCCAAGTAAGCAAAAATGCAAAGGGACGGGCGCGGGGCGCCGAGTGCGCTATGCCTGTGGAGGGGGAGCAAACCGGCTGCTTCTGCTTTCAAGAGAGGGCTCAGGGTGAGCGTCAGGTCATTGTCAGGGTTAGCGCCAGCGTCAGCATCACGAAGGCACGCACCGGAATGCGGTGCGAGACGCGAGCGCGGGCTTGACACCCCTGCCCATCCCCGGGACTCTTTAGGTTACTCGCCGTACTTCGATGTGGGCTGATTTCGCGTGGCAAAAAAGCAACTACTACTAGTCGACGCTGATCCCCGAAGCGTGCGGGTGCTGGAGGTCAGTCTCAAAAAAGCTGGCTACAGCGTTACGACAGCCAGCGATGGCGCCGACGCGCTGTCGAAGATCGAATTTTCGATCCCCGATCTGATCTTGACCGACACGCGCCTGCCTCGGCTCGATGGTTACGAGCTGGTGCGCCGCTTGAAAGAGCACGCAGAATTCGCGCAGCTGCCGGTGGTCTTCCTGACCAGCCAGAAGTCGGTCGAGGACAAGGTGCGCGGGCTCGAGCTGGGCGTCGAAGACTACCTGACCAAGCCCATCTTCGTGCGCGAGCTGCTCGCGCGCGTCAACTTGCTCTTGGCGCGGCGCACCCAAGAAAAGATGGCGACCAGCGTGCCCACCAGCCGGCGCACCCGGCTGAGCGGTTCGCTCGAGGACATGGGCGTCGTCGATTTGCTTCAGACCTTCGAGGTCAGTCGCAAGAGCGGCATCGCACGCATCAACGATGGTCGTCGCGAAGCGCGCGTTTACTTCCGCGACGGCAAGGTCGTCGACGCCGAGCTCGGCCAGTTGCGCGGCGAAGAGGCCGTGTATCGCGCGCTGATTTGGATCTCCGGCACGTTCGAGGTCGAGTTCTGCCCGGTGTCCCGCGAGGACATCATCCCGACCTCCACCCAGGGCCTGCTGATGGAGGGCATGCGCCGGGTCGATGAGTGGGGGCGATTGCTGGAGCAGCTGCCGTCGCTCAAGACCATCTTCGAGGTCGATCACGAGCAATTGGTCGAGCGTCTGAACGAGATCCCGGACGAGCTCAACGGCATTTTGCGGCTATTCGATGGCAAGCGCACGCTGATCCACGTGGTCGACGAGTCGCCGTTCGAAGATCTATCCACGCTGAGCACGATCACGAAGCTGTACTTCGAGGGCCTGCTCGTGATCGGCCAAGCTGCGCCCGAAGAAGACGTGGTGCCGAGCGAGGCCGAGGCGCGCGCTGAGTCTTTGCCGCCCGACACGGAGAGTGAGCCGTACGACTACGACGACGTCGTTCCGGATCGCAGCAGCGAGCCGAGGCTGCCGGTGAGTGACGTCGCAGCGCCCTCCTGGCGTCCCTCTGCGCCGCCGCTTTCCGGCTTGAACCAGCCGCCGGTCCACATTCCGGGCCTGCGCGCCGCCGATCTCGGCTCACTCGCTCCGGCCGAACGCAACCCGCGTTCTCGGGTGGTCATGCCCTCCGCGCAACCGACCGCGGAAGCCGCCCCGGAGCCGGCTCAGTCGTTCGACGCGCGAGCGATGTATCGCACGCATTCGGGGCTCGGTCCCTCACTGCCGAAGCCGGAGGTCGGCGCCGACGCCCCGCGTCCCGCGGCATCATCGAGTAGCCACAGCGAGGCCTCGGACACACGTACCGCGGCCGTGGCCGCGCGCGAAGTGGACCAGCCCGTGACGTCACGCGAAGTGGCCGCCATGCGCGTGGTCGAGGGCAAGGTGATTCCCTTTCCCGCGCCGCGCAAAGAAGACGAGCCGTCTGGGCCAACCGTGGTCCAGCCGCCGGAGGCGGTCGAGTTCGTGTTGCCGCCGGCGCCAGCGGAACCGGAAGCAGTGCCCACCGCGCGCGCCAGCGCGCAAAGCTTGACGGAAGCCGTGCGCGAATCGGCCGCTGTCGCTGCGGCTGACCAGGCCGACCCTGTTGCAGCGCCGGAGCTCGCGCACACTGGGCCTCCGGCGCCCGCAGCGCTGCTCGCCGGGATGGTGACGCTCACCTCCGGGCCTACGTCGGGCGAGCGTGAGTCCGCAGTAGCTCGTCACTCGGAGCTGTCCGAAGTGAACCTGGCGTCCACGGTGATCAGCGGCTCGCCCGCGGCAGCCGAGGTAGCGCCCCACGAAAAGCCAGAGCTCGAGGCATCGGTTGCGTTGTCGCCCGTTGCGACCGCGCCCAGCCAGGAGCCTGAGCCGGCAGCCCCCTCGGCAGCCGAGCCCGTCTCGCACGGCGCACCCGCAGAAAGCGCTCCTGGCGAGGACGCTCACGACGAATTCTTCTCGGCGGGCGAAGCGGGCAGCTATGTGGGCGGTCCGGTTTCTGTGGTGCCGGGCGTGCTCGACGAGCGCGACGAGCAGGACTTCGACGACCTGTCCGGGGCGGGGCGCCTCAGCATCCGCCGCACTCCCGAGCAAGAAGCTCGTCGTGAACGCAATATCAAGGTGGTGTCCGGGCTGGTCGGCGTCGGTTTGGCGATCGCGTCCGTCGCGCTCTGGCGCTCGCATCGCGCCGAGCAATCGGCGGCTGAGTTTGCGCCCGCGGCCTCACAAGCCGACAGCGAGCTGGCTCGCCCCGCGGCCAGTCCGTTGGAACCGGCGGTCACCGCGTTGATCCCCGCGCCACCCGCGCCAGAAGCCGTGGCGCCGGGACCAGCGAAGGCGGCCCAGCCGGTGAAAGCACCCGAGCCGGTGAAAGCACCCGAGCGAGTGAAAGCACCCGAGCCGGTGAAGGTAGCGCCACCCGCGGCGGTCGCGCCCGCTGCGCAGAAGCCAACGGCGCCGCCCGTCGAGGCTGAGCCGAAGTCCAAGCCGGCAAAACCAGCGGCTGCTTCGCGTCCCACCGCGACGCCGGAGGCGGGCCAACCCCGTACCCCGGCCAAGCCCCCGACCGCCGCCTTTCCGCTCTGAGCGTCTGCGCTGTGAGTGTGCGCGCTCTGAGCGCCCGCGCTCCGGCGGGCGCCGTCAGTCAGTACAGCGCGAGCGGCGTTTCGATCGCGGTCGGGCGATCCACGCGCCGCAAGCCGATGCCGAGTGGACTGGGCGGACCGAGCCGCGACGCCGCGCGGCTCATTGGTCGGGTGACCGCGTTACCGCTCGGCCGAGCCGCTGCTTGGTGAGCGCTACCGCCCGCACAGGCCGTGAGGGCAATCGACAGCAGGAACAGGGCATTCGCGGAGCGCATGCCCGGTAAGCTAGGCGGAGCTCCGGGCGCTGGCCAAATTGTGGGCCGTTCGGGCGCCTAAAAGCGACTGCGCCGCCCGTCGTTCAGGAAGCGCTGGATCAAGCGCACGACCTCGCCCGGCCGCTCCTCGTGTGGCGAGTGCCCGGCGTCCAAGAGCTCGAAGCCCGAGCCGCGGATCTCTCGAGAAAGGCGTTGCCCGAAGCTCGGAGGCCAGACGCGATCGTGGCGGCCCCAGATGACCAAGGTCGGCGCATGAATCCGGGTGGTCTGCGCGACGACGCGGCGCGTGTCGACGGTTGCGCGCAGTGTGGCCAAGGCGCTGCTCCGGGCCGCTGGCGCGTTGAATGCGTCGTAATAGCGGTCGATCCTGGGTGTTGCCGCGCTCGAGGTGGGGCCGAATACCGTCTCCTGAAAGTGGCGCCGGAATAGTCCGCGCCCCCAGAGCTGTTTCAACATCAAGCCGCCCACGAAGGGCAAGAGCGCAAGCTCCCCGTAGCGCCCAGTCCCGCTCTCGTAGCAAAGCGAATCGATCAACACCAGCTTCGAGACCAGCTCCGGGTGACGCGCAGCCAGCGTCAGCGCGACGGCGCCACCCAGCGCATGGCCCACGACCGCGGCGGGTCCGAGCTCCAGGCCAGCGTACAGATCGGCGATCGCTTCCGCGAAGGCCTCGATGCCATACGGGAAGCGGCTCGGTGGCGGCTTCTCGCTCGTGCCGAAGCCGGGCAGATCGGGCGCGATCACGCGGAACGAGCCGGCCAGCTCCGGCATCACCAGATCCCAGCTCGTGTGATCCACGAACAGGCCGTGAATCAAGATCACCGGCGTGCCTACGCCTGCTTCGGCGACCCGCAAGCGAACGCCGCTTGCGGTGACGTCGCGGTGTACCGGACCGACCATCCCGGCGCCTACGCTACCACAAACGCAACACCCCTCAGAAAGCGCGAAACCTGCCGGCGGCGCGACCGATCAGCGAGCGGTGACCGAGATCGTTCCACGCCCCCGTCGTGATCGCTTCGAGCTGCTGCGCCCGCTCGGGCGCGGTGGCACCGCCGAGACCTGGCTGGCACGGCGCGAGGGCGGGCTGTTCTCGGAAGAGGTCTGCATCAAGCGCTCGCACCGCTACCTCGATCGTGATGGGCGTCGTTCCTTGTTGGAAGAGGCGCGCTTGCTCGCGCAGGTTCGCCACGTGAACGTCGTGCAGTTGCTGGACGGTTTCGAGGATCAAGACGGTGAAGTGTTCCTGGTGCTCGAGCTGGTGCGCGGCGTCGATCTACGAGTGTTGTCGCGCGCATTGGCTTGCCGTGGGCGCGTGCTACGCCCAGCAGTGGTCGCTGCCATCGCCATGTACTTGTGTCGCGCGTTGGCCGCCGCGCAACGCGCAGTTCCGGGCGGCCTGGTCCATCGCGACGTGACCCCGCACAACGTGCTCGTCTCGCGCGAAGGCGAGGTCAAGCTGGCAGACTTCGGCATCGCGCGCGCGTTCGACCGCGAGCAGTGGACGCGCGCCGGCTTGGTCAAAGGCAAGACCGGCTTTTTTTCGCCAGAACAGCTGCGTGGCGACGCGCTGGACGTGCGCAGCGATTTGTTCGCCGTTGGCATCATTTCGTTCGAGCTCTTGCTCGGCCATCGACCGATCATCGAGCACGGCGCCGAGCTCGAGCTTCGTCTCGCCGAGTGCCGAGCAGCGCTCTCGCGCCTCGGGCCGGCCGTTCCGCTCGGTCTGAGCGACGCGATCTCGGGCCTGCTCGCGGCCGAACGCTCGGACCGTCCCGCCACCGCAGACGCCGCAGCGCGCTTGTTCTCCGGCTTCACCGACGAGCAGCGGGCGATCGACGAGCTGCGGCAAAACTTGGCGGACGTGTGTGGCAGCTCAGCCAGTTATTGAAGTGCCGATGCGCGCCCCCGCGCTGTGCTGCGAGGCGAGTTGGCACGGCTCGCGCATAGCGCGAGGCCTCGTGGCTCGTCAAAAGTGTGACGTGCACGGCGGTCGCAGCCGTGTCGCGCGTGTTTCGCGCGCGCCCGCGCTTTATAGCCAAAAGCATGTGGTTCCATGTGCGCATGGACGACGTATCAGCTCCATGGACATTCCATTGAACATGACAGGAAATGTCATAGCTGAGATCGCAAACAGCTTCCATGGAGCCCTGGCGTTCCATGCCCAAATATTTGCGCATAAAGTCCTTCGTGCACTCCACTGAATAGAATATATTCGCACGCGCTGGGAACGGGGCCGTGAAGGACCCGCCCACACCTCGGAACCCCGTGATCGACGATCCCACCCTCAGCCAGCTCGAACGCAAATACGCGGCGGGCCTGACGTCGGTGGAGATCTTGGACGTGTTCGCTTCACACGATGTGTCACTGAGTGAAGCGACGCTCCGCAAATACGTGCAACTCGGCCTGCTCCCCCGCAGTGTCCGGGTGGGACGCAAGGGGAAGCATCAGGGCTCACAAGGGATGTACCCCGTGAGCGTGATCCGTCAGATCCTGCGTATCAAGCAGATGATGGCGGAGAGCTACACCATCGAGCAAATCCAACGCGAATTTTTGTTCATCCGAAATGACGTCGAGCAACTGGAGCAGATGCTGAATCGCATCTTCAAAAAGCTCGACGGTGTGCTCAAAGAGCGAAAGCTCGAGCGGTCCGCGCAAACAGTTCAGCGAGACATGCTCGATGCGCGTGGTATCAGCAAAGATTTGATGGCCCGCTTGGTCGCCATCGAAGACAAATTGACGAAGAGAAACAGGATCGAGAGCGTCGCGGCATCCTGAGGATGTCACGAGGCTTTGCGGCACTAGAGTCCGACTGACGGCCCAGATCGTCAGTCGAGGCTGTCGCAGGCGAAAGTCACGACGAACTTAGCGTACGGCGATACCGCGCGGCCAGGCAGGGTCCGATCGCGATCGGTATTCGTGCGGGCCATCAACGACGGCAGAGGACAAGCGAGGCAGCCATGGAGTCGAACAAGCTCGGCACGGTAGAAATTCAGACGCTCGAACAACCCGAGCTGACCATCGACGGCGCGACTGCGCTCTCCCCGGACGAGGAGATCACGCGCGAACAACGCCGCTCACGCCGCAAGCGTGACGTGCGCGCGCGCACGATCAGCGTCAAGCGCATGACCAAGCGCGAGCTCGAGATCGGCAAATTGCTCTATCCCGAGACGGACTATTTCAAGCCCAAACAGCGCGCGGAATGTGCGGAGGGACCGCGTCCGTGTCCGTACGTCTCGTGCAAGCATCACTTGTTCATCGACGTGTCGCCGCGCACGGGCGCGATCAAGCTGAATTTCCCCGACCTCGAAGTCTGGGAGCTCGGTGAGTCGTGCGCCTTGGACGTGGCCGACCGCGGTGGCACCACCCTGGAAGACGTGGGAGCAATCATGAACCTGACCCGAGAACGCATTCGCCAAGTCGAAGTGAAAGCTTTGGCCAAGCTCGAGGCACTGCGCGACATGTCGTTCCTGCGCGACTTCGTCGATGAGGGCCCAGTCGGCAAGCGTCGCCTGCCGCAACTCTCGAAGGCCGACATGGTCGGCACCAAGTACGACGACGACGCTGAAGAGGACGAAATCGAAAGTGTCGAGAAGGAAGAAGCCGAGCTCGCGAAGAAGCACCGCGGCGTCGTGGCAGTGCTCGAAATCTGAGCGCCCGCCCCCCGTGGCCGGCCCCGTGGACGGCGCTGGGACGCGCCCAGCGCTCGTATCGGCGCGCACTCGATGAATATCGACCGTTACTTGTAAATGGCGCGAATGTTGGAGACGCAGAAGTCGTACGGAACCTCAGCGCCGGAGTTGGTCAAGACTTGCCACTCGAGCCTTCTCACGACAGCCAAGATGTCGCCGCCCAAGGACGATTGGTTGTGCGGAAGGAAAAAGCATTGCGGGAAGATCTCCCCGAACTTCACGGTGTTGTCGCCGGGCGTGAGCTGCTTGTCCCAGCCGCTGCAGAAATCGATGATCGTGGTTTGGTCCTGATACAGCTGCGTTTCGACGGTGAAGCGCAGGTCGCTGGGCTTGGGCACGTTGGGGCCGCTGAGCTCGAACGCAAAACCGCCCAGCTTGCGGGCATCGAACGTGACAGGCGCCCCGGGCATCATCGTGCTCGGATCCAGTGGCTGATTCAAATTCAAATAGATGGCGGCGCCCCAGATCGTCATTTGGCAATCGGCTGCAGGCGGGATAGGCGTGCAGTTGGGATCGACTTTGGCGGTCACGCCTTTCATGCATACGTTCGAGCCCATGAAATCACTGCTCACGACGGAGCGGGGGTCCGCAGCGGCATACAGAGCGCCCTGAATGGCTAGCGGATTGCTGGCACCGTCGACCCAGCCGTCCACCGGCGTCAGCGGCACCTGATTCGCGGCGACGGGCGGCACGCAGGCGGCGCCGAACCCGCCACTGCCGAGCCCGCCCGCCCATGCTCCGCCCGCGCCCGCGCCCGCCCAGGAAGCGACGCACCCGGGGGCTCCAGCGATGGGTGCTCCGCCCGCGGCGCCTACGCCGACGGGTGCTCCGCCCGCTACGCCGACGGGCGCTCCGCCCGCGGCGCCTACGCCGACGGGCGCTCCGCCCGCGGCGGTCCATGTCCCGCTCACTCCGCCGCTGCTCGGGCTGTTGGCGCGGCCGCCGACGGAGGGCCCGTCGCTCGGGTCATCGATGGATGAGTTGCCCGGTACGCGGGCAACGGGTGCTCCCGCGCCGCCGCTGGGCTCCGGGTGCTCCCTCTCGACTCTGCCCGAGCAAGCGGTGGCAACGATTGCCGCGAGGGTTACGCCCGAAAATGCCCTACTTTGCCCCAAGTGGATCATGCTCGCTCCGCGAGCTTAGCAGAGCCGCCCTCGATGGAAGCCGCGAACATCAGAGCATCGGCAATTCCAGCTCGGTCTCATCTTTCCCACACCCCTCCGAACTTTAACTCACCCCCCAGCGCGCGGCCGCGGGTTCGCTTTCAAGCGCGAACTTCGCGCAGCACACGTAAGAAGTTTTGCCCCAAGATCTTTTGAATCACGCGCTCGGCGAGCCCGCGCTTCAAGAGCGCTGCGACCAAGCGCGGTAATTCGAGGCAGGTGGGCATGTCGCGCGGGGTGATGATCGAGCCGTCCCAATCGCTGCCCAGGGCTGGCGTGTCTTCGCCTGCGACGTCGAGCACGTGGGCGATGTGCCGAGCGATCGTGTCGACGCGCCCGGCCCATGGGCGATCGCCCAGGAAAGGCGCGTGGTACATGATGCCGACCACGCCGCCGGAGCGTGCGACCGCGCGGATCTGATCGTCGTCCAAATTGCGCCAATGGCGATACACGCCCGACACTCCCGTGTGCGTCACCACGAAGGGCACGTGCTTGGCGTGCGCCTCGCAGGCAGCCCAGAAGCCACGCGCGCTGATGTGCGCCAAGTCGACCAGCACTTTTCGCTCGTTCAAGAGCTCGACCACTTGCGCTCCGAACGCGCTCAGCCCCGTGTCGCGGAGCCGCATCGGCGAGCTGGTCGAACCGATACGAGAGCTCGACAAGTGCACGAGCGTGATGCGCAGCACGCGACCGTCGCACAGCCGCGAAAGCTCGGCCAAGCTGAAATCCAGCGCATTGCCGCCCTGGATGCCCAGAAACGCCGCGTGCTTGCCGGCGGCGCGCGCGGCGGCGTATTCGCGCGCGTTGCGCACGACCTGAAACTGCGTGGGCACGCGCTCGAACGTTTGGCACAAAACTTCGAGGTTGGTTTCGAACGCGCGCGTGCGATCAGCGGGCTCGCGCATCGGGTTGGTCGTGATCACCCAGGTGGCGCCGCTGATCTCTGCCTCGAGGATGCGAGGAAAGTCGACCTGACCGAGGAACGCGCCCCACAGCGGCGCGCGGTGTCGCTTGGTCAGATCGTAGCCGAACGTTCGCTGCCAAATGAACGAATCGACGTGCAGATCGATCACGTCACTTTCGCGATACAGCTCGACGGCCGCAAGCGGGATACCGAGCTCGCGCGCCCAATCTGCCGAAGATTTCACAAACCTTTGGGCACGCTATCGAGGTCGATGTTGCTCAAAGCGTAACGGATCAAGGCGCTGCGATTGGCCTTGGTCAAGCCGCGGGCCTTCAGGCTATCGACCATGGTGTCGAGTCGCTTCAGGTCCTCGGTGTACATGGAGATGCAGATCACCTTGTAGTGAGTCGGCTTCTCCTGCGCTGGGTCGGTCGAAAATAGCACCTTCGGCCGCTCTTCCGAGCTGGGCGCGTAGAAGCTATTCGAGAGCACGCCCTCGACCTCGTCGACATCCAGAACTTTTCGTGCAGCTTGGCGTAGTTCGTTGCGATCGCTCATCACCCCAATCCTCCGGCTAGGCCCGCTTCGTCGCGAGCTGATTCAACTTGCATCAACCGTTCGATCACCCGCCAGTAGTCGCCGGCAGCGCTCGAATTCGGTGCGTACTCGAACAAGGTCTTGCCCATCGAGGGCGCCTCTTTGACCTTGATCGCGAAATGGATCGGGTCGAGGCACACGTCCTTGAAGTTCTTCTTCAGGGTATCGAGCGCCTCGTTGCAAATGCGCGCGCGACTGTCGAACAAGGTCGGCAAAACACCCCAAAAATTCACGGGATGATTGAGGATCTTGTTCACGTGCTTGACCGTGCGCACGACCTGCCGAATGCCGATCAAGGACAGATAGTCGCAGGCCACTGGGCACAGCACGGCGTCCGCCAAGACCAACGCGTTCTGGTTCAAGAGCGAGAGGCTCGGCGAGCAGTCGACGATCACGTAGTCGTAGCTCTCTCTGGCGCGCGCCAAGCGTGAGGCCATCACCCGGTCGCGATTGCGCTGGCCGGCGATGTACAGCTCGGCCGCTGCCAGCGTCTCGTTGGCCGCGATCACGTCCAAGTTCGGGCGGGCCGCGATGCGCGCCTGCTCGAACGGCAAGCCCATCACCAGCACGTGATAGAGCGAGCGCTCGGCCTCCAGCCCGAGCGAGGCCGCCACGTTGCCCTGGCCGTCGGCGTCGACCAAGAGCACCTTGGCGCCCCGCGCAGCCAAGCCCGCCGCGACGTGAACCGCGGTGGTAGTCTTGCCCGTGCCGCCCTTGTGATTGAAGACCGCGAGCACTTTCGGAGTCGAAGCGGAGCGACTGCGCATGGGGATTTCCGCGCTCCTTGTGACCGGAGTGGCCGGGCGCAGCTCGGCCACGGTCGCCATGGGCGGCGCCGGGGTCTCCACGACCGCGGGCAGAGGCGGGCTTCCGTCGTTGCTCGGCTCGAGCTCGGCGCTGACCGACAATGCGAGCTCGGAAGGACCGACCGCCGCCACAGGCTCATCGCCCTCGCCGCCGTGTTTGTCGCTCTCGCTCTCGCTTTCGATCGGGTAGCTCGGATCGAGCAACTGCCCGAGGCGCACCGAGCGCACGCCGGACAAAATCCGAGTCCGGCATTCCGGACTGCAGGCGTAGTGACGGCGCCCGCCGGTGAACAGCACCTGCGAGGCAAGCTCGACCTCGAAGCGCGTCGCACACGCGTCGCAAGGCACCGCGCCGTCGGTGCGACCGCGGTGGCTCGCCTCCAAGCAGCGCTGCGAGCAGTAAAAGGTGTGCCGAGTGTGAGCGACGCCCTGTTCGTCGCGCTCGACGTGCTCTTCCATCTGATAGCGGAAGTGCAACTCGAACTCGTTGTTACAAGTGGTGCAAGTACGATTGATGACAACCATGAGGACCCGCGCTTCCTGTTTATCGAAGTGCGTCCCAGCGGATGTCATAGAGCGCGAACCCGGGCCAAATTCGCGACACGCATTGGAAGTAGAATTCGCTTTAAACGTAATCGCGTAACTTCTCGTATTAACTTAGTTATTTTATTTTCTTGATGGTCACGATTCCGCGCCGCGGGCAACTCAGCCTTCGGCGTCGAAAAGTGGGCTTCCGAGAGCCACGCAACGAGGCTCAGCGCGTGCTGAGGGGTGCGCTGCGAGACATGGGAGCGCCCAAACCACAAACCCGATCGCATGCCCCGCACCAAACTAACGTTCACGACGCCAAAACGCCGAGGCGCGCCGCGCACAGCAAACCCCAAAAATTTCCTCGAGCTCTCCGGTGCCCTGCGGCTGATGGGCCGCCCTGAGGACTTGGCGATCTTGGAAATCTTGGCGATCTTGGCGGCCCTCAGGGAGCCGTTCGGAGCGACGCTCTGAGCGACTCGTTGGGAGCCGCGGCTCAGTGGCGGAAGTGGCGGACGTTGGTGAAGATCATCGTGAGGCCGGCGTCGTCGGCGGCTTTGATGACTTCGTCGTCTTTTTTGCTGCCGCCGGGTTGGGCGACGGCCACGACGCCGGCGCGGATGGCCGCTTGCAGGCCGTCGGCGAAGGGGAAGAAGGCGTCGGAGGCGAGCACGGCGCCTTTGGCGCGCTCACCCGCTTTTTCGCAGGCGACTTGCACGGCGGTGACGCGGGCGGTCTGCCCGCCGCCAATGCCGAGCGTGGCGTAGATCCCGGGGCTGTGGCCCGGGCCGGCCAGGACGATGGCGTTGCTCTTGACGTGTTTGCAGGCGGCCCAGGCGAACTCGAGCGCGGAGAGCTCGAGGGCCGTCGGCTGGCGCTTGGTGACGACGCGGCCGGCTTGCACTTCGCCGAAGCCACTGGCGTCGCGCTCTTGCACGGCGAAGCCGCCGCCCACGCGCTTGAACTGCAGGGCCTTGTGGTTTCGGCCAAGCCAACCATTGGTCGTCAGCAAGCGGAGCTGAGCCTTGGTGCGCAGCTTGGCCAGCGCGCCCACGGCGTAGCCGGGCGCGATGATGCATTCGAGGAAAGTCTCGCTCAAGATCGCGGCGGTGGCGTCGTCGACCTCGTGGTTCAGGGCCACGATGCCGCCGAACGCGCTCATGGCGTCCGCATCGCGAGCGGCGCGGTAGGCGTCGGCCAGGGTCGGGCCCGTGGCAACGCCGCAGGGGCTCGTGTGCTTGACCACCACAGCGGCTGGGTTCTCGAACTCGCGTACCGCATCGAGCGCGGCCTCGAGATCGACTAGGTTATTGAAGCTGAGCTCTTTGGCCCCGCTGCCAATGCTCTCGACCGTGGCCAGGGCGCCCGAAACTGCGTTGCGCTCGCGGTAGAATGCGCCACTTTGGTGCGGGTTCTCGCCGTAGCGCAGGCCGTATGCTTTCTCGAGCGAGACGGTCAGGTGGCGCGGATAGCCGTCGGCTTCGCCGCGCGCGGTGAACCAGCCAGCGATCGCGCCGTCGTAGGCCGAGGTATGGGCGAACACCTTGCCCGCCAAACGCTCGCGCGTGGGCCGGCTCACGTCGCCACTTTGCTCGATTTCCTTGAGCACCCCGGCGTAGTCCGCCGGATCACAGACGACGGTCACGCGATTGTGATTCTTGGCCGCCGAGCGCAGCATGCTTGGACCGCCGATATCGATGTTCTCGATCAATTCCTCGGCAGTCACGCCCGGCCGGACCAGCGTTTGCTCGAACGGGTACAGGTTCACCACCACCAGATCGATCGGCTGGGCGCCGAGCCGCGCCAGGTCGGCGTCGTCCGTGCCGTCACGCGACAGCAGCGCGCCGTGCACGCGCGGATGCAGGGTCTTGACGCGACCGTCCATCACTTCCGGCGAACCGGTGTAGCTCTCCACGGTTTCGACCGGGATGCCGGCTTTCTGCAGGGCGGCGAACGTGCCACCGGTCGAGAGCAGCGTGACTCCGCGCGCGGCGAGCGCCCGGGCAAACTCGACCAAACCAGACTTGTCGGACACGGAGAGGAGTGCGCGGCGGATAGGCATCAAGGGGCCGGTTATCCCCTAGCGGCCCTCCCGTCAATCGATTCCGTCGCCGTTGAAAGGGAGAGCGGGTGGGTCAAAAGTGACCGCAGCCGGGGACAGTCCGTCGGGGAGACCCTTCCCGAAAAAAACAAAGTTCGTACACACGCTTTGTCTTTCGCGATGAGACCGGTTCCTTGCTGCGCGCCGTCGTCAGAAGGAGCTCGAGTGCACGTTCACTTCTACGGGCTGAGAGCGGACCAGAACTCGATGAGATCTGCGGGCATGGGCGCGATGACCTCCAGCGGTTCGCCGGTGACGGCGTGGCGCATCCGGTAAATGTGGGCGTGCAGGGCGTGGTGCGGCAGCTCGAGCAGGGCGAGGTCTTCTTCGCTCAGTTCGTCGTCGGCGGCGCGCGCGAGCAGGCGTTCGTCGGGGCCATACAATTTGTCGCCCACGACTGGGCAGCCCAGATGCGAGAGGTGCAGGCGGATTTGGTGCTGTCGGCCCGTTTGCAGCGCGCACTCGACCCAGGCGTAGCCTGCGCGGGTTTCACGAACGGTCAGCTGGGTGCGCGCTTCGAGGCCGGCTCCGGGCTGTGCGATGCGCATTTTCACGCGCAACGGGTTGTCGACGTCGGCCTCCATTGGCACGTCGACCAAGCCGCTCGGGGGCACTCCGTGGGTCAGGGCCAGGTAGATCTTCTCGACCCCGCGCTGCTCGTCACTCTCGAGCGAAAGTGAGCGCTCTTCCAACTTGCGCTTGAAGGCGCGCTCCGCCTCCGGCGTGCGTGCCAGCAGTAAGATCCCGCTGGTCTCGCGATCCAAGCGGTGGATCAGGGCTAGGAACTCGTCGGGGCGCTCGGCCTGCAGGCGCTTGATGACCGTGTTTTGATGGTAGCGCGCGGTCGGGTGCACGGTCACGAGCGGTGGTTTGTCGATCACCAGCAAATGCGGATCTTCGTACAAGATCGGCAGCTTTGCCTGGCCCTCGGTGTCTTCGAAGGGACGGCGCCAAAGCGCGATGCGCTCTTCGGCGCGCACCCGCTCGCTCGGGCGCCGCCTGCGCCCGTCCGCGGAATACGCGCCACTTTTGACGATCAGGCGCGCGCGCGTGCGACTCGTGCTGCGCAGTTGTGATTGCACGAAGCGGTCGAGCCGCATCCCGGCGAGCTCCCCCGGGACGCGCAGGACGCGCAGAATGGCGTCCTCGGGCAGCCCTTCCGGTCGCACGATCGGCGGTTCTTCTTCGAGCCGCTTTTGATTCACACCTTGCCGCGCCGAATTTCCGTGCCGACACCGCTGTCCGTGAAAATCTCGAGCAAGAGCGCGTGCAAGCGGCGGCCGTCGATGATGTGCACTTTCTCCACGCCGCCGTTCACGGCGTCCAGCGCGCAGCGCACTTTCGGGATCATGCCGCCGCTGATCACGCCGCTCTCGATCATCTCTTCGGCCTCGGCCGAGCCGAGCGAGCTCAGGCGTTCGCCCTTGGCGGTCTTCACCCCGTCGACGTCGGTCATCAACACCAGCTTCGCGGCAGAAAGCGCGCTGGCGATGCTGCCCGCGGCCGTGTCTGCGTTCACGTTCAAGGACTGGCCGTGCTCGTCGACGGCGATCGGCGCGATCACGGGAATGAAGCCGGAGCTGATCAGATTTTCGACGATGCCCGCCTCGACGTGCGAGACCTCGCCTACGCGGCCCAGATCCACCAGCACCGGTTCGCCTTGCTCGTCCTTCGCGGCCACCTTTTCCAGGCGCTTGCCGCGCATGAAACGGTCGTCCTTGCCGGACAAGCCGACGGCGCGCCCGCCGTGCTGGCAAATCATACCCACGATCTCTTGGTTCACGCCGCCGCCCAGCACCATTTCCACGACGTCCATCGTGGCGTCGTCTGTCACGCGCAGCCCTCCGCTGAAGGTGGAGTGGATGCCCACGCGATCGAGCATCTGATTGATTTGCGGGCCGCCGCCGTGCACCACCACGACGCGGATGCCGACGTAGCGCAGCAGGCACACATCGCGCGCGAAGCTCTCCTTCAGCGTCTCGTCGATCATGGCGTGACCGCCGTATTTCACGACGAACGTGCGGTTCTGGAAGCGCCGGATATAGGGCAACGCTTCGTGCAAGACCTGGGCTTTGCTGACGAGTTCGTCCATTTCGGGCCGAAAGGTAGCAGCCGGTGTTCCCATAGCCACTACAAACTGGCCGTGGTAGACGGCCGGGCAATGGATATTCTGCTCGCCCTCGCCGAACTGGCCCCGTACGTGCGGGAAACCGAAGCTTGTAATTCGGCAGCGGCCCTCGTGAAGGCGCTCCGTCAGCTCGGGCACCGCGTCACGGTGGCTGCCCCGCGCTCGCCGGGCTTCGAGGCCGGTGGCTTGCTCGCGGCACGTCGGCTGACGCCACTCACGCTCGCGGACGGCAGTGAAGTGAACGTGCTCGACGGTCAGCTGGCGTCCGGCGCGGAGCTCGTCCTGTTCGACTTGCCCGGCTTGTTCGACCGCGACGGCATCTACGGTGAAGCGGGAGCTCCGTACGTGGACAACGCGGCGCGCTTCGCCACGTTTGCCCGCGCGGTATCGGCGTTGGTCGAGCAGCGCGCGCAGCAGGGCAAGGCCGTCGAGGTGGTGCACGCGCACGACGCGGTGGCAAGCTTGGTGCCGCTTGCCCTGCGTGGCCAACAAGTGCCGGTGGTGTTCACCATCCATGACATCGAGCGCACGGCCGAGTTCCCAGAAGGCGCGCGCGACGTGCTTGGCTTTGCGGACCTGTCCTCGCTGGCGCTCGCGGGCGGGCTATCGGGGCTCGCCTCGGCCGTGCAGCTGGCCACCGCAGTGACCACGGTTTCCGCCCGCTATGCCGAAGAAATCCTGGATCCGGCGCGCTCCGGGGCGCTCGCCAGCGTGCTGTCGAGCTTGCCCGAGCCGGTGCTCGGCATCGCCAGCGGCGTCGACTACGCCACCTGCAATCCGGCCACGGACACCGCTCTGGAGAGCCGCTTCGATGCCGAAGATCCCTCGAACAAGGGCCGCTCGAAGATCGCCGCGCTGAAGAAGCTGGAGCTCGAGTTGGCGGTGGATCGCCCGCTGCTGGTCTGCCTCGGCGATCTCGGTCGTGAAGCAGGCGCTGACGCGCTGTTCGAAGCGTTGCCCGAAATTCTCAAGCTCGATCTCGGGCTCGTCATCGCCAACACGGGCGAGCCTGCGGCCGCCGAGCGGTTTCAAAGCGTGGCGCGCGAGTATGCCGGCGACTTGAGCTGTGTGTCCGGCGTCGATGAACGCTTCTCTCGTCAGCTGTACGCGGCGGCGGATTTGGCCTTGGTGCTGGGGGCGGGCGGCCCGGGTGGCAATCGCCAGCTGTTCGCTCAGCGCTACGGCGCCGTCCCGATCGCGTTTGCTACCGGCGGTCTGGTGGACGCCATCGTCGACGCGGACGTCGAGCTCGAAACCGGCACCGGTTTCTTGTTCGACGCGCTCGAGGCCGAAGCGCTCTTGGGCGCACTTTCGCGGGCTTTTTCCGCTTACGGCAACCCGGCCTTTGCGCGTCTGCGTCGGCGGGTGATGCGCCTGGACGTGGCCTGGGATCGCCCGGCCCGGCGTTACGCGCAGCTGTACCGCAAGTTGCTGCCGCTCTGAGCTCAGTCGTTCTCGGCGCTCAGCTCGAGCGCCGCTGCGAGCCAACGCACGCGCCAGCCGATCGCGAACAGGACCGCCAATTGATGCGCGCCGAATGCGAGCGCGAGCGCGCGTGCCGTAGGCATCATCGGGTCCTGGCGCAGCAGCAGCCAAGCGGCGCACAGGAAGCCGAGCAGGCCGCCGGCGATACTCGGGTATACGCTCGCTAGCACTCTGAACGGCTGCCTTCGGAAGCAAAGCAGCGCATGCGCGAGCGCCGCGCGTGCACCGCGCCCGGCTCGGTCGGGGAGCTCGCGCTGCTCGCGTTGCAAAAGCGTGGCGCGGGCGATGTCGAGCAGCGCGCCGAAGCCAGCGCAGGCGAAAAGGCCGAGGCCAATCAGCACGATCGGCGCGAGGCTGCGCAGCCGCTCGTCGGCCGACGAAAGCGCGGGCTTGAGCGCTGCGCTGAGTAAGCTCGGCGCAAGCAAGAGCGCCGCTTGGACCAAGAGCGCGATCGCGCCCAGCGCCAAAAATCCCGGGAAAACCCGCAGCGCGCGCCGCGTACGCTCGAGCAGCGGGCGACCCGGGAGTCGCAGCAAGTCGAGCGCCAGGGCCAGCGGAACGAGCTCGAAAATCGCGCACAGAAGAGCGAGCAGCAGCGCGACTCGCAAGGCCGAGGCGAGCCACGGGGCGCCGATGCGCAGGAGCTCCAAGAGCAACAACGAACCTGGCTGAAACAGCACAGCGTCGCCGTCGGGGCCATTGCTCATGGCGCTTGCCCGGATCGCGAGCACGATCGGGTAGCTGACCAGCAAGCCCAGCAGCGTGCGTGAAATCCAGAGCAGCATGCCGGCCGCGGCAGCGGACGACAGCCACGTGAGCCGAGTCGTCGTGCCGTCGTTCACGGTCCTAGTGCTCCGAGCAAGAGCTGCGCCGCATACAGCGCGCGTTCGCGAGAAAGTGGCGCTGAGCTGTCCCCGGTGCTGAGCCAGTTATTGCTGCGATCGTCGTCGAGCAAAATGCGCTGCTCGGGATCGACGTTCACGCTGACTAGCCGGGAGGGACCAACGTTATCGACGTTGAAGGTGAAGCCGCTGCCATCCCAGTGCCGCAGCTGTTTCGTGCCATCTTCGAAGCCCAGCGCGATTTGTACGGGAAACTGCAGGCTCCCGTGGCGGTAGACCACGACCCGGCTGGCAAATTCGGCGGCGGGTCGCGGTGCCTCGGGTTTCTTTTGCTCGCGTCCGCTCGGGCCGTCGAACACGCCGGCGGCCGCGCTGATCGGCGCATTCGAAATCTCGCGCACCAGGTAGTCGACCGTTCCGCGCTCGGTCAGCGCCTGTTTCAACGCGATCACGGCCTGGCTGTCGAGCTCGCTTTGCATGACGCCCAGAAAATCGGCGGTCGTCGGGTGTTGAAAGCGAAACTTGCGCGTGTAGACGCCGAGGGCGTGGTTGACGCGCTGGCTGCCATAGACTCGAGCCAGGGTGCCGAGCACGATCGCGGTGCGGCTGTACACCAGCGCGCCCATGCTGCGAAAGGTCGCAAACTCGGCGGCTCCCTGATTGACCTTTTCGTCTTCACCGCGCGCGGCGGAAAATAGTCGATTGAGCGCGGTCGAGCTCACGCTGAGCCCGAACGCTCCGAACACCGAGCCCGCGCCGAAGCGAGACTCCAACGCTTCGGCCTCGGCGTAGCTGTTGAAGCCTTCGTCGAGGAAGGGCTCGCTGTGCTCGTTGCTGGCCAAAAGGCCGTAAAACCACTGGTGCCCGAGCTCGTGCGTGGTCACCACGTCGATCACGTGCGTGCCGCCGAAGGTGCTGTACCAGGGGCCGCCGGTAGTGATCAGCGTCGGGTATTCCATCCCGCCCGCATTGGCCGCGGCCTCGGGGGGATGCACCAGGGTCAAGGTCGGGTACGGATAGGCCCCGTACAGGGCGTTGAAGTGGGGCAAGGCGTAGCGCACGCTTGCCAGCTCCGCCTCGGCGTTTTGCCGCTGATGTGGCGGGTACAGCACGCTGACTTGGGTGCCGGCGATGCGCTCGCTGCGAGCTTCGAAGCGATCCCAGGCGGTCCAAGCGAAGTCGTGCACGTTCTCGGCGTGGTAGCTGAGCCGCGTGCGATCCGGGGTTTCGCTCTCGCGCACGCGGCTACCGGTTGCGCCCACTCGGAACCCGCGCGGGACATCCAGAGACACGTCGTAGTCGCCGAAATCTGCGTAAAACTCGCTCTGGGCGTGGAACGCAAAGTGCGCGAACGCGCCGCTCGGTAGCAGACGTGCGAGCTTGGGGAACCATTGGCCCATGAAGTGAAAGTTGTCCACGAAGCCGGTGCGCTCGACCAGCTCCGGCAACTGGTCCTCGAACTCGAGCTCGAGATCGAGCGTTCGCCCGGGCTCGAGCGGGCTCGGCAGCGGGACGCGCAGGTCGGTCTCGTCCTCGG
>Ga0247779_1000382_pt1 | contig 30018 bp, 28 predicted proteins | sample UWRJL221509R5_FD_179925 | JGI IMG/M metagenome (GOLD analysis project Ga0247779, IMG submission 179925) | Plant litter microbial communities from Arlington Agricultural Research Station in Wisconsin, United States - UWRJ-L221-509R-5 | ecosystem: Environmental > Terrestrial > Plant litter >...
CAATACTGTTGTCATCAGGAAACTGGGCGCAAGTGAATCGTTCTATCGCTCACTAGCAGAAATAGATCTTATTCGCCCGCCGACAGTTGACTTCGACCCAAGTAATCATGTTCAGAATCTGTGGATAGAGGCCGTATACAACCGTATTCTCAAGCTCTTTTCCATGTGCGATAACTTAGTTCATCTAGCATTGCCTGCTGTCAACCTGTTTTGGCTCGTGCATGCTTCTTCTGTAGGCCAACATCGCATTTCCGCGTTGTCTTCGCGTTCTATTACGCGGAAGAAAGACCTCCGACTCTTCGTCATAGATGCTATGGAACCGGAATGGTCGCTCTCACACCTCGTTACCGACGACCCAGGACTGAACTCTCCTCTTTTCTCCAAAATCATCCACCTTCGTATCGGCCGCATGGGTTCATATGCAACTCACCTTGACCTTGCTCACTTCACCCGCCTCACACACATTGCTGTGCCATATCACCAACCGGAAATCCAAATTCTGCAAGACCTGCTCCAAATATTCGAATTTCCTTCAGCGATGTTTCTTGTTGTTGTCCTCATGAGGGATGCATTGACAGACCTACAATACGAAGATGCTATAACTTGGGTAGGCAATATCCGCAGAACGAATTCCAAAATTTACGTGGTACCTGCCCTTCAAAGTAACATGCAAGCTGAATGGGAAGCTGAAGTTCGCTGTGGTCTCAGCCTTTGGGATAAAGCCGAATATTTCACTCTTCGGTCGTTTACGTCATAGAAATGTGCGTCGTTGCACCTATATTTGCCTTGTACATGCCAATTTTACGTCCTGACAGTGGTCGATTGCTTCAGATATTTGATTTAATCACGTATAGTGCGACGACACCAAAAAAAATGTGAATTTTGTAATGACTCCTTGACCTGGTGTTACAACACCAAAGCGAAGGCAAAATCCGCCGTCATACACCACTGCTGGGGAGATCACACAATATACTCAAAGCCCTCAAGGAACAAGCCACACACGACGTGTCTTATTGACGGATGAGAATCAGTAACCATTTAATATATTCTTGATCACTGTCAGGGCCATAATTCAACGGCGGAATGAGAGTGACAAGATCACTCTTAGAACGTTGCGTTACTAGTGAACGATCTTGTTGCCGGTTCGACCCTAAGCTCGGTGCCGGTCAAAGTTTCAAACTCAAGCAAGTCTCGTCCGCCGCTGTTGGGGGTCTTTTTTCCGTTTAATCTCCCTGGAATAAACCGTAGCAGGCCGCCCACGGTGTGGCCCACCTGGTACAATTATGTTTTCTTCGCAGACAACTAACAAACGTTAGCTCCCGCCCTAGGCATAAAGGGGAAAGATGGAACTCAGTTGCAATAAATGACCTCATCGATTTCATTTGTTGTCAACTTGAACTTGCGAGTTTTTTTGGCTTTGCAAATTCTAATCTTTCTAGTGGTAAGAAGTGTCGCAATGAAGCCTGCTGCATCAGGAAGGCGGTTTCACAGTCTATGTATGTGTAGGCTTTTGGGGTATTGACGTGTGTTGTGTATCTATTGATGATGAGTGAAAAGAAATCAGACACGCGCACTCGGAGTTGACGAAACCATTCATTACTCAACTTCTAGTCGTTCCGAGCCCTGGATTGTCTTTTTTTTAAATTGGTCACACGACAATTTCAGCCTGCTCGAAATGGGTATTTCTACCCAGTACATTGTGCACACCGTACACCATTACGAGAGCGGACTTGGAGACCCGAGGATATGTTCCCCGCGCCAAGGAGTATGAGCATTTTTACCCGTGGGATACTTTCTATCCATATAAGAATAATTCCCATAAACATATCGTCAAAATTTTCACAGGTGAAAAAAGAAAGTGACAACTTCGCTATTCTTAGTTACCACTAAGTTAGGGACCAGGGTGGGGTTGGAGTTATTCCTGATGAGCGTTTGTCTACATTCTAAAAAAGAAAACGGATCAATGACATCGAAGGAAACCATCAGGCGCTATTTTGTGAACGACCTGTGTACAGCAGTGTCCACAAAAGATTCATTCAGATAGAGCATAGCTGCCGCTTATTACATCAAAAATCAAAATCAAGATGCCGATATGTGAATCAACGCTGAGCAGACCGTGGACACTCAAGCACGCCTTGACAATCGCTACATACCGCTCAAGTGATATTTTTGACGTCGGATTTCTTGACGACATCTGATTCTGTTCTTATGTTTATATATAGTAGTCATTGATACGACATCTACTTAATTATTCCGTTGACGTTACCTGTCGCATGAAGCATGATCAAAACATGGGTGGGGTACAGAAGCACACACAGAGGCACCCACTGTCAATCAACGTCATGTCAGAAGAGAAGTAAAGATATTGGGGCTATTACGCGAGATGTAGCATCCGGGTCAAGTATCATCCAGGTCTTTCTAGAATATTTTGATTTGTGGGCGCGGCAAGTTGTATGGGAGAGTTCGTTCTTCCGGGTCGAACTGGGTCGAAGCTAACACTAGAACAAAGTAAATAATGAAATTAAAAGCACCTTATTCCTGTAGACGCTTCCATGATAATCATATGTTAAATAAACCAATGTACGACCGGCATACAAAAAAACCGAAAAGAGCACCCATGTAATCAGGTCTACACTTAGATGTTTGCAGATAAAGTCGTTTTATCTAAATATATGTTATCAGCAACGCATGCCCAGAAATCTCGTCAAGGAAAGTCTGGCCCGGCAGTCACTGAAGTAGTCCAGGTCCAACTTACGGTCCCAAGAAGACGGTCACTGCGCCAAAATACGAGTTTGTAAGGTCACATGACAGATCAAAACGCGTCGCAAACGACGCGGTTAAAAGAAGAGCGTGCCCGTGAAAACAACTCATATAAATGATATCATGCATACAGGCCTGGCTAAATTTAATTCTTTAGAAAACAACAAATTTCCAGGCTTGATTTTTTTCTCTCTGCGCAGCTAAGCAACATGCTATTATATGGTAGTACCAGCGCTTTACCACTCGAAGGAGTCACCAAGCAGTCGAGGTTTGTTTTTTGCCCGTTAATAACACCTAAGATCGGACGCATTCGGAACTTCTAACTTGGAGATTTATATTTTCTTTGGTGTGGAATAAATAAGCGTCAGAGAACCATCTTTCGTTGATGTTATCTTCAACGGCTGAATGAGTTCGCTTTTGATGTTTGACAGGTCTCTGGCAAGTAATGAACATGCACTTCACCAACCCGAAAGTGTAGTGTATAACATTGCGTGAGCATACACTAGAACCACAGAGGATCACTCACCACGGTGCTTAAGAAGCGTTGGATATGAAGTTCAGAATATTCTTATCGAAGATACAGCGAATCACGACACACATACAGTACTTACTTAACTTCCGCGCCTCCGACTCGGACCTGCTCTCCCGAATAGTAAAAGAACTGAAGACAAGTAGAAATCCATATGCGGTTAAAGGTCCAGCAGATTCTGGGTACCTAGTATGTATGTATACATTTAGACTAATCTATCTTAACTCCGTCGATTAGGAATCATTCGCCGATCCTCTAATTGATTTTCTAGGATTTTCTGTGACCACGCGTTTACCACGAGGATCTATGAGCCATATGACAAAACGCCTAGAAGTAGGGCAAACAATACTATCAATATCCACCAGCACCTGATATTGAATTCTGATTCAAAGTGAGATTAATCTGCTCGAAGGGGATTATCGTATATGGTGCTACATAGAACGGGCTCTCTTGCCTTAAATTCTCTTATACAGCTACATAATAAAGCGTATAAAAACGACTTCCACACATCCCTGTACATATGGTGTATAATGCAGGTCATATTGCAACATAATTTTACACACCATAGAAATCATAAAATAGGTCCCATCGATACCTATCGATACGGATGGCTCAGGAACATAAACACAGCTACTTCTCTATATGCCTCAAGGAACGTGGCTTCTGATCATGGAAGCGTACTAAGGAATGTGGCGCTAATTTTCTTTCTCCCCTCTCCAAGAATTATTTGTCGTCGCGAGAAGGCAACCTGAAAGTTAGTTCGATCTCTTAAAGCTTGGAATCTGTGCGCAGTGACTCTTAGCAGTCTTTATCTCGGCACGCGTATCTCTAAAGTGTGTTTTTGACAGTCCATAATCGCGATATCATCAGTCCCAAGTGTCCAACTATGTCTGCAGAGATTTCTTAATCTTATCTGATCCGGGCTCCGTGCCGCATTCACGGGCACTGGTATTTGGTGTTCCGGTTCTATCACACCGCGCTGGCAGATCTCGAAAAACTGACCTTCTCTTGCGACTTCTGGGTAGTGGGCGTTAATACCAATACTACAACACGACCCTAGGCCTCGTTCTGATAACTATGTCGCTGAATAGGATCCCTTATTGTCTGACTGTCTTCTGGGCCGTTTACACCGTAATGACTGCACCTCAGCCACCTGTTCGTCTGTCTGAACGGGTGGGTTCTGTTGGGCTCGAAGTTTCGTTAATGCCAAAGTTCATTAAAGTGCGCATCAGATAGTCACGTACTCTGAAAGTGTTCACTAACCTCTCTTTTATAGGGAATATTTCTTGTCATTGGTGTATCAGAAATCTCCGTAATCCTTGCTAATCTCAACCCTTCCAATAATCTATCGAAATGGATACTGTACGCCCTAGTGCACACGCCCTCACCGGTGCAGGACATCCGTATAACTTGGACTTCCGTCCTTGCATGGACTCTCTGCATCTCCGGCGCACTGATTCGCCGAACCTGTTACAAGACCATGGACAAGATGTTTACTTTTGAAATCAGCCTTCGGAAGAACCACCAGCTGGTAACATCGGGGCCATACTCTATTGTACGACATCCCAGCTATACTAGTGGCGCTATGGCTCTCTTTGGTGCCCTCTTGACACATACTTCTCCTGGTTCGTGGGCAAGGGAGTGTTCCGGGATATTCAGCCAGGCATGGCTGGGAAGTACCAGTGTGATTATAGTCTCATGGCTGGTCGCAGCTATTCTTGGGTCGTTGGTCATTATCCCAAGACTGGATGTAGAAGATAAGTTACTCAAATCGCATTTCAAGTCAGAATGGGAAGCCTGGGCAGAAAGGGTTCCATACCGATTAATACCAGGATTGTATTAAGCGCCGTTGCATACTAATTTCCAATAAACCCCCCATGTTTTTCCATTAGATTAGATCTTTTATTTAATCCAGAACCTTCTTGTTCCCTCGCATACTTATGTGTAAGTATTTGCTATTGCGCAAGGTGATATGAATTGGCTGTGACTTCACGCTCACATGATCTTCGTCACAGTTCCTGTGCACTGGTTTGCGCTTTCGATGCCTTATTTAGCTAACTTGTCCTTCAAGAATGACCACTACATCACCGTCTTTCCAATCTTGCCTCAAATTTTTGGTTTTAAGATCAGCTGCAAGAAACATAGGGCAAGGGATTATGGCACTACTAATTCGCTGCGCATCCTACTCAAATATCTTCAAGGGAGTGCGCGTAAGTACCTCCAGGCTCGTGGCGTGGGATTTCGAAGTTTAACAAGTCGCGTTATCAACTTCAAGGCAAGCGAACTACACACGATAACTCGACGTTTAACGACCTGACCCATTCGACGCGTTTCTCATTTGTTTACACCACGCGATTCTCCGATTGCCAATGGGAATTCTCGAAGAACAGAATGGGGTGCAAGCTATGCTGCTGGACGAGACTCAGAGTGAAGATAAATTCTGGGTACGGACATTTCCAATTCGGACTATTTTCTGTTACCTATTATACTAAAATTCAATTCACAGAAACTTCAAGTTAAAGCAGAAGTCAAGATTGAACCCATTGAACTTGTATTGACCGAGTCTCCTGCGATGACGACAATCCCTCCAAACCCATTAGATTCGGAGAAAGAAGTAGGAGGATGTCATTTTCTTCCCAATCACCGATAAAGCTCATAAAAAATATAGGAAGATCCGAACAATCGTACTTCAGTAGAGGCTGAAAAATCATTCAATGAAAGATTTCTTGCTGAAAAGAACATGAAGGAGGAGCCATCAATCCACTCAGCGGCTGGCACGTTCAATGATTTGACAATATATCGTCCATCCAAAAGGCTGAGAGTGGAGGTAGTACTACCTCCACTCTCCGATATACAAAAGAAATGGAAAAAAGAACTTCTAGACGACTTCAAGAAGCTGAAGGCGATGAAAGATGTGCGTAATATCTTCGCCAGCTTATGCCAATTATTCAAAACTATGCGGCCCAAAGTGAAGAAAATAGCAAACATGGAGCTCAGTCTTGATACCGTTCAGGATCGTCTGAGGCCAATAGGTCTTGAATTGTTTAATATCACCTTAAACAAAGCCGACCAAGAGGCTGTGGTATCCCGCAAATTTATGTCCAACACGTATGGAGGGAGCTCCCAAGCAACTTTCCCGAAAATTGGGCCGCGATTCCTTGCAAAACATGGAATGAGCGATTTTGCGTACATGAATATTGACTACCAGCCTGAGGCGCCCCAAGTACCCGGTGCACCGGGGCTCTTTTTTGATTGTGAAATGGCCGACTGTGATTTGGACGGCTTATACAGAGTATTGACCAGAATACAACCCAGCCAGTGGAAATATATGGGTCAGTACGAAATTAAACGAAGCCATCGCCCTGCTTTAACCAAAGAAGAATGGGCATCGGAGAAAAATAGGGTAAGTTTCCTAACTTGATAATTAATATGGCTTGTGCTATATTGACGCGATAATTAGTTTCGTAAGACATGGGCAAGAGAAATCTGCCGACAAGATTGGGGCTCTGGTGTTCAGGCTCGTGTTCGAGCACGCGTGGTATTCAAGCGACGTCACCCAACAGCCGAACAAATCGACGAAATGATGATAAACAAGCAATATAAGCAAACCACACCCGAGGAAGTAGAGAGGGCGTACGATAAAGGTGAAGAGGTAAGTGGTCCACGCATTTAATATTTCAGTCAAATGATAATCTGATTTGTTAGATGCTTGGTGTGTGGACTATGAAATGTCTCGCATACGACAACACATTCCAGGTTCAACTTTGCGAAAAATTTCCCCCTTGGTTGGAATTGGAAAAGGAAAAGGAAAGGCAAAAGCAAGAGGAAAAGAAAAGGGCACAGGAAGCGCCTTCTGCTCCTCCGAGAAAGGTTCCAAACACTGTGGTACGCATCCCCAAGCGAAAACATTCAGAAATACTGGACTCGGATTTTGAAGAAGAGGAAGAGGAATTGGATTACGATGAGGACGGCTCAGATTTTGATCATGAGCCAGAACTACATTATAAGAGCAGAGGGACTCGCTCCCGACCAATAGTTTTATAGACTCTGATGATGTTACTCGCACTGCGAGTGAAGATGGAAGATTTGGGGAAAACTCAGGTTCGTCATATACGTACTACATAGTTGTACAAGAATTAATATTACATTCATATTTACTGGTCCACTTGCTCTAGAAGCAATTTAGTGTTCGGTGTGCGGAAATTCAACTTGTATTTGAAAGGTAGAGGTTGTCTAAGAAATATGAGTCGACCATCGTATACAAACCAAAAGGCACTCACGAAATAGCACCAGAAGTAAATTCAGCCAGTGGAGGTGGGGAATTGGGATCTTGTGTGATGGTGTACACGGAAAGGAACTGCGCGATAGCGAGCCATAGAATATCTTCGGCCAGGGTCTGTCCTGGACACACTCTACGAAGGTACGTATACAGTAAGTTCACGACATACTTAAATCGCGGAAATGTGCCGCAAACCTTCTTCCGAACCCGAAAACAACGCGATGGAAAAGTTCCGCCTTCACGACTGCTTCGTCTTCGGTTTCGTCGAGCTTGGATGTCATCCCGAGATGCCTCTCTGGTCTGAACTCCATGGGGTCTTTAAACAGTGCAGGGTCGTGCAAAATTCCCCAGATATTTCCAATAACGATCGAACCGGCAGGTAAGTGATAACCCTTGTAGACATCGTCCTTAATCAACATATGCGGTATACCTGCGCCAATGATTAATTAATGGACTAAAATCGAAGATAAAGAACTAAACTTACCTTGCGGCGTTGGAGGATGCCATCGCAAAACCTCTTTAGCAATGGCGCTGACGAAGGGAAGCTTGTTGCGATCATCAAAGTCCGGAAGGCGTTCGGATCCTACGACTGCCTCAATCTCCTTTTGTGCTCGTTCCTGCACTTCGGGTCGCAAAAGCATGGCCAACATAAAGCTAGAAGCCGCAGAGATTGACTATGATGAATTTTATTAGTTAGTGGACGTCATACAGAGCTAAGGGCACGCCACTCACTGTATCAGACCCGCCTTGAGTTGAAAAGTGATGTGTTCATTGAGTATCGGAACCGGTAATGGAATAAACGAACATACCGCCATAAGCAGCTACCGCGCAGTCCCGTATGAGCTTCTCCTGCTCCGCATCTTCTTTGTTTTCCATGCTTTGGAGAAGATCCCCGGCCAGGCATGGCTTAATCGTCCCTGCTGCCTGATAACGCAAGTCAGCCATGGATTCAGAGAAACAACTCATCAAATACTGACAATGCTTTCCTTGGTCTTTTCGAAAGGTTTCATTTGGAGGTCGATGACTTCTTGCTTCCACTTTTGAATTTGATAGGAAAAGTTCTCGCCCCCTAGCCATTTCGGTAATGCTTGGACTATACGAAAGCAGGGTAAATTTCAACGAGTACAATGGGCCTTAGGAGCTTATACGCACGAAAAGGAAGTGGATTGACCACCAGCATCATAGGGCTTACTGCCAAAGAAATGGTATTGACGACCGTGTCCACCAGCTTGACGATGACATTGTCGGTCGAGGTTATTTGAAAACCATATGTGATGTCCAGCATGATTCGGGCAGAGTAGCTTATTTGAATCTCGGTATCAGAAGATGATCGAACGAGCCTTTGGTATGATCCAGACTCACTAGCGGTAATGATCGACATATTCTGCCGGGTTATCCTGGAAACGGCGAAGCATGGCCAGTGCTGATGAGCGGTATGAGTCGTGGTGGGCACTGAGGGCGGCTTTCGTATACTGGTTAGCAAATAATCTTCGACGGGCTTGCCATAGCTTTCCATACGGCATGAAAGCATAGTTGAAATCAGGATGTCCGAGACTAATGTCAAGAAAAATCTCAGGTCACGACTATGAAACCGGGGATACGTTGATACTTACAGACTGACAAGAGGAAAGACCGGCCTATCGGAATATATCGAAGAGCGTTCCAAGAGAAGGTCGGTCGCCGTCTCGAGTGTGTTGAGGAATATCATAGGCTGGCCAGCGATGGTCACGAAGACGATTTCACCTAAAGCGAATGTAAGAGTCCCGTACCGACATAAATTTCCATCGCATACCATATTGTTTTGCCCATTTTGCGAAGGTTTCCCACTCTTTCTTCCTGGGCATATCAAGAATATTGCCCAGCAAAGGAAGAGGACGAGGACCTGGTGGCTTGTTACTGCGTCTATCAGCCAACGTCCATCTCAAAAGATAGACTGTGAAGAGTATAACAGTGAGGATGAGCGCGTTCCAGCAGAGAGATGCCATTCAGGACGCAGACGCGTGAAATGAGGGGGGAATGAATGACACTTGAGCGACAAGGAATACGAGTAGATATAGATATTGTGTCGCGAATAAGTCCCTGCGCTCGTGGATGCTAGGGTTCTAACCGTGTCCTCGGGATAAATATGCAGAGAAAGTATAGATTACCCAGGAAATCTGCAATCTGTTATTATAGACCCATCTTAACATAACGCCATTATCACAGACAGATCTCCATGACATATTCGGAGTAAGAAGTTGCATACATAGGCGTACACATTCGTGATGCAGATTTATTGGGTTTTCCATTGGTTGCGGCTCTCTCAAGGAAAGCTCCCTGCTGTTCCTTGCAATGAAAGACGGTGAGAGAGGTTTGTAATCTCGCCTCGGTGGCCGACAATGTGACTTTCGGATAATGTATGCGTAATACATCCATACAGTATGTGCGGTGGGATAAAAGGTCAAATTATAGGCCGCCTGTTGGGGTTATAAAAATGACATAGTTTATGTTACTATGAAGTCTGATGGTAAGTGTTGATTTAATCATAGAAAAGCTACAGACCTTTCCAGTTGACAGAGGTTGACAGAGGTTGACATACGCCAACCGCCGCTCGGTAAAGCTTTCTAGGTCGACAATTCGGAACTGAGGGGAGTCCGGCTGTCGGAACTGTCTGTAGTTTCCTCTGTCGCACAGTCCCGGCGGAATATGATACAGGCTCTAAGAAAATCTGACAACGAATACTCGCAAGCTTCGGCTTCAAGAAAGGTTCATTGAAATAGGTAAAAACAAAGGTAGAAATTTGATTCAAGTTGAAGTTGGAAGTTAAAACAGGTTCAAACAAATCCTTTTCAAATCCTTACAACTCATGACATGTGATCGTGTGATTCTACTCATACTCGGCGCGCGCTAAGTGGCAAATATGATGATTCTGATTAGACACGAGGTGTGCCTAGTTGAGTGCGATCTTATCTAAAAACTTTTGAGGAGTAGGTGCCTTTGGTTAGATGATTCCAGATATTCGCTGATCACTGCCAGCCTGATTGAAAGAAGTTGTGAACTTACAGACCAAAGTCTATACATAGTTAAGCTATAAAAAAGCACCCATTTAATTCAAATGATTCCTTAAGATTCATTTATCAGTAGCAATACAATTGCAGACTTCTGATTCAAATTTATTATTTTACGACGCGCTTTAATGAAAGCACACGTGGTCGCGAGATCCAAGCACGTGCCAAGAACCCTGCCCAAAGGGGAAGAAGACATAATCCATTGCTGTCATTTGAAATGAGGGCAAGATATACTATTTTGTCTCGGCTCGACCGTGCTTTCTCCAATTCGAGTTTGGCAACACAGGGACGCCGACGACTTTGATATACTGAGATACATTGCGACTTCTCATTGAACTCGTAAATATCTGAGGAATACTCAACATACACCGATTCCAAAATGAAGACAAAGTAGCTATTGTCTGAGTTTTGGGATATTGGCGAACGGTCGACACTAAACTTTTACCCAGGTTCACGGAAATCTTCAGTTCTTTGCCCTCGGAAGCGCAGCAAGTACTTGTAGAGAAACATCTATCCGGCATTCTTGACCAAATTCCGCGCGAGAAATCGAAGAAAAGTAAGAATGCATTTGCTCAACTAGTTAAATAGCCTACATATCTAACTACTCTTAAAAGTCCTCGCGGCAGCGAAGCGTCTCCAGAACAAGTACAAATCAGTCCCAGAACTTGATCTCAGGATGAAGAGGATACAAATAAGTTCTTTATTTGACGAACTCTTGCGCGATTCGAAAACATCGTTCATCAAAGAAAGGAGTAATCGAGATGAACTGCTAGCTGAAGTTGTACACAGTCTCACAAACTGGCTAAATGACATATGGAGTGTTGTCTATGAGCATAATATTAACTATATTGCTGCTCACACATGCCTACTTTTTGTGGCCGATGTGTTGACTCAGCTTTCGGACAATTCATCCATAGGAGGGTGAGTCTTATTCCTTCCTGGCCATGCGTAACGCCTGACAGATTATGCAGCTGTAAATGCCCTCTCATGAATCTTCCTGTTGAATTTTCTCTTAAGAACAAGAAAGGAAAGATATTGAAAAGGTACTCCTTTCTTGGTCCACACAATATCGACCGTATACTTTTGTGGATATGGCGGGATCTTTTGGTGTCGATGCTTGCAAAAAGCTCAGAAAGGGACAAAAAGAAACTGCCGGATCTTCTGGAGGACATTGAATCAATTTTGGGAGTGAGTGCTCTCGAGAGATTACTGTATGGAGGACGCCTCAGTGAGTAAAGCCCTTCAACTTTTGAGTATCGTCTCATTTTAAAAGCCTTGGAAGACGAGGACGAAGACGATTATGAGGATATAGATGACGATGAAGATGACGAATTAGGATGTACAGATGATGATATCGAAGATTCTTATAGCGATGGCGAATCGTCATACTCAGAACACTGCGAATGCGACTTTCACCCGAGCTACTGGTCGGATCAAATAAACAAAGCACGAATGCCTTTAAGAGAAAGCGTCGAGAGACGGCTAATAACACTCTTCAAGATTTTACCATCCGTCCGAATATATAACACCCTCATGTCCATAAGCCAGGACACCGCTGAGACCCAGGGACGGATGGATAAAATACTATGCGACATTGCAGGGGATACTCCAGACAATCTAGTCGCTGCTTTGGATATCTATATTGCGAATGGACAACAAAATGCCATTGCCACACTTCTCAAGAAATATTCGTACCTCATTCGACCTCGCGATACTGTGACACTTCAATGTGCAGTTGCCATGCTCGAAGACTCGCCTCACAATGCGCTCAGCCTTAGCATTTTGGAGAAAGAACTCGAGGAAAGTCTACGAGGAATTTGTGCGATGGTTCGCTCTTGTTTCTGTCACATCGAGGATGACGCAAACAAGAAAGAGATGAGCAGCATCTTGAAATTACGCAGTTCGTCGCCAGAGCGTCAAGACCGGATATCAGCATGGATAGACCATGTAGCAACGACTTCTGGGAACGGTCCACTTCATCCAATGGCATTCGCTGCTATGATGATGGGCTTACCGATGATTCCTGGTACAGATGACGGTGATGATGCCGATTTACTCAACTTTGTTGACCTCAACCAACATGACCCGGATCTGGAGGACCTTAGAGAGGAGTACCGGCCCAATCTTAAAGGTACATTTGATGGTTGGGTTCATCTGGCTCATACCACGAAAGGTGGCTCAGTTATGTTGGCGAAGCTCTACATGAAAGCCATAGAAATAATGCCTTGGCTTCGTGGCTCAGACGTGGTAAATGAAATGATTAACAAGTACGTCTTTTATATAGTACCTAATCCTATTCAGTTAAACTCCAGTTCCTGATTCTTGCCTTCAGATTGCAAGAGCGTCCGAACAAGATGCACGTAATGGATGCGCTGACGAACCTTTCTGCATTTTCCAATTTGCAGCGCAAGAAACTGAACATGGCGCGGAATGAACGAGACCGCCGAGCAAAATCTCAATCTCAAACAGCATCCACTTCTACTGTGACTGACCCATCTCCAGCCGTTCCCTCAAGGTCAACTTCTAATACACCACCTCCGCCACTCATTCCCATGTCACCTTCGGCTTTAATCGCTACCTTTCCTCCTGTGCCAGGAGGTATGGAAGACGTCGACTAATCTGCGCACTGTTGCGGTTACGCTGTTCTTGATACCTGCACTCGACTCTACATCACTCGCATCCTGCAATGATACAATCTTTTCTCATCAACGCATCACGACCACCTGCATCTTTAAACTACGTTCGCCTAATGTCTTAACTGACTGGTCCTCCTGTTTCCTCTGTATACCGCCATTGCACATTTGTCATATTCTCGCAACTCTTCCATCACGATGTAGCATTATCTCTGTTTCTTTGTTCCAATCCACGACTTTTGTTCAATGTCTCTGGTTAGAGAGGGTTACTTCCGACCTGCAGCCCTTGGCCCTTGGCTGTAAATATAAGTAATGACCACAATTGAGTGGATGATCCAGACTTTCTATTTATAGTGCATTTCGTTTTTGTTATTAAAACTAACATGGGTTGCTCTATTCTAGTCAACGACGATCAGAAACAGATGGACGTGGACAGCTTTGAAATACAACCCCACCGCCACCCAAGTCTCGGAGCAATCTTCGCTACCCTTCTTACCACATTCTTCTCGTCCTTTAGATGTTCCTGCTCACTCTTGGGCGGACTCCTACCATGACCGCCTTGAAATTGACGCTATTTTTACTCTGTGTAGTTGCCATCGCTCAAGCTACAGCTGTCTTTAATCCGCGGGAATATTCAAAAAAAACTGCGATATGTAGAGCGTCGCGAAGAGGATTAACGGAGGAGACGGTCGACATCCACATCAGTACGTTTATCCCCGTCAAATGCCTTGGAACGAATGCTGATGACGAGGACCTGTCGTTAGAATATGTTGATATCAATCCGACTGCTTCCGAAACCCTGTTAATGGTACATGGTTGGCCTGGGCTTTGGAGTACATGGTCAAGGCAAATCCTTGGGTTTAAAGTTAGTAATATAAAGTCTCCTCTTCAAATGCAAATGTTTTTAACAATTCCTAATTATAGGATGATTACCGCCTACTTCTGCCTGACCTGCGAGGTTTCGGCGATTCGACTCATCCAGGAGCAATGAAATCATCGGGCAGTATACCTGACATTGTTGATGATTTAGTATGCGTTCTGGAAAACGCTTCTATCTCTTCGGTCGTGTGTATGGGGCGCGTGCAAAATTCCCACTATCTTCAAGCATAGTTCTGCCTAACACAGATCACAGACATGATTGGGGATCATCAATTTGCTACGAGGCTGCCAGACTCCGACCAGATAAAATCAAGGCTGTCATAGGCGCCGTTGTTCCTGTAAGAGATTCTTAATTTGGATCTATTGATGCGGGACTCAATGGCGAGCTTTGCAGTACTTGCCTTCTACAGGGGATTTCGTACCTATCAAAGAGCTCGTACCTGCTCTACCCACTTTGACGTACCAATTGTTCTTTGACTCTCAGACTGACGCTGCGGTCGCCGAGCTTGATAGGGATATCAGAAGGACGGCGAGGGCCACTCTAAGGACAGTGACGAGTCCTCCTCCAGATCATTTTTTGAAAGATGAAAATTCTTTCTTGAGTGCTTGGGGCGACGTAGAAGAGGCGCGTATAGACACCGAATGTCAGTCCAAGTTCTGACGGCGAATTTTTCATTGGATTAGATTCCTCCCATCCCATTTTTTACGCCTAATGAAGAAGATTATTTTGTTGAACAGTACAGTCAAAACGGTTTCAGAAATAGTGCGTCGAGTTTTTGGTATTTTCCTATCTATACTTACTCTTGGTTATCACTTCCCAGCTTTGTATTTCTATTCTGATGAGGTACGTGTGGCTTCACTTGCTAGCCCTTCTTCTCTGGATATACTAACTTCAGATTTTGTATAGAATCGACGGCGCGGATGGGCTTTGGCTAATTCCCAAGGCAACCATACTATTATCCAGCATGTACTAGCGATATACCCAACAGAGGTATGTTATAACTTGTATAACTCTCACTCTAGCTTGCCCTAGTAACATGTGCGATAGGATCCTGTAGCCGACTGGTATCAGTTATCAAAAATGCTGGGTTCAGAGAGACACATTCCAAATCTCACAACACATGTAATTTTTTCCTTGTCCTACTTTCCGCGATTACCTTTACTGACTTCTAAACCTAGGTTATGCCAGGCGCTCATTGGGTAAATCTAGAACACCCTGAAGAATTCAATGCCATTGTGCGGAAGTGGCTCATTAGCACGCTGAAACCTGAACTAACCGACAGAAAGCATGACGAGTTGTGATTATTCACTACAACATACTGTGTTTAACATATTACAAAATTATTGGTCGCGAAATAGTCCCTCGGTTCTTGTACCGGCGACTTTCGTCTGATTTCTCAATGTCAGAAAAATTCGGATTGCTTGCCCAATGTTTAGTATCTTCTTCCGACTCTGATTCAGGTGTCTCCAAACGCTTTCTTTTTTTACCACCAGCGCTGGGCCTAGTAGAAGAATCACTAGGATTTTTGCCATTTTCAGTTTTCTGATTGGGGTTCTGTTTCTGTTTCTTGCCTCCCGTACACATATCTTTGGGTTTTTTGGGCTTTTTAGGAGGGGGTACGAAAGATGGGAACTTGTCGCAAATCTGAAGCTGGAATGCATTATCGTAAGCAACGGATTTCATAGTCCAGACTCCGATTTTCTGAAGAAAGGGGTTAGAGTTTCGGAAACCTATTAAACCTACCCACTCGCCTCTTTGCCTTCATCATACGCGCGTTCGATTTCTTCGGCGGTGATGTTTCCAAGCGTTAGTTCCCAAGAGATCGTTGCATTCTTCTGTCGTTGGTTCTCTCTCAAATAGCTTGCGACCTGCAATACGGACCCGAACGGACGACCCCCAATCTTTATGTCTGATCTCTTCTGCCCAAGTCTTCCTGACCTGAAGAATCAGAGTTAATTTTATTAAGAGAGTTATAGAGGCAATAAGTGCTTACCTTCGTAGATTGGGATAACCATTCTGCTTTTGTCAGTGCGGGACGCTCACTTCGATTAACCCTGTACATGCCCATGTATTGCCAGACGCCGACTTTAAGCCTCGTCAAGACTCTCATTATCTGTGAAAAGTCTCCACCCTTTTCGAGGTTGAAATAAAGGCCGGGCGCACCAGGAACTTGCGGCCCCTCTGGTTGAAAGTCAGGATTAAGATACATGAAATCATCCATGCCGTGTAGGTCAAGGAATTTTTTTCCTATAGGAGGAAAAATGCCCTGCTCACTGCCACCAAACGTTTTAGACATGAATGCTCGAGTAACAGTGACATCTTGGCTGGGTTTATCCAAAGTGATGTCGAACAATTCGAGACCGATGGGTATTAGACGCGCTCGAACCGTGTCAGGGCTCAATTGTATGTTAGATTTTGTCTTGACAAAAGGCTGAGCGTCAATAGGAAAAATTGTCAGCAGTGTGCAATACAAGATTTAAAAACTACACCACAATCACATTTTTCATGGCCTTAAGTTTCTTGAAGTCTTCGCGAAGCTCTTCTTTATACTTTCGCTTAATCTCAGCCAACGTTGGGACAAGTACTTCCACCCTTCGTCTCTTGCTAATATGATGTTCGATCGGTATGCCTACCCTTTGTTGTATTGACGGTCCATCCTTTACCTCTGTCTTGATAGAAATATCGCCGTTTGATGTTTGTGAAGCGTTTAGTGACGTCCAGTGATTAGGGTCCTCCTATAGAATATATCGCAATAAAGACGCTGGAGAAGTGATGAAAATGTAATGCAAGTACCTCAACCTCTTGGTGACTTCTCGACTGCTCTTTTGCTTCTACAGAGGCTTCTTCATTTACCGAGGGATTGTCATTGAATGGTTGCGCAAAATTTACTGGGGGCCAGTCATTCGGGTCTTCATCCTATGAATTTGCAATAGGTTCACTTATAGTTGAATTGTGGCGAACAATATACTCCAAGGGCCTACCTCATCCTGATCCCCCGAATCAAATGGCCCCGTTTGGATTGCCGCCATTGTCGGTAGCTTGAATTGCTGATCGCTGACCAGGGCAAGGTTAGGCTCCAGACACTCGAGTTTAACCTCTACATCTTTAACTTCGACTGTCTGTAAGTCAAACGTTAATATGATAGGGATATCCAACAGAAATAGTGATGACTATTCGTACCTCAAAGAAAACTTTGGCATGGTGCTTGGGGAAGACTCCCGCTGACTGGATGGGAAGAACATGTCCTGTGCGCATTGAAAGGTTCTCAAATAAAAATTCATCGTAATGTATGTAGTCCAATTAAATAGGAGAATTTGACCGCGACCCTGGAAGCCTTAAATCAAAAGCCCCACGATGATGGAGTTCGGGTGCGGTTGCTGGCAACTGGGCAATCTAGTAAATATTTCATGTAAATTATATCAAGGTATTTCCATTTATACTATTGCCCTTATTGCTAACCAACTGTCCTCAAGACTACCATAGGCAATCAATGTAAGCCTGGGTTGTTCAGAAGAAGTCATCTTACGAGAGACCGAGCGAATGTTCCTCGACAGCTTGCAGAAACTAAGGGAATGTACGATTAGTCCTTTTGCACATGGCAGGGTCAGAGGTACCTTTTTCTTGGAGAATTGACTCGCAGCCTAGAGGAGAGCCTCTTGAGGCATAGGCTGTTGTCACAATATCATGTGTACTAAACCTTATGAGTGAAGGGAAGGGTCCCCATTTGAAAGGTTCAAAACGCTCCTTATCTCTAACAAGCATTTTATCAAGACGATACCATTCCACATAATTGTCTACGTAGGCGATCACACAATCAATAGTTATCCTACTTGTAGATTGGACGATACGTACAAGATTCTACCCTACTGCCTGCGTTCGTTCAAGCCTTTTATTTATGGCAACAGGCCTACCAGAAGCACGAGCGTGGTCCATAAACCTAGCTTCGCGCATTTTCTGTAAGACAGTGATGAGAAATGCCGGCGTAATGAAATTGCCATCCGGTTCTTTTTCCATCATTTCATCGGAAGTAGCAGCAGGCGTATTGTCTGCGCTCGCGCGTCCACTTCCCGATACCTTGGTTGGACTGGGGGAATTTGTTAACTCTCGGGCAAGCTTGGTAGCATCAGGAGATGCATCCTCTTTGTAACTGTGCCACAACGTATACAGAGATATGATTTCCTGGGATATCGTCGCAATAAGGGATAACGAAACGTTAAGATCAGCAAGGAAAGAAATAGGGTCTTGAGGTTTCTTCGCTAATGTGGTCTGTAGTACTGTATGGTTGGCCTGGCGAGATGAACGTCTAGGCTGTGGAACTGATGGCTGCTCTGTTTCAGAGCCATGTTCAGATTGTGATGGGGGGTGAAGAATGAATGTCAGATAAATTGCCGCGACTGCGATCAGATGAGGAGGATAAAGGAGACATAAGTTCGACCTGTATGTATCGTTGATGATAGACCTGAGATATTGTCAGTGACAATTTTAGATCAAAAGGTTTGACCTTACCAAGCAGTTTGCAAAGCTGCTGGTGTAAACTCAAGTTGACCCTCGCCTGTACCCCAGTAGCGAGGTCCGTCATCTATCCCAACTCCCAGATCATTTTCTTCAGCTTCACCTTCTTCCGAAGAATTTTCTTCCCCTGGTGCTTTCTTGCACAATGAAAGAAGAGTCCGGTAAGGATGAAATACAATGAGATCGCATTCCAAGTCGTCGACAAGATAAAATTCCATCTCCGCCAGTTTGGAATTGTCTGAGGAGAACGTTTTGATACCGTAAGTATCTACGTGAATTGGTGAGAAAAATACCGCGCTATGGTTGGAAGCACATACGAAATAATGTCCGGGATTCCGACACAACGACCTTTATATGCACAGGTGATTCCTCTGCCTTTGCAGCCAAGTAACAACATGCTGCTATTACAGTAAACGGATCCGTTTCGCAGTAAGAGTTCTTAACATAAAATCTCCTGAAGAACACAGTTGCTGTGGCTATAGTTCGTTGTCGAAACTGCAACTTCTTTCCAAGCTTGGTAATCACTATGATATTCATAAGTTCACGCCTTCATATGTTTGAGTGACCATACCGTTAGCAAAGAATATAGCTAGGTAATCCAAATGTTCTGGGTCGTCCACATAATGTAAATCCTCTGATCTTGCCTGGTTCAAAGTAGCTCGGTCAACGATCCATCTCTTGCTGAACATGACATGAGCAAGAGTTTGAGACGAACATTCTCCTTTTTCCTCACAAATGCGAGCTTGCCCAGAAGTCAGTGGCCATGATTAGCAGTAATAAAGATTTTGATAAGACTTGGATACGAGCGAGTCCAAACCTGATGGGCCCTGTGGGATGGAGCTGTGCTGCAGCCGAGCACAGAACTTTACGCGGAGTCAAGCGGAGATTGAACTTTACTTGCAAAGGGCTTCTCGCCGTTTTTCTTGGGTTTTCCTACATCTTTCATTTTGGAAGTTGCGTGCAACCCAACCATTTATTGTGAATTCCTCTAAGATCCCTGGCTTTTGAAGAAGACTTTCTCAAACCTACGTTACCGGAATATTTAAAAAAGATTTGTTTAAGGCTATTGGGAACTAAGCAATGACATATAACACTAATCTCTCGTCTACAGCCTAACACAATGCGGGCATCGGGCGCTTACCCAAAAAAATGTATTCAATTTGAACTCTGACTATCATTTTAGTGCTAGAAGAGGGAATATGTAGTTCCGTGTTTAACGACCTCCGCCGGTTACTGGCATTGTCCTTAACCGATAAGTTTTGTATTTGCAGATCACAGGCGACTCTGTATGACACAGAACTAACTGGAGAACAATTTCGCCCAAGAAGAAGATAGTTTCTTGGATCCGTTTAAGATACGGTACGTGTCATCCCACCTTGACTACTTTCGAGGTAACATCATTATTTTTGGAAAGAGGAATGTTGTTTTCCATAAGCGGGTCCACACTTCCCTTTACGGCACGGAACAAATAAAAAGGTATTTTGAATAATTCTTCTTGTCTTTACTCTTTCTCACTCTTTTCATGGCTGCCGGAAATGAAAGATCAGAAGCTTCTGTTAGCACTGCATACAAAAGGCGTGATGGTAGATTTCAAAGATTTTAGAGTTGCTCTTGTGTTCTCGTCACCTTTTGCCTCGAGGCAGACGAGGCCTTCCAAACGCGGCTGCCAACCTCGTTGCTCCCTTCAACCAAGTGTGGTGGGTGTCTTGCGCTGACGTTCGATAAACACGTTGGAAACGCGCCTTTCTTGAATTTATACGCACTTGATTTTACTCAAATAGCCACCCACGTCTTTCCATTATCCTCTATCTACGACAATCTCAGCGATAACATGGCTACCAACTCACCCCAGAGATCTCGAAGAACACAGCAAGTTCAACCACAGGGTGTGTTATACCTTTCCTCTCTTTGATCTTTTGTCCTTTACATCACATGAGCTTCTCCTTGTTCGTTTACAAGTGCCCACGAGACTCGCAGCAATCCCTGTATACTATGTTGATCTCGCTAATCGATAATAGGTAGATCGCTTACTGACCCTGCCTTGTATTTTAGGTACAATGCCTAACCACCCAGCGAGGGAGACATCGCCATCGCCCCCGGGCTCGATAAACCAAAGGCCGCGCGCAGCAAAAACCCAGTCTATGCCTCTAGTGCCATCATTAACTTCGTTTCCGGGTCAGAATACCCAGCAAGCGAGCCCGACGATAAGACGTTCATCACCATCACTCGGACCAGGTCAGGTCGCACGACTTCTTCCCACTCCCCCACATCCCAATCCTCCTACTTTCTTGACAGATGATCAGCAGATAGCTTCCCCTCCTGCTCCTCAACAACATCAACCTCATTATGCTCGCCCGCCGCCTATTCGTGCGCCTACGGCCGCCTATCCTAATAAATTTCAAGAATTGGAGTCGCAGATGACCCCGGAATTCTTTGCGGACATTGATCGTGCAGCCGAGCAACAGCAAGCTCAGTATCACTTCAGTAATCAGCCTCAATCTCAATCTCAGCCCCATTCGTATATCAGGGGAGAGTCTCCTTCGCCTGGTGGGAAAGGCTCAATTGTGGATAGAACTCGTGGTGCTCCACCGGAAAGATCCAGTCCATTGAATCCAGTTGCACTAGCTCAGAGAGTAGGCGGACAACAACAGCAACAGGGTCATACACGGGAGAGCCCGAAGGCAAGAGATCGCCAACCTGCATCTCCCAATATTCCTCCGTTCTCGCAATCGCAGGCTCAGTCGCAGACGCCCGAACTTCAACAACAACAACAACATTCGCCACCGTCGATAATGACTGTAGGAGACCCTCACCCGGCGAGCTACTTAGCTCAGTACAATGCTCGAGAATCACCCACTGTTCGAAGGGCTCCCAATAGCGAGCCACGGATGAATATCGCGTCAATAGTAAATCAATCCCAGTCTACTCCTCCCCTTCAGTCCATTGCCGGCCGAACAGACAGATCTCTCCCGGTTCAGGAAGAAGATGAAGTGCTCTCCAGAAATGGGACTGGTTCTCTAAGTGGGCGTCCTGCCAATCAGTGGGGTGTCAGCGATAATGGGACACAGCCCTCATTTGAAGCACCTTCTCCTACGCCTTCGTCAGATCTTAATCCTGAAGGCAATATCAATGGACAACGGTTCGATGTCAGCAGTAACGGGCATCATGATGACGAGAAAGTTAAATTAACACTGGTGCAGCAACAACAAGAAGACGAAGGTGACCATGCACAATATCTAGAACGAAGAGATAGCACGGAGGAGGATGGCAGCTATACCCCTAGATCGCCTTCAGCTGGACTGCCTAATGATGGATCCCGACAAATGCACTACGCAGGCCAAAACATTCCGATTAGGGTTCCTGTCCCTGTTTCTTTACGAGTAAACAAGAATAGGAATGGATCGACGGATCACATTATGCGTGGCCTCGAGGGTGTTCTATTAGACCAGCAAGACCAACAGCAGCAGCAATCTTCTGCGACAAGCACAGCATCACACCAACAGCTTGAACAAACCCCTGAACGGCCTCCTCCGACATATCACGACCAGCGACAGCAACAGATTTCTCAGAGCGAACAATATCAACCGTCGTCCCCACAAAACTATAGTACACCGACGTCTACAACTCTGACGACTAGTACCTCCACAGCTAACAACAGTAGTACTGATTACAATCAAGGACTCTACAACCATAACGCGCGATATATTCCCCAACCACAGGTTTATCCAGATGACTTCCAGAATTACCCAGAGGAATACTTCCAAGCTTATTTTACGTCTCCGGGAAGACCAGATGCTCCTATTCCCCCCACACCGCATAGCCAAACCGCGGCTCCGTCTCCGTCTCCTCTTATATCTGGCTATGGTGGAAATCAAGACCTACCAAATTACAGGCCGATGAGGGCAGCTGGGTCGCCTTACCCTTTCCCGTTTGGGCATGTCCGCCGTAGCAGACCAGTAGGTCAATCAGTGGGAGGTCGCAATAGCCTCTTATCCAGCGGACTGGCTATGGACCCAAATAGAATTGCTCGACAATATCAAATTTATGCTCAGAACGCCCATCAAGGCAATATCACGGATTCTACTCTTTCTCCTTCGTCGACTCCGTTCCAGCCAGATAACATGTTCGATCAATGGGCTTACTTGCACACGGCGCGCACGTTGAATTTGCACCACAATGCCGCTATGAGAGGTTTTAGTAATTTGGAAACCGCAAGTATGCTTTCGAGTCCCAGCCACGAGCCACTACCGTTACCTAATTTTGCTGGGCGGAAGAAAGAAAAGAAAGGCAGTAATGGATTTTATAAGAACAGGAACCACGATCGCATTCGCCAACTACCACCCCGCGTGGAGAGCACCCAACCTAGAGAGACGAGTCCAGAGATTTCATCTGGTTCCGAATCCGGTGAAGAGACTGCTGGAGAAGAACGCCATGCTTTTGGTGCGCAAACGGTCACAATCGACCCTTTGCCTTTCCCACCAGTGGTAATCGTCGACCAGACTGATAGTTCCGATGAATGGATTGACGAAGACGACGAAGACGATTATGAAGATTTCCTTGACGTAGAATATCATCCTTCTTTCGTGAAAAATGTTTCTAAACGGCGGAGAAAATGGGAAGTCGGTTGGGAAAATCTCATTCAAGCTGTGAGTATCTCTGAAAGGTGTAAAGAACATTTCTGACGAAGTTTGATAGTTTCAAGCTCTTGATCGCCAAACTGATGCCACAATGGTTCTTCTCGCTTCCCCATCACATACCACAAAATTGCACGCTCTGCAGTCTCGCTCAATACGCCGTCGTCCTGTCTTGGCTCATTCCCAATACATAAAAGATATTCGAAAGGGCTTTGCGCAAATCTCGGCAGAAAGAAGGGGTATGCGTAAGGAGCTCGCTTCCTTTGGCGACAAGATATTCCTACAAAGCAAAGGTGATTCACCTAGTGGATCCGAAGGCAGCTCTTCTGCATCGGTTGAAGAATACAAGCTCAAACGAGCACTCAGGACCATGGCAGAGGTTTACGAGCAAAGAGAGGCCAGATTTGTGGAGGAGCTTCAAAGGTCAAGAGAAGATGCAGAGTTACTCGTGAGGCAGATTTTGGGCGACAGATCTCCCATAACCAGTGCACCAAGCTCTGGAGTCCCATCGTCTACCTCTTCATGATTTCTCAGCATCCGAGATTTCTCAAGGATCTTTTCTGTTAAACGATGTATGTACAGTTATGGTATGTAGATTCCCTTGGAGATTGCTGATAGGCTATCTCGTTGTATGACTTGATGGAAAAACGCGACACTGGCTCTAGTTCTTTACTGATACACGATTACCGCCAAAGATTGATATAATGTTAGCAACGGCAGTTTTGGTTACTCCGAACTCGAGGGCAAGAACATCCATCAATCTCTGAGGCTGTTCCAACCTCTGCTATTAGCAGTGTTATGGCTGCTATTGTTCTTGATTCAATTCCTTGTTGCAGATCTAGAAAGTCTCATTTTTTGAGAAAAATGTTTTGCCAAAACCTCATGAGCAGCTGCAGTGTACACATTGAACTTCAAATTGCGAAAGTTGATCACATAAGTCTGCGAAACCTCTCCCATGTACATAAGTCTTAAACGAGATCACCTAGGATCACCTTTGTTAACGTTGTCAACACATTTCCGTGCCGAACATCAACTATCAAATGCATACGCGTCGGCAGATGATTTTTGCAAGGCAGTGTGGGTAAAAGTGGGCCATAATCATAAGTACTTTCTTGTGACAACATCGCTCTACGAAGGGGACAACAACAGCCACATGTATGCACAGCGGCGCTCACTGATGATCTTCCATAATAAGAGCCCGATATCATTTAGGTTTCTGCGAAGAATTTGATCTTGAGCCCACAGGAAGGAAGGCCGTGAAAATGACCTGTCATTGGAGAAAGCTATCCTGACAAAGGAGAACCGGTTGAATGGCTGTAACGTTTTTTTGATGAACTTGGCTGGATCAACGCCGCTCTAAAGGAAAAGATATATAAAGGCTGCGCCGGCCTTTACTCTTTCTTCACAGAGCTGGTCTCTTCCAACGTTCACAGCAGCAACGACGAGCAGGTCTCTTCCAATCCTCTGGTATTCTTAGGACATTCTATTTACGAGTCGTAAGCATATTTCTTGCTACCCTTTGTCCTCTTCTCGATGCTAAAACATATTTAGATGATGGGTTCCTCTAGCTTCTCATTCTTCTTATTCGTTTCTGCTTTATTCTTGTTTCCAACTACCCTTGGTGTTCCGGTTATCTCTCGACCACAAAGTCCGACCCATACCTACGCCAAAGGAGACTATGTTGGCGTTCGACCTACGGCTTACGAGACCAAAGATCCGGTGTGTCTCTTCAAAAGCTTGTATCAATAGCTGAAAAGAATGCTAAAGATACTTTTCAGTCTCACAAGAAAATCAGTATCCATCCAGGAATTGTCGTTGGTGACCCTCACCCAGAGACAGGAGCACATCCAGTTGCTATGATTTCCAAAAAGCCCCCCTTTAACCCTCCACAAGCACCCATCGAACATTTCCAGACGGGTACAGGAATTTATGGCAATGTCGTTCTCAAAGCAAGACCTATCTCGCCCAGTGCCATGAAACCATGGAAAGATGCGAGTTCGGGTGGGAAGCAGACCCCGCTTGCTGGACAGGGATACCAAAAACTCATTAAAGCAATGGGTATGTGCATGTTCAGAAATTATGACTCCGACATGGTCTAATACAAAAGTCAGAGCCGCATGTTAACTGGAAGCCTCCCACCCCTCCTCCTCGAGCTCCCACCCCACCTGAAGTACAAAGGCAGAAACAAAGGCAAAGAGAAGCAGCGCTGGCCCATGCCCAAGGCCAGCGCCCACCGCAACGCCCAAATCAGCACCCTAATGCTCACGCTAGTGGCTCAAGAACACCTTACCAAGGACATGGTGGGGGTCATACATCAGGTTCTTGGAGGTCTCCCAACGCGGGATCGCACTCTCACCCCCAAGGTGCTCCAAGGCACCCCAACCAACAAGGAACAAGTCATGGCGGGCACCAAGGTCATGCGGGCCTTAGCAGTGGCAGCAACTCTCGTCATAATTCTGGACATCAACAAAACCATGGTGGAAACGGTGGCCATCGGGCTCCTAACCACGCTTCTGGACATCCTCAAAGCCATGGTAGCTCTCGAGCTCCTAACCACGGTTCTGGACACCAACACAATCAACAAGGGCACAGCCAACAAGGTCATGGAGGAAGCGGCTCAAGCAAGAGACCCCCGAGTCCAAATTCAAATGCGAACCATCGCTTGAATGCTAACAGACCGAAACATTGACATTAGTTCTCATGTAATAGAATACCTGTGGATAGCTGAACAATATATCAAGTACTATGTTGACACAAAGTCTACGAACTAAGCTACAACCAATTATATCTCTTCGATCCGAACTTCGAAGGTAAATTCCACGTCCTCGTTCTCCCTTAGCCAGGGAAAGCAAACTCGTCCCACCTCTTCCAACTTCTCGACGAGATTTACGTAGTCGAGAGAGAATCGGTTGAGAGTAATAAGCATCCTAACTTGGCGTATGAATGGAAATGCGCCTTTCTGCGAGAGTACACAATCGAGCTTGGACCATGTATCGTGGTCGGTCGTGCAATGGCAGTCCGTATCAACATCGATCTCGAGGATTAGTGCCTGGAGTACATTCTTGCCCGAGATTACCTCTAGCTCGTGGACGAGATAAAGATAAGGGTCGATGGTGTTTGTCTCCAGCATCGGATAGAAGTGCAGGATCTTTAAAGTCTTCAAATTGTCTGCAGTCAGGGCGTCTGCCAGATTTCCGAGACAGTTAAGCTTGGGATATAGACCTAGAACATCATGAAAAAAGTCAGCAGTCAGTCCTAAAAATGCATCGACTAGTTTACCTGATAGCTTTAGAGACTTCAATTCGGTAGAAGACTTGAGGAAACCTCTGACAAGATCCATGCCATCATTGGTCGAGACGTCATCAAATCCCATAGAAAACTCTTCTAGCGCTGTTAGGTCCAGAATCGAAGTTCCATTTGCTGTCTTTGCGTTCAAAAGAGGCATAAGTCTCCCATTATGTGAGCTAAAGGAACGTAGTTTGGGAGGCTTTGCCTCTACTTTGCGAATATGGACAACCTCCGCAATTGTGCAGTGTTCCAGGACCAACTTTGACAGGTATGGGACCTGCAGGAAAAAGGTGGCTGGGAGATTTTTAATGCCATATAATCGAAGGTGTATGAGGTGATTTGCCCGAATAAAACGGGACAACGAGGTCTTCAGCGAAGAGGATATTTCTTTCCCTGTTGTACTGCCATAGTAGTCGTTGAAAACAAGTGTGAATGACCTGATACGGTTGAAGTACTTGAGGATGGATGGACTGCCACGGTGTTTTCTGTAGGTTGGTTCCTCAGTGATGTAAACGAGTTCCCGAGCGTAGTTTGTGACCATTAGTGGCGGTTCCCTTACTGCAGAGCCTCTCGACCGACGCTGCAGAGCACCTATGCGGTGAACTGTCGAATGATCAAGGCGAAGCTTGCAAAAGAGATGCCTCCGACAAATGTCCAGAAAGGCATGACACACCAAGGAGCAGCTTTTCAGAGAAGCAATCTCCTCGTCGATGGCAAGACTTTCTGCCACAAGTTCGATGACATCCAGTGGAAGGGTTGGGAAGCTGGTCGTAAACGAGGACATGTATGTGTGAGAGTTATTGTCCTGAGTCTGGGCTTATCAAGTAAAACAAAATGATAAGAAAACGAAGAATTCTCAAAATTAGTCTGACCCACCAGAAGGATGTTATGTACTGTCAAATGAAAATGTTCCAGGAACCAAAGGTCTATGCGGCCAGCGCAAGACGTGACACTTCTCGTCTAATTACAGACAAGTGCTCAGTTACGTTGCACGCATCGCTGCAAGCTGACACCCACCTCCAGGACGTAGAGAGTATCAAAGAGGAATCGATCCACGCGTCATCTGATCCTCGCGTTGGTTCCTTATATAAAGGGAAAGCCCGACTGAAATGACAGATGTGGTTGTTCCAATAAGAACATTACGTATTTGCGATAGATTGGCGGGTGCACCGCAGTGCACACAATTGCTGTACATACACAAATCAACATCATGTTGACTTTTGTCTCAATGTTGTGCAGTCAACATACTTGCCGAGTGACATAATGGTTATCAACAAGTCTGAACCGCGACAACCAGTTGTCAAGAAGAAGACTCTATGAAGTTTCCTGGATGATCGAAATTACTCAGCGTTCTTGCGGCATTCGGGAAAAATCATAGTTATTTTCATTCACTGTTCAGCGATTTCACCGTCCTAACATATATACGGACAGCGCATTCTCTCACATGATTCATAAACATGCAACTCGGGCGCGACGGGCGACAAACGAATCAAGATTGAGATTGAAGTGGGAAAGGGGAACAATGGCGTTGAAGCAGATTGATCATTCAAGCACGAACGCAAATCTTGAAGTCCAGTCACCATATCAAATCACACAAACCCCCGACCTACAGACGAATAGGCCTTGAACGAGTACCTCTCGGGACATAGGTTAAAACATCCTCTTCGTCGTCAGAGAAATCCAAAGCCAGGCGAATCCTTCGCTTCACATTCTTCGATCGGTTCTTGACTGGCTGGGGACAGACTACGTCTTTGGGTTCATATTTGTCCTCGCTTTTCAATATTGAACTTTCATTTTTCGGAGTGGCATCGCGCTTGCGCTTGCCCTGGGAGCAAGTAAAAGTTATGCTTTCATTTTTTATCTCCGTCTTGGGCTGTTTCTTCAATCGAGGCGGTGCCTTTGATTTCTTCTTATTTTCTTTCGCTGGGGGTGGTTCCCAGTTCGCGAATCTTTCCACGATTTCTCTCTGGAAGGGTTCATCGTACCCAACACATTTCATAACCGAAACTTGTAGGTTCTGAGACGAGATCAAAGGTTAGGAACACCAAGGGAAAGAGTATAGTTGTAGATCACCTCTTCTCCATTATCCAAAGCTCGTTCGACGTCCTCTGAAGTGGCTAACATGTATCTTCCATTATAGTAAACAGCTTGCCATTCTGCGTGCGTGGGCTTACGACCCAAGTCTTTTCGAGCCACAACACGGGCACGTAGTCCCCACCCCCAAGGTTTCTTGCTGATTTGATCAACCCAAGCATTGCGAGCCTTGCAGAAAATTCAGCAGTCGACACACACGGATAAAAAACGTATACTATTTTACCTGTAGTGGAAGCGTATGCCATTCATCCTTTGAGAGACATGGACATGGAAGCTCTACATACATTCCCACATACAACCATTTACTAGGCTCGATTCTAGTAAACAATCTATTCACTTCGTCGGTATGCCTGGCATTGATGCTAGTATGGAAGAAAAGACCATTTCTACCGGGTAATTGAGGCGCGTACGTGTGATACTTGGCGTTGAGATACATGAAGTCATCCATGCCATGAATAGCAAATTTCTCTTCTCCGATTTTTGGAAAAACCACGATACTGTTCCCTCCATAGACGTCTGACATGAATTGCCGTGAAACCATTGTTTGCTGCATCTCTGGATCCAAACCAATGGGCAGTCCATCGAGTCCATATGGTTTCAACCTATCGTGGATGCTGTCTAGACTTATTTCAAGATTTTTTATGGTTTTCATTTTAGGCTAATCGGAAAAGTTTCTCAGTTTTGGATTGAAAAGCACTTGATGACGTTCACGTACGTTTTTCAACGCCTTGATTTTTTCATAGCCTTCCTTACGATGTCGCTTGCTGATGGCTGACCAGGTATATAACAAGACTTCTGGAATTAAGCGCGGTCGTTTTGAGGGTCGACATTCATCAGGCAGGATTTCCTCCATCGGTTCGCGTTTGATTTTTAATTGATCCTTTTGAAATCATGTTTTAATGATCGACCAAAGGCATTTGAATGACACACACTTGTTTATCGTCGTGCTCAATCAGGACCCCGTTCGGACACGTAGACGGAAGATAGACATCCATTTTCGAGTCTTCAACTTTCCTTTCAGCATAATTGCAATTATCAGAAATGTTTATGCCCTAAAAGTTTCATGAATACATTGATCTTAATTCAGGATAAACTCGACTCGCTATTTCGTGGGACAGAGCGACTAGAAAAAGCTGCGCATCTTGCATCGTATTCTCCCCTTTTACTTCCTACACATGCCATTAGTGCGCCCGTGAAGACAAGGGCGGAGCGGTACTAACGAACCTTGGGTTCAATTTTGGCCAACATCATTCATGTAATGGATGGGAGTGAACCGTCGAACATCAGACCGCAAGCCAGTCAGGGTCAGGATGACTTCTTTGGAACCTTCTTTCGCGTAAATTCCCCCGCATGGCGGAGACT
>Ga0247779_1000383_pt1 | contig 29959 bp, 31 predicted proteins | sample UWRJL221509R5_FD_179925 | JGI IMG/M metagenome (GOLD analysis project Ga0247779, IMG submission 179925) | Plant litter microbial communities from Arlington Agricultural Research Station in Wisconsin, United States - UWRJ-L221-509R-5 | ecosystem: Environmental > Terrestrial > Plant litter >...
GGAATCGGTGGCGATGATGCCGAAGTTGATGTCCTGGGCATGGGCAGACAGGGCGGCCGCGGCCAGCAGGCCGGCGAGGATGAAATGCTTCGTCATGGAGGGGCTCCTGTGGGGGTCAGGCGGCCAGCGGCGTCGTCTCGAGCCGGGCCGGTTGCGGGATTTGGGAAATGGAGATGGGCAGCTCGTCGGACTCGAGCTCGTCGGCCGCGCTGCCGTAGAGCTCGCGCAGGAACTCGGGCGTCAGCGCGCTGCTGGGGCCGTCGTAGACCAGCTCGCCGCGGCGCAGGGCGATCACGCGCGGGCAGTAGCGCCGCGCCAGCGCCACGTGGTGCAGGCTGACGATCAAAGTCATGCCCGCATCGCGGTTCAGCGCGGCCAGCTGATCCATCACGCGGCGCGTCGATTCCGGGTCCAGCGAGGCGACCGGCTCGTCGGCCAGCAGCAGCCGGGCGCCCTGCACCAGCACGCGGGCGATCGCCGCACGCTGCTGCTGGCCGCCGGACAGCGTCGATGCGCGCTGGAAGGCCTGCGGCGCCAGGCCGATCGCGTCCAGCGCATCGAGCGCCCGGGCGCGCTGCGCCAGCGTGAATCGGCCGCTCATGCTGCGCCACAGCGGCATCTCGGCCGCCAGGCCGGTCAGCACATTGGTCATCACCGGCAGCCGGCCGACCAGGTTGAACTGCTGGAAGATCACGCCGATCGAGCGGCGCAGGCGGCGGATATTGCGGCCGATGCGGCCCTGCGCCTGCAAGGTCTGGCCGAACACGTGCACGCTGCCGGCCTCGGCCGTCTCCAGCCCGCAGATGCAGCGGATCAGCGTGGACTTGCCGGAGCCGGAGGCGCCGAGCAGCGCGACGCGCTCGCCGGCGGAAATCTTCAGCGTGATGCCCTTCAGCGCGGGCTCGCCGGCGCCGAAGGTCTTGCTCAGCGCCTCGACCTCGACGGCCGCGGGTTCAGTGTTTTGCAGCATGACGATCAGCGTAGAAAGGATTGGTGAAGCGGTAGTGACACACACCCGTCATCAAGCCGGAACGGCCTGTGGTTAGCGTGGCGGCATGAAGCACTGGCAGGACCTGATCAGGCTCTTCGAGTGGCACGGCCACGTCGAATACGCGGGTGAAGGCGTCACGCAGTGGCAGCACGCCTGGCAGTGCGGCCAGCTCGCGCGCAATGCCTATGCCGTCGCCCCGCTGCAACTCGCCGCGTGGCTGCACGACATCGGCCACCTGTTGGACGGCGAGGCCGACACGCCGACGCTGCACGGCCACGACGACCGCCACGAAGCCCGCGCCGCCGCGCTGCTGGCGCCGCTGTTCGGCGATGCCGTGGCGCGGCCCGTGGCGCTGCACGTGGAGGCCAAGCGCTATCTCGTCGTCCGCCAGCCGGAATACGCGGCCAGGCTCAGTGCCGATTCGATGCGCAGCCTGGCGCTGCAGGGCGGCCCGATGAGCGCCGACGAAGCCGAGCGCTGGCGCGCCCAGCCCCATGCCGACGACGCGCTGCGACTGCGCGCCTGGGACGACCAGGCGAAGAGCCCGGCACGCTGGCCGCCGAGCCGCGAGCAGGCGCTCGAACAGCTCGCCGCGCTGATGGCGCACTGCGCGGGTGTCCGCCGTTAGGAGCCTGTCCATCGTCGTCACCACGGCAAGGTGAAGGTCTTCAGCTGCGTGTAGCCCTTGATCGCCTCCTGCACGCCTTCCTTGTGGCCGAGGCCCGAATCCTTGATGCCGCCGAAGGGCGTCAGCTCGGTGCGGTAGCCGGGCACCTCCCAGACGTTGACGGTGCCGACCTGCAACTCCCGCGCGAAACGGGTCGCCCAGTCGAGCCGGTTCGTGCAGACGCCGGACGAGAGGCCGAAGCGGCTGGCGTTGACCAGCGCGATCGCCTCGTCCACCGTCTCGAAGGTGATCACCGGCGAGATCGGGCCGAAGCTTTCTTCGAGCACCACTTCCATCTCGGGCCGCACGCGGTCCAGCACGGTCGGCGCCAGCAGCGCGCCCTTGCGCCGGCCGCCGCAGCGCAGGCGGGCACCCGCCGCCTGGGCATCGTTCACGCGGCGTTCGAGCAGGCGGGCGGCGGCTTCGTCGATGACGGTGCCCATCGCATGGCGATCATTCAACGGGTCGCCGAAGGTCCAGGCCTCGGTAGCGGCGACCAGGCGCTCGGTGAAGCGCTCGGCGATCGAGGCCTGCACGAGGATGCGCTTGACCGCCGTGCAGCGCTGGCCGGAGTTGCGGTAGGAACCCTGCGCGGCCAGCTGCACCGCGCGGTCCAGCTCGGCGCCGTCGCCGATGTCGCCGCAGACGATCAGCGGGTCATTGCCGCCCAGCTCCAGCACCGTGCGCCGGTAGCCGGCCAGCCGCGCGATGCGCTTGCCGATCTCGACGCCGCCGGTGAAGGTCACCAGTTCGACGGCCGGGTGCGTGATCAGCGCCTCGCCGATCTCGGCCGGGTCGCCGGTCAGCACCTGGAACATCGCCGGCGGCAGGCCGGCCTCGTACAGCAGGTCTGCGAACCACAGCGCCGACAGCGGCACTTTCTCCGAAGGCTTCAGCACCAGCCGGTTGTTGCTGGCGATGCTGGGCACGACCTTGTGCGCCACCTGGTTGATCGGATGGTTGAACGGCGTGATCGCGACGATGACGCCCAGCAGCGGCTCGCGCATCGACACGACCTTGCGCTGGCGGCCGTGTGCGGTCAGGTCGCAGGCGAAGACCTGGCCGTCGTCGCGCAGCGCCTCGTTGGCGCCGAAGACCAGCACATCGGACACGCGGCCGATCTCGTAGCGGCTGTCCTGCAGCGACAAGCCCGACTCGGCGGTGATCAGGCGTGCTCCTTCGTCGGCCCGCGCAGCCAGCAGTGCGGCGGCACGGCGCAGGATCTCTGAACGCTCGAAGCGGCTGAGCGTGCTGCGGAACTGCTTCGCGTACATCAGCGCCTGCTCGACCTGCGCGCGGCTCGCCTTCGCGGCACTGCCCACGGCCTCGCCGGTGTACGGGCTGCGCACCTCGAAGCGGCCGCTCTCGCCGGCCACGCGCTCGCCGCGCAGGCGCAGCAGTTCTTCTCGATAACTCATGCCGGCACCCCGATGAAATTGCGGCCGCGCTCGCCGCGCAGCGCCTCGTCGAACATCGCGGCGGCTTCGTCTTCGCCGATGCCGTAGTCGGAGAAATTCGTCTTCACGCCAAGGTCCCGCAGGAAGGCTTCGAGTCGCGCCGGCGCGTCATGCAGCGGGCCCAGCGCCTGCGCCAGCACCGCGTCGCGATCGGCATCGCGGCCGATCGCCAGCCGCGCCACCTGCGGCAAGGTGAACGAGCAGGCGATGCCGTGCGGCAGGCCCAGGCGCAAGGTCATCGGGTAGGACAGGGAATGCGCCAACGCCGTGCGGGTGTTGCTGAAGGCCAGGCCCGCCTTCAAGGCCGCCAGCGCCATCGCCTCACGCAGCTGCAGGTCTTGCGGCTGGCGGTGCAGCGCCGGCAAGGTCGCGAGGATCTCGCGCGCGGCGGCCACGGCGAGCGCGTCGGACACCGCGTTGGCATTGCGGTTCCAGATCGCCTCCAGCGCGTGGGACAGCGCGTCCAGGCCGCTCTGCAAGGTCACCGCCGGCGGGAGCTGCTGCATGGTCCTCGGGTCGACGACGGCGGCCTCCGGCCAGGTGATCGCCGGCAGGTGCAGCGAATGCTTGCGCTGCAGCTCGCGGTCCCAGACGGTGGCCCAGGGCGTCACCTCGCTGCCGGTGCCGGCCGTCGTCGGCACGGCAATCAGCGTCTTGCGGCGCGGGAACTCGACGGCGGCGCCGTCGCGCAGCAGCGCGGCGATCTCGTCGAAGCGGCCGCTGGCCGTGCCCGGCAACATCGCCTTGGCGGTGTCGATCACGCTGCCGCCGCCCAAAGCGATCAGCACCTCGGCTTCGTCGTGTTGCCAGACCTGCGGGTACAGCGCGGACAGCTCGGCGATGTCGGGGTTCGGTGCGATGCCTCCGAACACGGCCGCCAGCCGGTAGCCCAGCATCTTGCGCAGCAGCGCGACGAAGCCCAGGGACTCGGCCTCGGGGAAGGTCAGCAGCACGGCGCTGCGCTCGCCGAGCAGGCCGGGCAGCGCGGCCAGCGCGCCGATGCCGCCGACGGTCTTCACCGGATTGTGGAAGTGGTGATGCATGGTCCGGGCTTCAGTCAGCGATGTGGTTGAGCAGCAGCTCGAAGGCATCGAAGTTGCGCGGCCGCGCCGGCACCTGAGCGAGACGGCGGTTGAACAGCAGCGGCACCTGCTGCTCGGACAGGCCGCCGTGCGAGCGCAGCGGCAGGTCCTGCAAGGCGCTCAGGTCATGCCGCTCGGGCGAGGTGCCCAGCACGACCAGACGCTCGGCGACGACGACCAGGTCACCGATCCGATCAGGCGGCAGCTCGAAGCGCTCGGCCGCCTGTTGCTGCGTCAGCACCAGTTCCACGCCGGGCAACGCGCGCAGCGCATCGATGGCGCGCGCCGGGTCGTCCAGGTAGACGGTGGCGAAGGAGCCGAGCGCGCCGTGGTGGACGACATAGGGGTCGGTGATCGGCAGGATCACCCGTGCAACGCCCGCGCCCAGTTCCGCGTCGAGCACCGGCTGCAGGTAGACGATGCGCGGCTGGCCGGCCGCGTCGGTCTTGGCGTTCATGCCGTGGTCGGCCGTCAGCGCGATGCGGGCACCGATTTCGTCGAGCTGACCGAGGTAGCGGTCCAGCATCGCGTAGAAGGCATTCGCGCCCGGCGTTCCCGGCGCGCACTTGTGCTGGATGTAGTCGGTGGTCGACAGGTAGAGCAGCTTCGCCCGGCCCGCGCGCAGCAAGGCGACACCGGCGGCGAACACGAACTCGCTGAGCGCTGCGCTGTAGACGTCGGGCAGCGGCAGGCCGACGAGATCGAGCATCGCCGCATCGGCCTTCTCGGCCGAGAAGCAGATGCTGCCGGCGGCCAGGCCATGCCCCAGCAGGCGGCGCAGCTTGTCCTTCGCGGTGACCACCGCCACCGCGACGCCGGCCTCGGAAAGGCCGGCCAGCAGCGACGGCGCGCGCAGCAACTCAGGCTCGTTCATCATCACCTCGGCACCGGTCGAGCGGTCGAGGTAGTAGTTGCCGGCGATGCCGTGCACAGCTGGCGGCGCGCCGGTGACGATGGACAGGTTGTTCGGGTTGGTGAAGGTCGGCATCACCGCCTCGGCCACCAGCGAGGTGCCGCCGCGCTGGAGCATCTGCTGAAGGCGGGGCATCAGGCCGGCTTGCAGCGCCTGCGTGATGTAGTCGGGCTCGCAGCCGTCGATGCACAGCACGACGGCGGGCTCCGTCGGGAGGCGGTAGGCGCGGTCGTTGACCACGATGGAATCGGCTGTCTGGGGCATTTGCGTGTCAGGGCGGGTCTTGCGTTGGCCCGCACTTTCGGTGCCCCGGCCGTTTCACACAAATTCAATGTTTTTTGATTTCAAATTGATTGGATCTATATGACCACCGGGAAACTCGGGAGCCTCGATTCATGCGTTTGACACAATTGCGCTCCTTCCATGCCGTCGCCAGCGCGGGCGGCTTCACCAAGGCGGCCGAGCAGCTGCACGTCAGCCAGCCGACGATTACGACGCAGGTGCGCTCGCTGGAGGACAGCTATCGCGTCGAGCTGTTCCACCGCTACGGCCGCAGCGTGCGGCCGACCGAGCTGGGCGAGCGGCTGCTGCAGATCTCGCGGCAGATCTTCAGCCTGGAAGCGGAAGCGCGGCAGCTGCTGACCGACGAGGGCGAGCTGCGCTCGGGCCACCTGCGCATCGCGGCCGTCGGGCCGTACCACGTGACGAAAATGCTGGCGCTCTACAACCGGCGCTATCCGGGCATCACCGTCTCGGTCAGCACCGGCAACTCGCAGGACGTGCTGGAGCGGCTGCTGGACTACCGCGCCGACGTCGGCGTGCTGGCGCAGTTCTCACGCGACCGGCGCTTCGTCGCGATCCCGTACAGCGAGCACCCAGTCGTGCTGCTGGTGCCGGCCGGACACCGCTTCGCCAAGCGCCGAAGCGTGCGCACGGCCGAGCTGGCCGGCGAGCCGCTGATCATGCGCGAGCAGGGTTCGACGACGCGCAAGGCCTTCGAGGCGGCACTGAAGGCCGCCAAGGTCGAGCCCAAGGTCGTGATGGAGATCGGCAGCCGCGAGATCATCCGCGAGGCGGTCGTGCAGGGCATCGGCCTGGCGGCGGTGTCGGAGGTCGAGTTCGTGCCGGGGCCGGGCCTGCATGCAGTGAAGCTCGGCGACACCGAGGCGCGCACCTACGCGCACGTCGTGTGCCTGGGAGAGCGGCGCGACATGCGGATGGTGCGCAGCTTCCTGGAGGTGATCGCCGAAGCCTAGCTTCCTACGTAGGCCTGCAGCCCTTCCACCAGCGCGTCGAAGGTGGCGCGGCAGCGCGGGCTGCCGCGCAGGTCATCGTGCATCGTGACCCAGCATTCGAGCGGCACCGACACGGCCTCGGGCAGCAGGCGCTGCAGCGCCGGATCGCGCAACCCCAGCGGCACCTGGCACATGCCGACGCCCGCGCCGGCGCGGAGCAGCGCGAGCTGGGCCAGGGCGTTGTCGCTGCGCAGCGAGAAGGCCTCGCGGCGGATGCCGGGCAGCTTCTGCTCGAGGCGGCGGATGTAGGGCACGACCGTGTCGTAGCCGATCGCTGCGTGCCCGGCGAGCTGGGCCGGATCGCTCGGCGCGCCGTGGCGGGCGAGATAGTCGCGGTGCGCAAACAGGCCCAATTCGATGGCGCCGATCCGCCGGGCGACCAGTTGCCCCTGCGTCGGCTCGACCATGCGCACGGCGATGTCGGCCTCGCGCTGCAGCAGGTCCTGCACACGATCGGTCAGCACCAGCTCGACGCGCAGTTCGGGATGCGCCTCGCGCAGCCGCACGATCGTCGGCGGCAGCACCTCGACGCCGATCACATCGCTGCAGCTGATGCGCACCACGCCCTTGATGACGCTGCCGCCGTGGCTCAGCGCCTCGCGCTCCAGCGATGCCGCGGTACTGGACATCGCCTGCAGATGGCCGCGCAGTGAGGCGGCGGCCTCGGTCGCCAGCAAGCCGGTCTGCGAGCGCGTGAACAGCACCAGCCCGAGCGCCCGTTCCAAGGCCTCGATGTGGCGGCCGACCGTCGGCTGCGTGATGCCGAGCGCCCGTGCGGCGCCGGACAGCGAGCCTTCGTCCAGCACGGCCAGGAAGGATCGGTAGAGCGCCCAGTCGATCGCGGAGGTCATACGAAAATGTATAGCCATTGGTCGATGCTGGGCAATTCCATTTCAACCCGCAGCTCTCCAGAATCAATGCATCGACGGTCAACGAGGAGATGCGAGATGAACACCAGCAAGACGGCTTTGGTTCTGGGTGCCACCGGCGGGATCGGCGGCGAGGTGGCGCGGCAACTGCGCGCGGCGGGCTGGCAGGTGCGGGGACTGCGGCGCACGGCAGGTGCTGCTTCCGAAGGCATCGACTGGCGCCAGGGCGACGCCCTGAACCGCGAGGAGGTGATGCGCGCCGCCGAGGGCTGCGCGGTGATCGTGCACGCGGTCAACCCGCCGGGCTACCGCGACTGGGACAAGCTGGTGCTGCCGATGATCGACAACACCATCGCCGCGGCCATCGCCCAGCGCGCCACGATCGTGCTGCCAGGCACCGTCTACAACTTCGGGCCGGACGCCTTTGCCCAGGTGCTGCACGAGGATGCGCCGCAACGCCCGCTGACGAAGAAGGGCGCGATCCGCGTGCAGATGGAACAGCGGCTCGAGGAGGCCAGCCGCCGCGGCGCGCGGGCGCTGATCGTGCGTGCGGGCGACTTCCTGGGCCCGAAGTCCGGCAACAGCTGGTTCGGCCAGGGCATGCTGAAGGCCGGGCAGCCGGTGCGATCAATCGGCAATCCCGCCCAGGCGGGTCATCAATGGGCTTACTTGCCGGACGTGGCGCGGACGATGGTCGAACTGCTGGCGCGGCGCGAGGCACTGGCGCCGTTCGAACGCTTCCACATGGAAGGCCACTGGGACGCCGACGGCCGGCAGATCGCCGAGGCGGTCCAGAGAGTCGTCGCCCGGCGCGAGGGCATAACGCCGAAGATCGGCGGCATCCCCTGGTGGCTCTTCCGGCTGGCCGCGCCGTTCAACGTGACGCTGCGCGAGATGCTGGAGATGCGCTACCTGTGGCAGCGGCCGGTACGGATGAGCAACGAGAAGCTCGTGCGCGTGCTGGGCCGTGAGCCGCACACGCCGCTGGACGATGCGGTGGAGGCCTCGCTTGTCGGACTCGGCTGCCTGCGTGAAGAACGGCCGGCGCGCGCGGTGACGGCGCCAAGCCCCTGATTTAGAATCCCGCTTCTCCGCAACGGTCCGGCCTGTCCGGACCGTTTGTTCTTCAACGCAGCCACTGGACACATACCATGTACCGCTGTGCATCCTCCCTCGCCGCCCTCGTCTGCGCGGCGACGCTCTGTTCCCCAGCCCAGGCCCAGGCCCAGGTGCAGCGCAACTTCCCGGCCACCGCGCTGCGCGGCGTGCTGGTCGTCACCCAGAGCCCCGATGTGACCTTGAACGGCCACGCAGCCCGCATGGCACCCGGCGCCCGGCTGAGAGGCGACACCAACCTGCTGCTGCAGCCGGCGAGCGTCACCGGCCAGAAGCTGCTGGTGCACTACACGGTCGACCCGCAGGGCCTGCTGATGGACGTGTGGGTGCTGAACCCGGTCGAGGCGGCGAAGAAGCCCTGGCCCGTCAACATGAAGGAAGCCATGACCTGGTCCTTCGATGCCGCTGCACAGATCTGGACCAAGCCATGAGCAAGAAGATTTTCATCAAGACCTTCGGCTGCCAGATGAACGAGTACGACTCGGACAAGATGGCCGACGTGATGGGCGCCGCCCAGGGCTACGAGAAGACCGACGACCCCGAGCAGGCCGACCTGATTCTGTTCAACACCTGCTCGGTGCGCGAGAAGGCGCAGGAGAAGGTGTTCAGCGACCTCGGCCGCGTCAAGCACCTGAAGGACAAGGGCGTGATGATCGGCGTAGGCGGCTGCGTGGCAAGCCAGGAAGGCGCGGCCATCATCGAGCGCGCGCCCTACGTGGACGTGGTCTTCGGCCCGCAGACGCTGCACCGCCTGCCCGCCCTGCTGGCCGCCCGGCGCGAGCAGCGCCGCCCGCAGGTGGACATCTCCTTCCCCGAGATCGAGAAGTTCGACAACCTGCCGCCGGCCAAGGTCGAGGGGGCCTCGGCCTTTGTCTCGATCATGGAAGGCTGCTCGAAGTACTGCTCCTACTGCGTTGTGCCCTACACGCGCGGCGAGGAGGTCTCGCGCCCGTTCGAGGACGTGCTGACCGAGATCGCCGGCCTGGCCGACCAGGGCGTGATGGAGATCAACCTGCTGGGCCAGAACGTCAATGCCTACCGCGGCAAGATGGGCGACACGGCCGAGTACGCCGACCTGGCCCTGCTGCTGGAATATGCGGCCGAGATCCCCGGCATCCAGCGCCTGCGCTTCACCACCAGCCACCCGAACGAGTTCTCGCAGCGCCTGATCGAGGCCTACGGCAAGGTCCCGCAGCTGGTGAACCACCTTCACCTGCCGGTCCAGCATGGCAGCGACCGCATCCTGATGGCGATGAAGCGCGGCTATACGGCGCTGGAGTTCAAGAGCACGATCCGCAAGCTGCGGGCGATCCGGCCGGACATCCGCATCGCCAGCGACTTCATCGTCGGCTTCCCCGGCGAGACCGAGGACGACCACGCCAAGCTGATGAAGCTGGTGCGCGACGTCGGCTTCGATCAATCGTTCAGCTTCATCTTCAGCCCGCGCCCCGGCACGCCGGCGGCGGCGCTGGAGGACACGACGCCCTACGCGGAGAAGGTGCGCCGGCTGCAGGAACTGCAGGCCGAGATCGAGGCGAACACGCTGCGCATCAGCGAGGCGATGGTCGGCCGCACCGAGCGCATCCTCGTGACCGGCCACGCCCGCAAGGACCCGACCGAGCTGATGGGCCGCACCGAGTGCAACCGCATCGTCAACTTCAAGGGCAATGCGCGGCTGATGAACCAGCTGATCGACGTGAAGATCACGACCGCGTTCGCGCATTCGCTGCGCGGCGAGGTGCTGCTGAAGGAAGAAGTTAGCGCCTGATCGATCAGCGCCTGGACATCAGCAGCCACTGCGGCAGGCTGACCCCGACCAGCATCAACGCGTAGCCGATCATCTTGCCGTCATGTCCGGTCAGCACCAGTGCGGCGATGACGGCGACGCTGCCGCCGGCCGCGCCCCAGACGGCGAGGCGCCGCCAGGTCAGGCCCTTCAGGTCGCGCCGCCACAGCAGCTTGGCCGTCAGCGCCAGCAAGGCAGCCACGGCCCAGGCCGGGGCGAACAGGTTGGCGATGTGCCAGAAGGCGTCGAGCGGCGTCAAGGGGCTTGGGGTTCTAGCAGGAAATGATCGGTGCGCGGACGCGGTATCGTCCCAAATTTTATAATCGCCTCATGTCGGTATTCGCCCTCGGTCTGAACCACAACTCCGCGCCGCTCGATCTGCGCGGCAAGTTCGCGTTCACGCTCGAGCAGCTGGCGCCGACCTTGCTGGGCTTCCGCACCCAGGTGCAGAACAAGGCCGAGGCGGCCATCATCTCCACCTGCAACCGCACCGAGCTGTATGTGGCCGGCAACCAGGCGATGGTGCAGCCGGCCGTCGACTGGCTGGCCGGCGTCGGCGGCGTCGGGCGCAGCGCACTGCTGGACCATGCTTACGTGATGGAGGGCGGCGCGGCCGCGCGGCACGCCTTCCGCGTCGCCAGCGGGCTCGATTCGATGGTGCTGGGCGAGGCGCAGATCCTCGGCCAGATGAAGCAGGCGGTCCGCGAGGCGGATCAGGCCGGCACCTTGGGCACGACGCTGCACCAGCTGTTCCAGCGCAGCTTCTCGGTCGCCAAGGAAGTGCGCACTTCCACCGAGATCGGCGCGCATTCGATCAGCATGGCCGCGGCTTCGGTGCGCCTGGCGGCCCAGCTCTTCGAGGACCTGAGCCGGATCAAGGTGCTGTTCGTCGGCGCGGGCGAGATGATCGAGCTGGTCGCCACGCACTTCGCGGCCAAGAATCCGAAGGCGATGGCGGTGGCCAACCGCACGCTGGAGCGCGGCGAGAAGCTCGCCACGCGGCTGAACGCGGAGGCGATCCGCCTGGCCGATCTGCCGCAGCGCCTGCACGAGTTCGACGCCGTGATCTCCTGCACCGCCTCCAGCCTGCCGCTGATCGGCCTGGGGGCCGTCGAGCGCGCACTGAAGGCGCGCAAGCACCGGCCGATGTTCATGGTGGACCTGGCCGTGCCGCGCGACATCGAGCCCGAGGTCGCCCAGCTGCAGGACGTCTACCTCTACACCGTCGACGAGCTCGCCACCGTGGTGCAGACCGCCGGCGAAAAGCGCCAGGCCGCCGTCGAGCAGGCCGAGGCGATCATCGAGACCGGCGTGCAGAGCTTCGTCCACTGGCTGGACCAGCGCCACACGGTGCCGCTGATCCAGGCACTGAATGCCCAGGCCGACGACTGGCGCACGGCAGAGATTGCCCGCGCCCGCAAGCTGCTGGCCCGCGGCGAAGACGTGGACACGGTGCTGGAAGCGCTGTCGCGCGGCCTGACCCAGAAGATGCTGCACGGCGCGATGGCCGAGCTGCATTCCAGCGACGGCGAGCAGCGCCTGCAACTGGCGCAGACGGTGTCGCGCCTGTTCCTGCGCGGCGGCGGCAAGACCCATCGGTCATCAGATTCGGAAAATTAGCGACGCTGAAGCCAGACCTTCCCCAGGCCCCTGCTTCAACCCGACCGCTACTTTTCCCGACGATGAAAGACTCCCTGCGCCAACAGTTCGACCGCCTCGCTTTCCGCCTCGCGGAGTTGGACTCCCTGCTTGCCGACGGCTCGCTCGCCGCCGACATCAAGCGCTACCGCGCCTTGACCAAGGAACAGTCCGAGGTGGCGGAGCTGGTCGGCAAGTACCGCCAGTACACGCAACGCGAAGCTGACCTGGCCGAGGCGCGTACCTTGCTGGAAGACCCCGAGATGGCGGAGATGGCGCGCGAGGAGATCGGCGCTGCCGAGGCCGACCTGGCGCGCCTGCACGAGGAGCTGCAGCTCGCCCTGCTGCCGCGCGACCCGGATGACGGACGCCCGGCCTTCCTCGAAATCCGCGCCGGCACCGGCGGCGATGAATCGGCGCTGTTCGCCGGCGACCTGGCGCGCATGTACCTGCGCTTTGCCGAGCGCCAGGGCTGGCGCACCGAGATCATGTCGGAGAGCGCGTCCGACCTCGGCGGCTACAAGGAGCTGGTCGTGCGCGTCGACGGCGATGCCGTCTACGGCCGGCTGAAGTTCGAATCCGGCGGCCACCGCGTGCAGCGGGTGCCGGCCACGGAGTCGCAGGGCCGCATCCACACCAGCGCCTGCACCGTCGCCGTGATGGCGGAGCCGGACGAGGCCGAGGAGATCCAGCTGAATCCGGCCGATCTGCGCATCGACACCTTCCGCGCCAGCGGTGCCGGCGGCCAGCACGTCAACAAGACCGATTCGGCGATCCGCATCACCCATATCCCGACCGGGCTGGTGGCCGAATGCCAGGACGACCGCAGCCAGCATCGCAACAAGGCCAAGGCGATGGCCGTGCTGGCAGCGCGGCTGCGCGAGAAGGACCGCAGCGAACGCGCGGCCAAGGAGGCGGCGACGCGCAAGGGCCTGATCGGCAGCGGCGACCGCAGCGACCGCATTCGCACCTACAACTTCCCCCAGGGCCGCCTCACTGATCACCGGATCAACCTGACGCTGTACAAGCTGGACGCGATCATGAACGGCGACCTAGACGAGGTGATCGCCGGGCTGCAGGCGGCACAGGCCGCCGAGCAACTGGCGCTGCTGGAAGGCCGGGCGTGACGACGGTCGCCGCCGCGCTGGCGCAGGCCCGCGCGCTGGGCGTCGACCGCGTGGATGCGACCTTGCTGCTGTGCGCGCTGCTGGGCTGCGAGCGGGCGTGGCTGATCACGCACGACGACGCCCCGCTGACGCCCGAGCAGAGTGCCCGCCTCGAAGAACAGTTGCGCCGCCGCGCCGACGGCGAGCCGATCGCCTACATGCTCGGCCGCAAGGAATTCCACGGGCTGGACTTGACGGTCACGGCGGACACCCTGGTGCCGCGCCCCGACACCGAGACGCTGGTCGACTGGGCGCTGGAACTGCTCGCGCCGCAGGACGGAAAGCCGCGGGTCGTCGACCTCGGCACCGGCAGCGGCGCCATCGCGCTGGCGATCAAGCACCGCCACCCGGCCGCGCAGGTCGAGGCGGTGGATTTGAGCGCCGCAGCGCTGGCCGTCGCGCGGTCCAATGCCGAACGGCTGGGGCTCGCGCTGCACTTCCACCAGGGTGACTGGTGGCAGCCGCTGGTCGGCCGGCGCTACGACCTGATCGTCAGCAACCCGCCCTACATCGCCGGTGAGGACCCGCACCTGCCGGCGTTGCGCCACGAGCCGCGCCAGGCGCTGACACCCGAGGGCGATGGCCTGGCCGCGCTGCGCGAGATCATCGACGGCGCGCCGCAGCATCTGCAGCCCGGCGGCTGGCTGCTGCTGGAACATGGCTACGACCAGGCGGAGCCGGTGGCGGCGCTGCTGCGCGCCGGCGGCTTCGTGGACGTGGCGCTGCGCCGCGACCTGGCCGGCCAGCCGCGCGTCAGCGGTGGCCGCCGGCCCTGAGTCTGCAGCTCGCACAAGCCGCGTTGCGCTGCCGGCAACAGAACCGGAAAAGCGCCAATTATTGTCGCCACAGCGACGCTTGCGAGGCGTAGCATGGTTTCCAAGGGTGCTCACCAGGCGCCGTGAGGAGGTAGTAGCCATGTCGACCATCGGAGGGACTTCGCGCACCGCACGGGCCATGACGGCGGCCCTGCTGGCCTGCATCCTCTCGCACGCCGCCTGGGCCGCCGAAGGCCTGCAGACCCGCTCCTCGCTGGGCCTGGATGTGGGCAATATGCCGCGCTGGCAGGCGCGCCTCTCGCTGAGCAGCCTGGACCCCAACACTCCCGCCGGCATGGAGAGCCAGCACCAGTTCGGCTCGCGCATCCTCAGCGCCAACCTGCTGGGCGACTACTACCTGACCGGCTCGGGCTTCGGCGCCGTCAAAGGCGGCCTGCGGGCCACCGGCGGCATGCTGCTGGGCCCGCTGTCGCAATCGCAGAGCGGCTCGGGCCTGGCGCTCGGTGCCAGCAGCCTGCAGGGCAGCCCGAATCTGGCTGTCGGCCAGCGTTCGCTGAGCCTGCTATCGCCGAGCCGCGACCTGGTCGACCCGTCCATCTCGCAGTCCTACCTCGGCATCGGCTACACCGGGCAGCTGGTACACACGGGGGTCAGCTTTAGCGCCGACCTGGGCATGATCGGCGGCAACGCGTCGCTCAGTGGCCTGCGCCTGGGCCCCAGCAGCGCGCCGGGCCTGGACGACGTGCTGCGCGACGTGCGCTACAAGCCGGTCGTGCAGTTCGGTCTCTCTTACAGCTATTGACCCCGCGCCAGCAGGCGCGGCGCCGGTCGCCGATAATCGCGCCCAGGTTTCTACTCTGGGATGAGGTTTGTGATGGACGACGTTCAGCAGCGCATTGACGATCTGGTCAAGAACAACCGCGTGGTGCTCTTCATGAAGGGCACGGCGCAGTTCCCGATGTGCGGGTTCTCGGGTCGCGCGATCCAGATCCTGAAGGCCTCCGGCGTGACCGACCTGAAGACCTTCAACGTGCTCGAAGACGAAGGCGTGCGCCAGGGCATCAAGGACTACGCCCAGTGGCCGACGATCCCGCAGCTCTACGTGAACGGCGAATTCGTCGGCGGCTCGGACATCATGATGGAGATGTACCAGGCCGGTGAATTGCAGCAGGTGCTGGCGGCTTGAGCCAAAGGCTCGTCGTCGGCATCACCGGAGCGACAGGTGCGGCCTACGGGCTGCGGCTGCTGCGACGAGGCCGCGAACTCGGGCTTGAAACGCATCTGATCGTCACGCCGGCCGGCGTGCTGAACGTTCATCACGAACTGGGGCTGGACCGCTCCGCGCTGGAGCGCGAAGCCAGCTTCTCGCACTCGCCCGGCGACGTCGGCGCCTGCGTGGCCAGCGGCAGCTTCGCAACGGCCGCGATGGTCGTCGCGCCCTGCTCAATGAAGAGCCTCGCCGCAATCGCCCACGGCTTCGGCGACAACCTGCTGACCCGCGCCGCCGACGTCACGCTCAAAGAGCGCCGCCGCCTGATCCTGATGGTGCGCGAGACGCCGTTCAACCTCGCGCACCTGCGCAACATGACCGCCGCGACCGAGATGGGCGCCATCGTGTTCCCGCCGCTGCCGGCCTTTTATCACCGGCCGCAGACGATCGACGAACTGGTCGCGGAAAGCATCGAGCGGGTGCTGGAGCTGGCCGGCGTCGCTGGCGCGGCACCGAAGGCCTGGACGGGGCTCTGAGCCTCAGGGGGCGGATGGTCCCCGCAGCGCTTCGAGCACCAGCTTCACGGCCGGCGAGACCCGCCGGCTCGCGTAGTAGGCGTGATAGCCGCTGAAGACGGCGGCCCAGTCGTCCAGCACCGAAATCAATCGGCCGCCATCCAGGTGCTCCTGCACCGCATCGCGCGGCAGCCAGGCCAGGCCATGACCGGCGAGTGCCGCCGCCGCGACCATTTCACTGGCGTTGAACACCAGCCGACCCGTCACATGCGCGTTGAGCATCTTGCGCCGTCGCATGAACTCCCACTTCATCAGGCCGCCGTGCGAGGCAAGGCGCAGCGAGATGCAGTCGTGCGCGGTGAGATCCTGTGGCGTCTGCGGGGGCGGGTGGCTCGCGAAATAGGCCGGTGCGCCGGCCACGGCCATGCGCATGTCCGGCGCAATCCGCACGGCGATCATGTCCTTGGCTACGTCGGCACCGATGCGGATGCCGATGTCGATGCGCTCGGCCACGATGTCGATGAAGCTGTTGTTGCTGCTGAACTCCAGCTTGATGTCCGGATACTCGTTGAGGCATGCCTGCAGCCGCGGCCAGACCAGGAAACGCATCGCCGTCTCGCTCGCGCTGATGCGTACCGTGCCGGCGGGCCGACCGCGCAGCTCACCGAGCACGGCCAGCTCCGCCTCGATGTCCTCGAAGCGCGGCCCCACCGTTTGGTAAAGGCGCTCGCCCGCCTCGGTGGGCGAGACGCTGCGCGTCGTGCGGTTGAGCAGCTTCAGGTCCAGCCGCTGCTCCAGCGCGCGGACCGTCTGGCTCAGCGCGGACTGCGTTACACCCATCTGCGCCGCGGCGCGCGTGAAGCTGCCCGCACGCACCACGGCCGCGAAAGCGGCCAAATCGTCATAGCGCGCCATTGATTAGCCTGACTACTGGGTTCATGTCGATCCATCAGTCTAGTGCCAGTCCGGCGCGCTGCGTAGAGTGACGGACATCAGCAACGCAGAAGGATCTTCCGATGAACACACGACAACTGGGCCGCAGCGGCCTCCAAGTCTCCGCACTGGGCCTGGGCTGCATGGGCCTCAGCTTCGCCTACGGCACGGCACCGGACACGACGGACTCGGTGCGCCTGCTGCGCGCGGCCGTGGAGCGAGGTGTGAACTTCTTCGACACCGCCGAGGCCTATGGCCCGGGCCTCAACGAGACCCTGCTCGGCGAGGCGCTGGCGCCGGTTCGGGACCAGGTGGTGATCGCCACCAAATTCGGCTTCCGCGATGGCGTGCCGGCCCACGGGCTGGACAGCCGGCCGGAGCGCATCCGCCAGGTGACCGAAGAGGCGCTGAAACGCCTGCGCACCGATCGCATCGACCTGCTCTACCAGCACCGCGTCGATCCGCAGGTGCCGATCGAGGACGTGGCCGGCACGGTGAAGGAGCTGATCCGCGAGGGCAAGGTGCTGCACTTCGGCATGTCCGAGGCCGGCGCACAGAGCATCCGCCGCGCCCATGCGGTCCAGCCGGTGGCGGCGCTACAGAGCGAGTATTCGCTGTGGTGGCGCGAGCCGGAGCAGGAGATCCTGCCGCTTCTCGAGGAGTTGGGCATCGGCTTCGTGCCCTTCAGTCCGCTCGGCCGGGGCTTCCTGACCGGCGCCATCGACGCGCAGACGAGCTTCGACGCAAGCGACTTCCGCAACACGCTGCCGCGCTTCAGCGCCGAGATGCGCCAGGCAAATCTCGCACTGGTCGACGCGCTGGCCGGCATCGCCGCGCGCAAGCAGGTCACACCCGCGCAGTTGGCGCTGGCCTGGCTGCTGGCGCAGAAGCCCTGGATCGTCCCCATTCCGGGCACGACGAAGCTGCACAGGCTGGATGAAAACGTGGAAGCGGCTGCACTCGAACTGTCGGCGCAGGAACTGCAGGAGATCGAGGCCGCCGTGGCCGCAAGCCCCGCTCAAGGAGCGCGTTATGCACCGGCCGTGCAGGCGATGGTCGAGCGCTGAGTCGATCTGGGTCAGCTCTCGCCCGGCATCAGCCATTGGCGCCGCGCACCCAGCACGGCGCGCGGGTACTCGGGCCGGCCGCGGCTGCCGTTGAAGCGCCCGAGCGCCATGAACAGGTCGCCGTTTTCGCGGTCCAGGTAGTGCCGCAGGATCACGCAGCCGAAGCGCAGGTTCGTCTGCATGTGAAAGAGGCTGGACTCCGCCTGCCCACCGCCGATCAACTTGGCCCAGAAGGGCATGACCTGCATGTAGCCGCGTGCGCCGGCACTGCTGATCGCGTATTTGCGAAAGCCGCTTTCGACCTGAGCGAGGCCCAGCATCAGCGCCGGTTCCAGGCCGGCGCGCTTGGACTCGTACCAGACCGTCTCCAGGAACTCGATTCGCGTCTGCGACTCGGCGAGCCGCTTCTTCAGCTTCTCGCTCATCGCGCCGAGCCAGCGCAGATAGGCGAGCCGGTCCTCGATATTGGCGAAGCTCGGCTTCGGCGGCGCGCTGTTGGCGATGGCCGCGGACAGGGCCGAGCGCACCGAATCCGCCAGCGGCTCTTCCACCTGCGCGCCCGCGAGTGCCGGGCGGGGCAAGGCCAGCAGGGTGCCAGCGGCCAAAGACAAGCCTATCAGGCCGCGCCGCCGGATCATCGGGTTCAAGGCTTGAGCTTGCCCTTCAGATGCCCGACCACATCGGCCACGACGAGCTTGGTCGCCGCGGCATCGCGCCGGCCCTGGTACTCGACCGCGCCTTCCTTCAACCCGCGGTCCGACAGCACGACGCGGTGCGGCACGCCGATCAGTTCCCAGTCGGCGAACATCGCGCCCGGCCGCTCGCCGCGGTCGTCCAGCAGCACGTCGATGCCCAGCGCCAGCAGCTCCTCGTAGAGCTTGGTCGCGGCGGTCTTGACCTCTTCGCTGCGGTCCATGCCGATCGGGCAGATGACCACGGTGAAGGGCGCGATCGCGTCGGGCCACACGATGCCGCGCTCGTCGTGGTTCTGCTCGATCGCTGCGCCGAGGATGCGCGTGACGCCGATGCCGTAGCAACCCATTTCCATCGGCTGGGGCTTGCCGGCCTCGTCGAGGAAGTTGGCCTTCATCGCGGCGGAGTACTTGGTGCCGAGGTAGAACACATGGCCGACCTCGATGCCGCGCTGGATGGCGAGCACGCCCTTGCCATCCGGCGACGGATCGCCGGCGACGACGTTGCGGATGTCGGCCACCAGGTCGGGCTCGGGCAGGTCGCGGCCCCAGTTGACGCCGGTGTAGTGGAAGTCCACCTCATTGGCGCCGCAGACGAAGTCGGCCATGTTGGCGACCGTGCGGTCCGCGACGATCTTGACCGGTTTCTTCAGGCCGATCGGGCCCAGGTAGCCGGGCTTGGTGCCGAAGTGCTCGATGATTTCGGGCACGGTGGCGAAGCGGAAGCCGCCCTTGAAGCCTTCGAGCTTGCCGGCCTTCACTTCGTTGAGGTCGTGATCGCCGCGCACCAGCAGCAGCCAGACGGTGCTCTTGGTGATGCCGCCCTTGTCGTCCGTCTCGTCGGTGGCGAGCACCAGGGACTTGACCGTCTGCGCCAGCGGCAGTTGCAGCAGCTCGGCCACGTCGGCGCAGGTGGCCTTGCCCGGCGTGGGCGTCTTGGCCAGCGCGGCGCTGGCGCCGGCACGCGAAGCCAGCAGGGCCACGGCCTCGGCCAGCTCGATGTTGGCCGCGTAGTCGCTGGTCGGGCAGTAGATGATCGCGTCTTCACCAGTATCGGCGATGACCTGGAACTCGTGCGAGCGGTCGCCGCCGATCGCGCCGGTGTCGGCCGCGACGGCGCGGTACTGCAGGCCCAGGCGATCGAAGATCTTGCAGTAGGCCGCGTACATGTTCTCGTAGCTGCGGCCGGCGGCTTCCTTGTCGCGATCGAAGGAGTACGCATCCTTCATCGTGAACTCGCGGCCGCGCATCACGCCGAAGCGCGGGCGGCGCTCGTCGCGGAACTTCGTCTGGATGTGATAGAAATTTTTCGGCAGCTGCTTGTAGCTGCGCAGTTCCTGGCGGGCGATGTCGGTGACGACCTCTTCGCTGGTCGGCTGGATGATGAAGTCGCGGTCGTGGCGGTCCTTCACGCGCAGCAGTTCGGGGCCCATCTTCTCGAAACGACCCGTCTCCTGCCACAGCTCGGCCGGTTGCACGACTGGCATCAGCAGCTCGACGGCGCCGGCCCGGTTCATCTCCTCGCGCACGATGCCTTCCACCTTGCGAATCACGCGCAGACCCATCGGCATGTAGTTGTAGATGCCGGCGCCCAGGCGCTTGATCATGCCGGCGCGCATCATCAGCTTGTGGCTGACCACCTCGGCATCGGCGGGCGCTTCCTTGAGCGTGGAGATGAAAAAGTTGCTGGCTTTCATGGACTGGCGACGAAAAAGCCGGGCCTAACGATGAGGCCAAGCGGGGTCGGGGGATGAGGGTTAGCAGGGTCGCGCTGCCGGGGCTGCCCGGTGCAATAATCGATCCAACTATAGATTTGAGGTTGATTATGCTCGACCGTGAAGGGTTCAGACCCAACGTCGGCATCATCCTGCTCAACCACAGGAACGAAGTGTTCTGGGGCAAGCGCATCCGCACCCATTCCTGGCAGTTCCCGCAAGGGGGCATCAAACACGGCGAGACGCCCGAGCAGGCGATGTTCCGCGAGCTCCACGAAGAAGTGGGGCTCATACCCGAGCACGTGCGCGTCATTGCGCGTACCCGCGACTGGCTGCGCTACGAGGTGCCCGAGCACTTCATACGGCGCGATGCACGCGGTCACTACAAAGGGCAGAAACAGATCTGGTTCCTGTTGCAGCTGACCGGCCGCGACTGCGACATGAACCTGCGCGCCACCGACCATCCGGAGTTCGACGCCTGGCGCTGGAACGAGTACTGGGTGCCGCTGGAGTCGGTGATCGAGTTCAAGCGCGGCGTCTACGAGATGGCACTGACCGAACTGGCTCGTTACCTGCCGCGCATCAACCATCACAACCGCTACCTGCGCTCGGGCATGCGGCCGCAGCATCGCGAGGCCGGCGCTCGCGGCCCGATCCAGCATCCGCTGGCGGACGGCCGCGCGGCGCCCTGCGATGATGAGGCCGAAAGACCCGCCGAGGCCACGGCCGAGGAAGACAAGACCAGCTCGACGCCGGGCCTCTTGTAAGGCGGGCTCGCTTGTCCTACTCTGGGGCCCACCGCCGGCCCCAAGCAGGCCGGTGCAGACTCCCCGAGACAAGGAGCGCGCCATGGCCAGCAGCAGTTCGCAGGACAGTACCGGCAGCCTAGGCGGCGCCGGCGATCTCCACCCCGGCATCGCGACGATACGCACGATCGCCCTGGTGGGACCGGCCGGCGCAGGCAAGACCACCTTGCTCGAAGCGCTGCTGCTGCAGGCCGGCGCGATCACGCAGGCGGGCAGCATCGAGCGCGGCAGCACCGTCAGCGACTACGACCCGCTGGAGCGCAAGATGCAGCACTCGCTGCACGCTTCGCTGGTTCACATGAATCACGGCGGCATCCGCATCCACGCGATCGACACGCCCGGCGCGCCGGACTTCATCGGCCAGTCGCTGCCGGCGCTCGAAGCGGCGGACACGGCCATCGTCATGCTCGACGCGCAGAACGGCATCGAGCTGATGGCCTCGCGGATGATCGAGGCCGCGCAGCAGCGCGGGCTGTGCCGCGCGATCGTGATCAACAAGATCGACGCACCCGAGCTGGACCTACCGGCACTGCTGGGCCAGATCCGCGAGGCCTTTGGCCGCGAATGCCTGCCGCTGAACCTGCCCGCCGGCGGCGGCGCGCGCGTCGTCGACTGCTTCTTCAACAATGTCGGTGACACCGATTTCTCGTCGGCCGCGGCAGCGCATCAGGCGCTGGTCGAGCAGGTCGTCGAGGTGGATGCCGCCTTCGTCGAACGCTACCTGAACGAGGGCGACGTCGACCCGCGCGAACTGCATGCGCCGCTGGAGCAGGCGCTGCGCGAGGGCCATCTGATCCCCGTCTGTTTCACCTCGGCGAAGACCGGGGCGGGCGTCGTCGAGCTGCTGGACGTGATCGAGCGCCTGCTGCCGAACCCGGCCGAGGGCAACCCGCCGCAGTTCCTGCAGGGCGAAGGCGAGGCGGCCGAAGCGCTGCAGGCAAGACCCGACCCCGATGCCCACGTGCTCGCGCACGTGTTCAAGATCATCTCGGACCCCTACCTCGGCAAGATGGGCATCTGCCGCGTCCACCAGGGCACCTTGACGAGGAGTAGCCAGCTCTTCGTCGGTCACGCGCGCAAGTGCTTCCGCGTCGGCCATCTGTTCATGCTGCAGGGCGGCAAGCACGTGGAGGTGGACCACGCGCTGCCCGGCGATCTCTGCGCGATCGCCAAGGTGGAGGAACTGCGCTACGACGCGGTGCTCCACGACGCACAGGAAGACGAGCACATCCATCTGAAGCCATTGGATTTCCCCGTGCCGGTGCACGGACTCGCCATCAGCCCGGCGCGACGCGGCGACGAGCAGAAGCTTTGGGAAATCGTGACCCGCATCGTCGACGAGGATCCCTGCCTGAAGATCGACCACGTGGCGCAGACGAACGAGACGCTGGTCTACGGCCTGGGCGAGCTGCACCTGCGGATGATGCTGGAGCGGCTGCGCGACAACTACAAGTTCGAGGTTCAGACGCAGCCGCCACGGATCGCCTACCGCGAGACGATCTCGGCCCCTGCCGAAGGCCATTTCCGCCACAAGAAGCAGAGCGGCGGCGCTGGACAGTTTGGCGAGGTCTACCTGCGGATCGAGCCGCTGGAGCGCGGCGCCGGCTTCGAGTTCGTGGACGCGGTCAAGGGCGGCACGATTCCCGGGCAGTTCATGCCGGCCGTCGAGAAGGGCGTGCGCTCGGCGCTGGACAGCGGCGTGATCGCCGGCTATCCGCTGGTGGACCTGCGCGTCACGGTGTTCGACGGCAAGCACCATTCGGTGGACAGCAAGGAAATCGCCTTCATCACCGCCGGTCGGCGCGCGCTGATGGCGGCCGTGCGCGAAGCGCGGCCGTTGGTGCTGGAGCCTTTCGTCCATGTGGAAATCAGCGCGCCGGACACGGCGATGGGCGACATCACCGGCGACCTCGCCTCCCGGCGCGGACAGGTCAACGGCACGCGCTCGGCGGTGCCCGGCACGATGGTCGTCCAGGGCCTGGCGCCGCTGGCCGAACTGGCCAGCTACCAGACGCGACTCAACGCGATGACCAGCGGCCAGGGCCGCTACACGCTGGTGCTGTCGCACTACGAGCCGGTACCGCCGAACACGCAGGCTGCGCTGACCTCGGCGCACAAGGTGCGCGAAGAGGAGTAAGCCCGCCGCGCTGATAAGGGTCTCTTTATCAGCGCCACGGCGGACCGCACCGCTGCGGGCGGGGCGACGATCAAGGTCGCTTTATCATTGGGCCATGTCATCCCCGATCCGGGACACCGCCCAAGTCCGCCTGGACAACGCGCTGCGCCTGTTTGAAGAATTCGTTTCCGCCAACGTCAAGCATGCCGATGCTGCCGCGCTGCGCGGCCTGGAACGTCGATTTGCGGAGCGCCTGCAGATCCAGCCGAGCTACTGGAGCCAGATCAAGGGCCGCAACCGCCAGATCGGCGAACGCCTGGCCCGCCAGTTCGAGCAGCTGTTCCACAAGCCGCCGGGCTGGATGGACCATGAGCACGGCAGCGAACCGGCCGTCGCGACGCCTGCCGCAGACACCATGCCCAGCCAGCCGCAGGACGACGACGAGCGCTTCATCGTCGGCCTGGTGCTCACCTACTACCGACGCCACCCGCAGCGCGCGCGTACGCGCTTGCTGGATCTTCTCGGTGAGGTCCTGACCCCGACTGCAGCACCCGTTCCACAGGTGCCGGCCGCGGCAGCCCTGCCCGCCCCCGCCGCGGAGATCGACGAATGGCGACGCCTGCAACGTGGCGTAGCGCCACTGAAGGCAAAGAAAAAGTAGCGCCGACGCATCACCCTATCCGTCGGGATTCTTCGTTAGATAAAAAATTCTTGCGCAAGATAATCATTTGATTATCATTTGCGCAAGTTGAGGAGCCGCAGGCTCCCAATGACACCCCAAGCCCAACGTCTTTGACGGGTATATCCACCCGCTTCGCATCGCTCCCTTCGGGAAGCGGCCGCCGAAGCGCCGGTTCGGACGAATGCCCACGGCTTCCGGCTCCCCGCCGGATCGATCGTTTCCCGAAAAGTTCAGCAGGTCGGCTCGCCCGGCCGTCGTAGTCCTGTTTTCCAACGCTGCAACGCGCCGCAGTGGCGCTGCTGCATGACCGATTTGCACCCACAACACGCGGGCCCGCGCTCGCGAAAGGAGACCTCATGTCCCGATTCATCGCACCCCGTCCGCTGGCCACCCAGAAAAGCGGCAAGAACACGCTACGCCTGATCGCGCCCAAACCGCGCAATCCACTGACCGCCGCCGGCTTGATGCGGCAGGCCGGTAGCCACTCGCGCGGCAACGAGCGTCAGCAGGCGCGCCGCCAACTCGACAAGCAGATCGCCGCCGAACTCGGCGGTCGTAGCCCCTGAATCGATCGGCTCCGGAAGGAGGAGCCGCAAGGAGAAGACACCATGATGATCAACGAATTGAAGGGCGCGGGTGACGAAGCCCTGGTGGCGGAGGCCTGGAGGCTGCGCCTGATTGCAGTGCTCGGCTGGACCAGCGCAGTGCTGGCACGGATGGCGGCGCGCCTGCACGGGCGCCGCAGCGCCGGCAAGCCGGAGCTGGAGTTCTATGCCGAAGCCGGCGCCCCTGAGGGCGCGCTGTACGTGGATGGGCAGCGCGTCGGCATTCTGCACGGCGTGAATCGGCTCTGACGCCGAGTCTGATGAACTCAAACCGCGGCGCATCGGGCCGATATAGCATCAAGCCCATTGCTTCGAGCGATCGATCGACCGATGCCCGCCTTCACCCCTGCATCCCTGCCACTGCGCCAGCCGCTGCCCAACTTGGCCGCCTGGACGGCCCTGTTCCGCAATGCCGAGATCCCGGTGCTGGCCGATACGGCCGACGCGCTGGAGTTGATGCGCAGCAACGAGGATGCGATCGACGCCAATCGGCTGGGCGAGCTGATCGGCACGGACCCGCTGATGACGCTGAAGGTGCTCGCCTATGCGGCCTCGCACCGCAGCGAGCGGCTGCTGACCGACGCCGAGACCGTGACCGCCGCACTGGTGCTGATGGGCATCACACCCTTCTTCCGCGAGTTCGGGCCGCAGCCGACCATCGAGGACACGTTCGCCGGCCAGCCCGAGGTACTGGACGGCCTGCAGCGCGTACTGCACCGCTCCGAACGGGCGGCGCGCTTTGCGCTCGCCTTCGCCGCGCACCGCCTCGACCCCGATGCGGCCGTGATCCACAGCGCGGCGCTGCTGCACGACTTTGCCGACATGCTGTTGTGGGTCCATGCCCCGGCGCTCGCGCTGGAACTCCAGCATCGACTGAAGGCGGATCCGCAACTGCGCAGCGCCGACGCGCAGCGCGCGGTGCTGAACATCGAGCTGAACGACCTGGAGCAGGCGCTGATGCAGGCCTGGCGCCTACCGGAACTGCTGCGCCACGTCACGGACGACAAGCGTGCCAGCGATCCGCAGGTGCTGGCCGTCAGGCTGGCCATCCGCCTAGCGCGCCACACGGCTCACGGCTGGAACAACCCGGCGGTCCCGGACGATTTGCGGGATATCGGCGAGCTGCTGAACCTGGCGCCCAACCATGTCGAGGCGCTGCTGCGCAAGTACGACTGAGGCGCCGGAGGTCGCCCCTCAAACCGGGATCGCCGTGGTGTTCTTGACCCGGTCCAGCACGAAGCTGGTCTTGCAGTCCTGCACGCTCGGATGCTTCAGCAGGGTCTCGGAGATGAAGCGCGCGTAGTGCTGCATGTCCTGCACGACCACGCGCAGCAGGTAGTCCATCTCCCCGGTCAACGCGGCACACTCGACGACCTCGGGCCAGGTCTGCACGGCGGCGCGGAACAGGTCCATCGGGTTGCGCTTGTGGCTCTCGGTCTGCTTCTCCAGCCGGACGTTGATGTAGGCAGTAAGGCCGAGGCCGACGCGCTCGGGCCGCACCAGGGCCACATAGGCGGCAATCGCGCCCGATTCCTCGAGGCGGCGTACCCGGCGCAAGACGGCCGAGGCCGACAGGTTCACCTGCGCGGCCAGCGCGTCGTAGGTGATGCGGCCGTCGAGCTGCAGCGCCCTCAGGATGCGCCGATCGATAGCGTCGAGCTGGATTTCGTTTTCCATCTCTCGAATTCTTGCAGGAATCCTGCGCCCCGCCAGAAGCGGACGCGCGAATTCGCATGAATCCTGCGGCGCTGCACGCCTAAAGTCCTGCCATCCGAGACTTCGCGAAAGACACCGCCATGGCCGCCTTCACTCCCTGGGACAACCCGATGGGTACCGATGGATTCGAGTTCGTCGAGTTCGCGGCGCCGGATCCCGTCGCGCTGGGCAAGCTGTTCGAGACGATGGGCTTCAGCGCCGTCGCGCGCCATCGCACGAAGGACGTGACGCTGTACCGCCAGGGCGGAGTCAACTTCATCATCAATGCCGAGATCGACTCGTTCGCCCAGCGCTTCGTGCGGCTGCACGGCCCGTCGATCTGCGCGATCGCGTTCCGGGTCAAGGACGCCGGCTCCGCTTACAAGCGTGCGCTGGAACTCGGCGCCTGGGGTTTCGACAACAAGGCCGGCCCGATGGAGCTGAACATCCCGGCGATCAAGGGCATCGGCGACTCGCTGATCTATTTCGTCGACCGCTGGCAGGGCAAGGACGGCGCGGCCGCCGGCGAGATCGGCAACATCAGCATCTACGACGTCGACTTCGTGCCGCTGCTCGATGCCGCAGGCAAGCCCGTGCCGTCGAACCCGGCCGGCCACGGCTTGACCTACATCGACCACCTGACGCATAACGTCTTCCGTGGACGGATGAAGGAATGGTCGGAGTTCTACGAGCGCTTCTTCAATTTCCGCGAGGTGCGCTACTTCGATATCGAGGGCAAGCTGACCGGCCTGAAGAGCAAGGCGATGACCAGCCCCTGCGGCAAGATCCGCATCCCGATCAACGAAAGCAGTGACGACAAGAGCCAGATCGCGGAGTACCTGGACCTGTACCGCGGCGAGGGCATCCAGCACATCGCGCTGGGCACCGACGACATCTACGGCACCGTCGAGGGCATGCGCCAGGGCGGCGTCGAGTTCCAGGACACGATCGACACCTACTTCGACCTGATCGACAAGCGCCTGCCGGGCCACGGCGAGAAGGTGGACGAGCTGCGCCGCCTGAGGATCCTGATCGACGGTGCCGCGCACCTGGATGCGCCGAACGAATTGCTGCTGCAGATCTTCACCAAGGAAGTGATCGGCCCGATCTTCTTCGAGCTGATCCAGCGCAAGGGCAACGAAGGTTTCGGCGAAGGCAATTTCAAGGCGCTGTTCGAATCGATCGAGTTGGATCAGATCCGGCGCGGCGTGCTCAAGACCGAGGCCTGAGGCCTGTCCCGCGAGTGACGCGGGACTAGGGCAAGTCCCCGGGCCGGTGACGGGCTCCTGCGCCGACCATGTCGGACCGGCGCGCCGCATCGGCGCCAGACAAGGGAGACATGGCAATGACGGTGGAAACCCAGGAACCGCTTCGTTCGGCAACGCAGGCGGCGACTTCGCGGCCCTGGCTGCAAAGCTATCCCAAGGGTGTGCCGGCCGCGGTCGACTGCACCGTCTATGGCTCGCTGGTCGACCTGCTGGAGGAGTCCTTCCGCAAGTACGCGCGTCGCGATGCAGCCGCCTGCATGGATCGCCGGCTGAGCTTCGGACAGGTCGACGAGATGTCCCAGGCCCTCGGGGCCTGGCTGCAGTCGAAAGGGCTGCAGCGCGGCACCCGCGTGGCGATCATGATGCCCAACGTGCTGCAGTACATGGTGGCGATCGCCGCCATCCTGCGCGCGGGTTGCACGGTCGTGAACGTCAACCCGCTGTACACGCCGCGCGAGCTGGAGCATCAGCTCAAGGATTCCGGTGCCGAGGCGATCGTGGTGCTGGAGAACTTCGCAGCAACGCTGGAGGAAGTCATCGGCAGGACGGCCGTGCGTCACGTCGTGCTCGCCTCGCTGGGCGACCTGCTGGGCGTCTGGCGCGGTTCGCTGGTCAATTTCGTCGTCAGGCACGTCAAAAAGCTGGTGCCGGAGTTCCGCCTACCGCTGGACGACGGCCGCACGGTGACGCGTTTCAACGAGGTGCTGGCACAGGGCTCGCGGATGCATTTGCGCCGCGTCGATCTCGGGCCGGACGACGTCGCCTTTCTCCAATACACCGGCGGCACGACCGGGCTGTCAAAGGGCGCAACGCTGCTGCATCGCAACGTCGTCGCCAACATTCTCCAAAGCGAGGCATGGTTCCAGCCGATGCTCGACAAGCTCGACAGGAACAAGCCGCTGACCACCGTCTGCGCGCTGCCGCTCTATCACATCTTCGCGTTGACCGCCTGCTACATGCTCGGCGCGCGGCTCGGCATGATGAACCTGCTGATAACGAATCCGCGCGACATCCCCGGCTTCATCGGCACCTTGCAGCACTACAAGGTCAATCTGTTCCCCGCCGTCAACACGCTCTTCAACGCGCTGGCCAACGACCCGGCTTTCGCGCGGCTGGACTTCAGCGAACTGGTGATCTCCAACGGCGGCGGCATGGCCGTGCAGCAGGCGACGGCCGAGAAGTGGCTCAGGATCACCGGCTGCCCGGTGGTGGAGGGCTATGGCCTTTCCGAGACCTCGCCGGTGGCGACCATCAATCGACTTGACCTGAAGACCTTCAACGGCACGATCGGCCTGCCGGTGCCGAACACCGACATCGCAATCCGGGACGACGACGGCAATGACCTTCCGCTCGGCGAACGCGGCGAGATCTGCATCCGCGGCCCGCAGGTCATGGCGGGCTACTGGAACAAGCCGGAGGAAACGGCCAACGTGATGTATGCGGATGGTTACTTCAAGACCGGCGACATCGGCGTGATGGACGAGCAGGGTTTCACCCGCATCGTCGACCGCAAGAAAGACATGATCCTGGTGTCGGGTTTCAATGTGTACCCGACCGAGATCGAGCAGGTGGTGACGATGCACCCGGGCGTACTCGAATGCGCGGCGATCGGAGTTGCGGATGAACGCTCGGGCGAGGCCGTGAAGCTCTACGTGGTGAAGAGCGATCCAGCATTGGCGGAGGAAGACCTGGCGGCCTACTGCCACGCACAGCTGACGGCGTACAAGCGCCCGAAGTACATCGAATTCCGCGACGACCTGCCAAAGAGCAACGTCGGCAAGATTCTGCGGCGGGAACTGCGCGGCTGAGACCGGGCCGACCATCGTGGTGCGACTGCCGCCGGACCTGGTGATGTTGGAACGGGGCTGGCTGTCGTCCAACTCCTTGCTGATGCTGGGCGATCCGCGCGGCGCGGTGATCGTCGACACCGGCTATTGCACGCACAAGGAGCAGACGCTGGCGCTGGTCCGTGCGGCGCTCGAACCAACGCAGCAGGCGCTCAGACTGATCGTCAACACGCACCTGCATTCGGATCACTGCGGGGGCAACGCGTTTCTATCGGCAGCCTTTGGCAGTTGCCCAGTGTGGATCCCACCGGGGCACTTTCGCGCCGCACAGGAATGGGATCAGCAGGTACTCAGCTACGAACCCACCGGCCAGCAATGCGAACGTTTCGCGCCGGCCCGGGCGCTCCAGCCGGGCGAGATGCTGGCGCAAGGCCATCGTGCCTGGCGCGTGCTCGCCGCTCCCGGCCACGACCCGCATTCGGTGATGCTGTTCGACCTGGAATCGGGTGTCCTGATGTCGGCCGACGCGTTGTGGGAGCGAGGTTTCGGCATCGTGTTCCCCGAACTCGACGGGGAAGATGGTTTCGATGAGGTGGAGCGCAGCCTCGACTTGATCGAGAGCTTGGATGTGCATGTCGTCGTGCCGGGGCACGGTCGGATGTTCACCGACGTCGCAACGGCGCTTGCGGAAGCGCGCGCACGGCTCGCGTTCTTCCGTCGACATCCCGACAGGCACGCGCGCCACGCGGCGAAGGCCCTGCTGGTCTTTCATATGCTCGACGTCGGTCGATGCACGCGCACAGAGTTGGGCGCGTGGCTGGACCAGGCTCCGATTCATCGAGTCATGTGGCGACTGCATTTTGAGGATCGGCCGCTCGACATCTGGACTGATGAACTGCTCGGGGAACTGGCCCGCGCCGGTGCACTGCAACTTGCCGGGAACACGATTAGCGCCCGGTGAATTCGGCTTATTCCACGCCCCCCAAAAGCAAAACCCCCACCTCTGTTGGGAGGTGGGGGTTTTGGGGGTAAATAGCCTGACGATGACCTACTTTCACACGGGAATCCGCACTATCATCGGCGCTGATTCGTTTCACTGTCCTGTTCGGGAT
>Ga0247779_1000384_pt1 | contig 29895 bp, 21 predicted proteins | sample UWRJL221509R5_FD_179925 | JGI IMG/M metagenome (GOLD analysis project Ga0247779, IMG submission 179925) | Plant litter microbial communities from Arlington Agricultural Research Station in Wisconsin, United States - UWRJ-L221-509R-5 | ecosystem: Environmental > Terrestrial > Plant litter >...
CGAGAAGCTCGCCATGTCGTAGTCGTTCGCGGTCTCGGCCAGCGTGTAACGCTTCAGGGCGTAGTCGCTGGCACCAATGGGCAGCCGCCCATAGGCGAAGTTTGCGCCATCGGCCGCGCTGAATAATAGGCTGATCGCCAGCTGCTGATCGGCGGCGGAAAGCACGGACAGCGCGTCCCAGCCGGCCTCGTTGAACGTGCCGCCGAAGCCGTCCCAACGCTGCTTCATCTGCGTGTCGTCTGCGGTCACGTCTGCTGTGCCGCTGGTCGCTGCGGTGAGCGTGCCCACTTTCCAGAAGGCGCCATTCGCGGAAGTCACGACGTCGGGCAGGTTGACGCCCACGACCGGGCCACTGCCTGCGGCTGACGATCCGCCGGCCTGGCCATTCGCGCCCGCAGACGACGCGCCCGCACCGGCGGACGTTCCCGCGCTCGTGCTGCTGCTACCGGCGGTGCTGGCAGTGCTGCCGCCCGCGCCCGCAGTACTGCTGCCGTTGCTGCCAGCCGTGTTGGCCGAGCTGGTGCCTGCGCTATTGCCGGAGCTGGCCCCAGCCGTGTTGCCGGAGCTGGCGCCTGCCGTCTGAGGGGCACCGCTGCCAGAAGAGCCAGCCTGTCCCTGGGTTGGCGAGCTCGGGGACGACGAGCTGCATGCGGCGAAGAAAAACGCCAAACCGATAGTGAGGGAGGCTTCTCGTAATCTAGTCATTGGTCCGATCCTTTGTCCCATTTTCAACCGTTCCGCAACGCCGCGACGACGTAGCTCGACGCTCTCGAGACTCGCCCGCTCACGGGACACGTTAGTCGATGATTCGAGCGCGCGGGAGTCGCTCCGTATTCGAACATCCGTAGCGGTATCGTGTGCGCAAACTGGATCTTTGAGCGCCTGCTCGAGGCGATGCACCACCCCGCGCGATGCAAGATGGCCCAGCACGCGCCCGCGCACTGCACATACACTTGAACATTTCAGGCAACGCCCGGCGACGCGGATGTCGTTATCGCGCCTGAAATGCATTCGCTAAGGTGCCCGGAAGATGACGCGCGCAGTGAAGCAAAAGACTCGACTCTGGCCGACGTTCGCGAAACGGAGCGCATGGCTCCTGGGCGCGATCGCCGTTTGTGGTAACCTCGCTTGTTCGAGCGATGGAGACGGCGGCGGAACGTCGCCGGGCGGCGCAGGTGCGGGGCCAGCAGCGGCCGGACACGGCGGCTCGGCGATCGCCGGTGCCGCCACCGTGGGCGGCGGCGGCAGCGGCAGTGGCAGTGCGGGCAGCCCGAGCAGCGGCGGCGCGGGCAGTCCCGGTCTCGCGGGCAGCCCTGGGCTGAGCGGCGCAGGTGGCGCTCCCGGCGGATCAGCGGGCAGTTCGTCGGGCGGCTCGGCGGGTCGGGGCGGCTCGGCGGGCCGGGGCGGCTCGGGCGGCGCTTCGGTGGGGAGCGGCGGTTCGAGCGCTGGTGGTGGCTCGAGCGCTGGCTCGACTGGTTTCGACCCGTGCCCAGCCAGCGGAGATTGCAAAGTTCTGCCGCTCGGCGATTCGATCACGTTCGGCACCCCCACCAACAATGGCGGATACCGCGTGCAGCTGTTCACCCGAGCGAAGACCGACAACTTGCACCTGACCTTCGTCGGCAGCCAATCGAATGGTCCGGCCATGGTGGCTGGCGTGCCGTTCCCCAAGGGCAACGAGGGCTATCCGGGCATCACGACCGCCAACCTCAATTCGCAGCATGTGAAGGGCACCGCGCTCAAGGACATGCCCCAGATCATCTTGCTGCACATCGGCACCAACAACGTGAGCCAGGCCAACGCGTTCGCTGATCTCGAAAAAATCGTCGACGATATCGTGGCGGCAGCTCCCAATTCACTGCTCGCGGTGGCCTCGATCATCCCGCTCAACAACTCTACCGCGGTCCCCAAGTACAACGAGGGGATCCCGGCACTCGTGCAGAAGAAAGCCAGCGCCGGCAAGCACGTGATCTTCGTCGATCAATACAAGGACTTTCCGACCTCGGAGCTCACCGACGGCGTGCACCCGGACGACAGCAAGGGTTACCCGCGCATGGGCGACAAATGGTACGTGGCGATCAAGCCGTACCTGCACTGACGAGCGCCTGAGTCAGTCGTGCGTGGCGCGGCGACGGGGACGGTAGATCCTGGTCAGTTCGCCACGCACTGCTGCTGCATGAAGGCAAAGGTCACGGCAGCCGCAGCCGTCGCGCCTGCATCGGAGAAGACCAGGCCTTGGGACGCGGGTTGGGGCGCGACGTATTCGGGGTGGTCGGCGAAGGTGGGCCTCAAGTCCAGCCAATGACACGGGACTGGGCTGCGGCCGCAGGCGTTTCGCAGCAGCGAACGCATCAGATCGAGTCCATCCTTGAGCGTCGGATTGCCGATCGGGTCGCCATAAAAGAAGTACACGACGTGCTCCACGCCGTCTTGTGCGAACCTTTGGAACAGCTGCTCGGCACCGCTGACCGCGGCGCGCGCTGCGGGACAATCGGGGCTCAACATGCCGGCGCATTGACCCGAAAGCACGTCGGTTGCGCCGCCGTCCATGACGATTAGGCGCGCTTTGCCATCGGCTAGCGCGTTGGTGTATTCGCTGTCGATGCTCTGCGCTCCGCTCGCGAGCAGCGAGCTCGCGGCCGACGCCGAGTCTCGGTAGTGCTGGCCCGACGTCAGGTTGCCGCTCGTCACTGCCGCTTGCTCGAGCTGGGCCGTGAAAATGCTGAGCTCGATCAGCACGTCACCCAAGATCAATACGTCGGATGCCGCATAGTCCGTCGGCATGCACGCCGGGGCCGGCGGGGGGGCTTGCTGGTGCAGCTGACGACAATAGCCGTAGTCACAGATGCGGTTCGCGGCGAGCTTGCTGCAATCCGCGTCCGAGAGGCAGGCGGCGTCACACATGGCGCTCTGCTCCGAAGGCGCGCAGCGCTGCTCAGCCACGCGCGGGCCGAGCGGCGTGCAGGTTGCTACTCCCGCCCAGTCGGCGCAGTCGCTCTGCCCCTCACAGGGCCGCGTGCAGACGCCGCAAATGCATGACATTCCGTCGGCGCACGACGCCTCACACGTCTGTAGGAAGTGGGTCTCGCTGCCTTCTTGTGACGACTCTTTCGTGCTGCACGAAAAGATCAACCACATGCCGAGCAAGAGCGGTGCCAGGGAACGGCTCTTGCGCAGCATCCCTTCAAGACTCATCCGGTTCATCCTCGCCCCGTTCTATCGAGCATTGCCCCACGTACATCAAGACCTGCGTGTGCCGTTCGGGCGGCGGATGGGCTTCGTTGTAGCGCTCGACCTGGTCGCGCAAGGCACCCAACTGCGAGCGCAGTGAGCGCAAGGTCTCGAACGCCTGCGCCTCGTGCGGGTGCCCGGGCCAGACTTCGAGCGTGTACGTGCTGCCGCCCACGCGGTCGGCCAGGGCGGGCCGGTTGCGATCGATCCGAAGGCGACTCGTGACGGTATTCACCACGGCCTTGAAATGGTCGAAAACGGCTGCCTCCCAGCCAACGGCGGAACCGAGGGGTAGCACCAAGGTACGGGCCGTGTATGGCCCGTCGGGAGTTGCTTGCTCGACCCGCCCCACCTGCAGCAGACGCGCGAGCGCTGGCCCGAGCGCCTGGGCGTCGACCTGGGTCTTTTGCAGCTCGGCCAGCGTGCACGGGCCTTCACGGTAAATGAGCGCCCACAAAAGCTCGTCGAGGCCATCGTTCGAGTGAGCCTGCCGCAAACGCGCCAGCGCATCCTCCGGCGTAACGCGGTAGCTGAGCCGATTGCCGCTGCCCGAGACCGTGATCAAGCCGCTTTCGCACAAGTCGTGGAGCACACCGCGCACTTGGCTTTCATCGTCACTGGCGAACTGCACCAACACTTGCGCGCGCGTGACACTCTCGGCCTGCTGCACGTAGTCCAGCACGGCGACCCAGAGCGAGCGCCCGCGATCCGTCGAGCTCTCGAGGAAGCGCTGAATTTTACGCTGATAGGTGCGAAGGCCCAGACCGAACATGTCCGCGCTCACCTTGCGACCGACGCCCTGACGCTCGAGCTCGTAGACCAAGTCCAAGAAGACCTGGTTTGCCACTTGGGCCAGCGGCGCGCGCGTCCCCCCAGACGTGGCAAGCTGGGCGATCAAGATCGTGGTTTGGCGCACGATGGCCTCGATCAGCAACTCGATCGTCATGTTTCGCTCGCGGGGCGCGGGCAGCGGATGTTAGTCGCGATCACGATAAAAAGGGGGGCGACAAGTTTGCCATGCCCTAGGCAAATGGCCGTGATTTCGAGATTTTTTCTGGGGAAACGGCTCGTGCGCCAAGGGTACCCAAAGCTCGCACCAGCGGAGCTGCGTGGGCCGCGCGCCGAGAACGGCTGAGGCGCTGGCAGCGGCCGGCGCGCAACGGCTCGAAAGCCGATGCTAAAGCAGGAACCAGCATGAAGCCATCCCTCAGCCAAGGGCTCACCTTCGAGTTCAGCTATTCGGTGCCGGAGCAGAAGACCGTACCCCACGTCTATCCCGAATCGCCGTTGTTCCAAGCCATGCCGCATGTCTTCGCCACTGCATACCTAGTCGGGCTGTTCGAGTGGGCCTGCATGGAAGCGATACAGCCGCATCTCGAGTCCGGAGAGCAATCGCTCGGTGTCGATATTCGCATTTCGCATACGGCGGCAACGCCGCCGGGGCTGCGAGTCACGGTGCAGGTTCTGCTCGAAGCAGTCGAGGGTCGAAAGCTGTCATTCCGAGTCAGCGCGCACGACGGCGTCGACTCGATCGGCGAAGGCACGCACCAGCGCGTGGTGATTCAGCCGGAGCGCTTCTTGGAAAAGGTCGCCAAGAAAGCCGCGAGCGTCGCACGCTGAGCAACGCTCCGGCGTGCGCAGGGCAGCGCACGCCGCTGACTGGGCGGCGTAGTAACCGTCGACTTCAAAAGCAGGCAAGCCGGCTTTCGGCGCATGATTTCTGCTGGCGACGCCGCAACCTGGAAAATTACACGGCTAGTTCTGGCTCGCGCACCTGTGCGGTCGATGATACCCCCGAGGTACTTTGAAGAAGTCTCGAGTGATCAGGATCTGCTTTGCTGGCGTGGGTTTGACCGGCATGGTGAGCACGCTCTTTTCGTGCACGAGCGGTTCGGACGATCCGGCCTTCATGGGCACAGCGGGCAGCCGGGTGATCGCCAGTGCCGGTAGTGGTGTCGCGGGCTCGCCCAGCGCAGCAACCGCGGGCAGCGCTCCGACGATCGCTGGTGCTGGCGGTAGTCCGACGTCGAGCTCGGCAGGCTCGCCCGGTTCGAGTGGCGCGCCGAGCGCGGCTGGAGCGGGCCCGGGGGCTGCCGGTAGCGGTGGCTCGGCGGGCGGTGCCGCTGGCAAAGGCGGCAGCGGCGGCAAAGGCGGCAGCGGCGGCAAAGGCGGCAGCGGCGGCATGAGCGGTGGCAGCAGCGCCAGCGGCGGTAACGGGCAAGGCGGCGGATACCCGGGCGGAGTGGTGCAGCCGCCGCCGCTGACCGGCGGCACGAACGGCTGGGCGACGCGCTACTGGGACTGCTGCAAGCCGGCCTGTGGCTGGCCGCAGAATGTCGGCGGACGCACGCCCATCCAGAGCTGCAGCCAGGACGACCAGCCCCTGAGCGACAACAAGGCAAAAAACGCTTGTGAGAGCGGCGGCGTCGCCTACATGTGCCACGCGCTCGAGCCGTGGGCGGTGAGCGACACCTTGTCTTATGGCTATGCCGCCGTCAGCAAGGGCAGTGACTTTTGCGGCAAGTGCTACCAATTGCAGTTCACGGGCGGCTCACACAACAGCAGCGTCGATGCCGGCTCGAAAGCGCTGCTCGGCAAAACCATGATCGTGCAAGCAATCAACAACGGCGGCGTGGGCGGCGATCAATTCGATCTGCTGGTGCCCGGCGGCGGCGTCGGTCTCTTGGACGCGTGCTCGAAGCAATGGGGCAGCACGGACTTGGGCGAACAGTACGGAGGATTTTTTCTGGCTTGCCAGAAGTCGAACAACTTCGACTATGAAAAATCGAAGGCCTGCGCCAAAGCCAAGTGCGACAGCGTGTTCGCGAACAAGCCGGAGCTACGCACGGGCTGCGAGTGGTTCACGGGTTGGTTCGGCGCGCCCGACAATCCGGCGCTCACCTACAAGGAAGTGACCTGCCCCGACGCCATTACCCAGAACTCCGGTTTGAAGCGCTGAAGGCTGGCGAGGAGCGATGAACAAGATTGGCATCTCGGGTCTCTGCTCGCTCGGCGCCGCGCTGTTCCTGCTCGGTTGCGGGCAAGGCGCCGACTCGAACGATGGCAGCGCCGGCACCAGCAACTCGAGCGCGGGTGCGAAGAGCGGCGGCGGCAATGCGAGCGCGGGCACCTCGGCGAGCGCGGGCACCTCGGCGAGCGCGGGCACCTCGGCGAGCGGGGGCACCTCGGCGAGCGCGGGCACCTCGGCGAGCGCGGGCACCTCGGCGAGCGCGGCCGGCGCCGGGGCAGTAACCAATGGCAGCGCTGGCAACGGCAGCGCTGGCGCGACAGGCGGCAGCGCCGGCGCTGCGAGCGCCACCGGCGGCGCGGGCTCGGACGTGATCGTCACCATCAAGAACGGCGATTTTTGGCAGGATACGGCCGGAAATCGCATCGAAGCGCACGGCGCTGGCCTGATCCGCGTGGCCGACACTTGGTATTGGATCGGCGAAGACAAATCGGGCAACTCGGGCGGCTTCAAGGCGGTCAATTGCTACGCCTCGAAGGATCTTTCGCACTGGGAATTCAAGCGCGCGATCATCACCAAGCAAACCTCGACCGATCTCGCCGCGGCTGACCGCATCATCGAGCGCCCAAAGGTCATCTACAACGACACCAGCAAGAAGTTCGTGATGTGGTTGCATTGGGAGGGGCAAAGCTATGCCACTGCCGAGGCGGGCGTGTTCAGCAGTGACACGGTGGATGGCGCCTACACGCAAGTGCGCCACTTCCGCCCGAACGATCGCATGTCGCGCGACGACACCTTGTTCAAAGACGACGACGGCAAAGCCTATTTCTTGTCTGCGTCGAACGAGAACCAGGATCTCTCGCTGTACGATCTGAGCGACGACTACACCAACATGAAGTCGCAGATCTCCACGCTCTGGCCGGGCAGCTACCGCGAGGCGCCCGCGATCATGAAGGCCAAGGGGCACTATTTCATCGTCAACTCGGGCGCCACGAACTGGGACCCGAATCAGCAAAAGTTCTCGACCGCGACCTCGATGCAGGGCCCCTGGAGCGCGCTCGCGAACGTGGGCGACAGCACGGGCTTCGATACCCAGGCCGCGTTCATCATTCCAGTCGTAGGCACGAAAACGACGACTTACATCTACGCCGGCGATCGCTGGCAAGATCCGGATCTGAAGGGCTCCAAGTACATCTGGTTACCGCTCAAGATCTCCGGCGATACCAAGCTGGTCATGGATTTCTACGCCAGCTGGCAGCTCAACGTGACCACCGGTGAGTGGAGCGCGGGCGGCTCGATGAACAGCGGCTTCGTTTCGCACGCGAGCTGGTCGCTGGTCTCGACGGACAGCGAAGAGACTGCGGCCGAAGACGGCCACGCGAGCAACGCTTTCGACGACTCGACCTCCACGTTTTGGCACACGGAATATCAAAGCGCGAAGCCCATGCCGCCGCACGAGATCGTGATCGACCTCGGCGCCAACTACTCGCTCACCGGCATGCGCTACACGCCGCGCCAAGACGACAACCAGAACGGGATGGTCAAAGACTACGAATTTTACGTCAGCAACGACAAGACCAATTGGGGCAGCGCCGTGAAGACCGGCAGCTTCGGCACGGGCAAGGCGCCGACGACCGTGACCTTTCCGGCCAAGGCCGGGCGTTTCATTCGCTTCGTCGCCCTGAACGAGGCGAGCGGCAAAGCCTTCAACTGCGTGGCCGAGCTCGACGTCGCGGGCACCGCGCTCTAGGCCTGTCCCGGAATTGCTCAGGCACCGATTCGGCCGGCTCGACTTGCCCGGTCCGCGCGGATTGGCCAACGCTGAGCTATCCCGCCTCGAGCCGAAAAGAGAGAACCCTTTCCGAAAAAAACAAAGTGCTTACACACACTTTGTTTTTCGCGATGAGACCGGTTCCTTCCTGCATGCCGTCGATCAGGAGCAGAGATCGATGCTGCAAATAGAGCTCAGAAGCCTTCGGGGATCCGACCAGTCAAACAAGTAATGGTGTTCGGCGCACTGGGCGACGACGGCAACGCGGCTTCCGGCTGAGCCGCGCTGCCGCGAGCGAGCCCTTCCGTGTCCGACCAACGCGGCGATTCGCCCGGGCGCAAGCAGTGCAGCCCGCTCTGGTAGAAGCCGATCACGAACGTGTGGCCTGCGACTCGAGCGCCGGTCGCGTCGGCGAGGGCGGCTGCGAAATCTCGTCCAGGTCGCGCGCCCAGGGTCTCGCAGGTACGAAACCAGAGCAGGGCATCGCCCGTGAGGCGCTCACGAAAGGCGCTGAACGCCGCATGGTGCGCATGTCCGGGGCGGAGCAGGTCGCGACCGAGCGGCTCCCGGTCGATGAATACCGAGCCCCACTTGCCGTGGCCCCAAAACTGTAGCTCGGCGATCGCTCGCGACGGTTCGTGACTCGCGAGCCAGGCGAAGGCGTCCGCGAAGCTGCGCGCGCCATACGCGCCGTCGACGCGGCCGAGAGCGCGGTACAGCCGTGTGCCGTACTGCCAGCTGAGCCCGAGCGCGCGCGGACGGCGCGAGCGTTGCGTCGCGTCATAGATCACCAAGCGCAGCGCATCGCTCATGCGCCGAGCTCAGGGGCAGGCGTTTTGCCAGGTGAGCGTGACGCCGGTGGTCGTGGTGTCCGAAGAGCCGTTGTGCTGCCACAGCACTTGCCCGGCGACGTCCGAGCCCGTAGGCGTAGTACTCACCGTGGCGGTGGTGTCGAAGGGGAAGGACAACGCAGGAGACATCACCGCAATCGAGTCGATGTAGACGACGGTCGGTTTCGACCAACCGGCGGTATCGGGCGCGGCGTTGATCTCGATGCCGATGCGCCTGATGTCGGTCTTGACGATCGCGGTCGAGCCGACGGGTTGTGCGCCGACAGGGAAGCTGAGCGTCTGCCAACCACTGAGACTGCTCAGCGCGGGGCGACTGGCAGTGGTCACACCAAAGTAGTGGTACTGCGAATCTTGGACGTAGTTGAAAATGGTGCCCGCGGCGCCTGCTTCGACGTACAGGTGCATCGTGACGATGCCAGTGGTCATGCTGCTCAAATCGATTGCGGAGCTGAGCGAGATCACGAAATGCACGCGATCGTTGCTATCGTCCATGGGAACGCTGAGCTTGGCGCATCCGGTCACGGGAGGAGCACCGCCGGTGCCGGCGCCAGCGGCAGTGCCGCCGCTGCCACCGCTGCCGCCGCCCAAAGTGCCACCGCCACCGGCGGTGCTACCCGCGCTCGCGCCACTGCCGCCATTGGCGCCACTGCTGCCGGCGCTGCCGGCGGTTCCACTGCCACCCGCGGTGCCGCCTTCGGGACCTTCACCGGCGGCATCCATCGCGCCGGCCGTGTCGATCATCCCGCCGTCGCCGGAGCTCGAGCCGCCCGCGCCGCCGTTCTCGACCGGCTTGCCCGCAACCCCGGCGTGGCCGCCGGCGTTCACTTGGCCCGCAACACCCGAGTGGCCCGCCGAACCGTTGCCGCCCGTGCCGGGCGCGGGTCCGCCCCCGATCAGCGACGCATCGTAGACGCTACAGCTTACCGCCGTGAGGATCACCGCTGCAGCCTTCGCTACTCTTGTCGCCCTTGCCGTTCCGTCAGTCACGCCATGTTCCTTAAGCGCGCTCGCGTGCCTGCGCTCGCGGATATAAAACAAAACAATCTAGCAGTACCGCAGGACAGGCGCATTCGTTTCAGGTTTCGCTTTTTGATGCGCTGACGCTCTTCGGTTCTCTTTCCGCGTCTTCCGCGCTCGCGCGCGCGACGAGCGCGTGGTAGCGAGCTAACACCGCGCGTGCAAGCTGCCGCGCGTTGGCCCGGGCGTTCCGCCTGCGCGGTCGAAATTTCCGACGAGCATAGAATGGGTGCTCGCGGCGATCACCCCGGGTGGTCACCGGGGATCCAACGTAGCCAAACATGCCCAAGTCGAACAAAAATGCGGCTATTTGCAGGTTTACTGCCGGAGGCGCGCTCGGCCTCGCGCTCAGTCTCACGCTCGGCGCCGGCGCCGGGTGCTCGAGCGATCCGGCCGCGGGCGCTGTCGCCGGCGCCGGCGGTGCGGTTCCGGGCGCAGCCGGGAGCGCGGCTCCGGGTGGCGCGCCCGCGGGCGGCGCGCCGAGCGCCAGCGCCGGCAAGGCCAATGGCAACGCCGGAAGCGCCACTGGCGGGGGCGGCAGCAGCCCTGGGAGCGCCGGTTCGCCCGGAGCCGGGCAAGCAGGGGCGCCCGCGATCGGCGGCAGCGGCGCCGGCGGCGGAGCAACGGTCACGGCCGGCGCCGGCGGGAGCGGCGCCAGTGTCGGCTGCACTCGCGAGCTGTTGAAGGCCACGGTCGATAGCTACTTCAAAGCGCTCGCCGCGCACGATCCCACGATGTTGCCGCTTTCGGACACGCTGAAGTTCACCGAGAACGGCAAGGCGAGCAAACCCGCCGATGCCCCGCTGTGGAAGACCGCCGGCACGCTGAAGTACTCACACAGCGCGCTCGACACCGAGGCCTGCATGTCCGCGAGCGAAGCCGTCGTACCGGACGGCACGACCGACATTCCGGTCGCGGTTCGGCTCAAGCTCGTCGACCAGAAGCTCACCGAAATCGAAACCATCGCCGCGCGAGCCGGTGACTATACCGGGGTGACCTCGAACACCACCGCGCTCGCCGCGAGCAAAGACACCATCAAATGGGAAGAGCCGGTGGCGAGCGACAAGCGCAATACGCGCGCCGAGCTCACGGGCTGGATGACCAAGTACTTCAAGCAATTCCCGCAGGGCGTGTGCAACACCACGAGCACCTGCAAGCGCATGGAGAACGGCGGCGGCAACTTCGTCTGTAGCGAAGGCGCGGGCTGCGCCGCGTCGAGCTCGAGCACGGTGCTGAATCCGCGGCTAGTGATCGCCGATGTCGAGACCGGTCTGGGCGTCGGCTTCACGCTGTTCACGGGCGGACACCCGGACATGCACATGTTCAAGATGTACGGCGGCCAGGTTTATGCCGTGAGCGCCATCCTGTCCAAAGGCGACAGCACCGGCTGGGACTGATTTTCGGCCGTTTTGCCACTCTCGGCGAGTGACTACATTTGGCAAAATGTCGGAGTCAAAGACGGCCGCTTGCAGCGCGCGCGTGGTCTTCGACAGCGGGGACATGAACCTGAACTACTTGGCGTTCGCGCGCGTTGCGAGCGATGGCGCACCGGCGCTGTCGAGCCCAGCCGAGTGAACACCCGACCACTGCTCTTTTCGGGCGAATTGGGCTACCCTACGGCGTTACCGAGCCCACTCGCCCCATGGCCATCGACAAGTCCATCCCCAGAGTAGTTGACGAAACAGCGGACGCCGGCCCGAGCCCGACCGAGCAAGAGCCGCACACCACGGGTATCCGAAGTAGGCTCTCAGCCGCCGCCCCCTTTGCTCAGCGCTACCAGCGAAGGGGGCACCTCGACGGAGGCGGCATGGGATACATCGAGTCCGCCTTCGACCCGGTGCTGGGTCGCAGCGTCGCAGTCAAGCTGCTGCAATCATTGGCCGAGAGTGACCAGGAGCTGCGGCGAAAGTTCATCGCCGAGGCCCAAATCACGGGCCAACTGGATCACCCAAACATCGTCCCGGTATACGATTTGGGCCAGCACGACGACAACCCGTTCATCGTCATGAAGTTGGTCCGGGGTCAGACCTTCGCGGAGCTGCTGGCAGAAAAGGCCGGGCCGCGCAGCGCGGACGACTTGCAGCAGTTTTTGGGTGTCGTGCTCCGCGTGTGTGATGCGCTGTCCTTCGCGCACAGCCGCAACGTCATTCATTGCGACTTGAAACCGGAAAACGTGATGGTTGGCGATCACGGCCAGGTGTATTTGATGGACTGGGGCGTCGCCTCGGTGACGCGTCGAACCAGCACGCGAAGTCTTTCCGAGGAGCTGGCCGACGCGGAAGCGTTCAGTGCTCCGGTGCAGCTATCGAGCACAGCGAACGACAGCATGAGCACGGACGTCATCAAGGGCACCCCTGCGTACATGGCCCCAGAACAATTGCGCGGGCAGGATCACTTGCTGGATGAGCGGACCGATGTCTTCGGCCTCGGCGGCTTGCTATACGAGATCTTGACCGGCAGCGCGCCAAACGAACGCCAGCGTCCGCTGAGCACCGGGCCGATCGCGCTGCCGCGCGAAAACGAGCTCTGGGCGCAACTGCCGCCCGAGCTCAACCGCATCACCAGCCAGGCACTTTCCCCAGACCCCGCACAGCGCCAGCAAAGCGTGCTCGAATTGAAGCGCGATCTGGAGCGCTTTCTGAGCGGCGACCGCTGGTTCGAGGCCAAGCTGTTTCGCGCAGGCGAATACATCGTCACGGAGGGCGAGGAGGGCGATGCGGCCTACATCATCGAGCGCGGCGAATGCGAAGTGCGGCGTCAGGCTGGCGCACGAAGCATCACGCTGCGCCGCCTGGGTCCGGGCGCCGTCTTCGGCGAAACCGCCGTCTTTGCCCGTTCTCCGCGCACCGCATCGGTGGTCGCGCTCAGCGACGTGACCGTGAAGCTTATCACCGCAGATTCGCTGAACCGCGAGCTCGATCGAAGTCCCTGGCTGGGAGCGTTCGTGCGCTCGCTAGCTGGCTTATTTCGAGAGGCCGATCAGCGCTTGGCCGAGCCGCGCTTGGCCGAGCCGCAGCCTGCACAGCTCGACGTTCCTCCCAGCGGCACGAAACGCTAGGCTGCGCGCGTGCCCCACCGAACCATTCGCCTATCGATTAGTCCAGATGGCATGCCCGAAGTGCAGCGCGTCATCGACTTCGACGGACGCAATAGCCTGCATGATGTGCACGAAATCATGCTCGAGACGCTGAACATCGGCGACGACGATCACTTGTACGCGTTCTTCCTGTCGGGCCAATATTGGGATCGCGCCACGGAATTCGTCGACCCTCGCACCGACGGCGCGCGCGCGGACCGAGCACTTTTGTTTCGGCTGCAGCTCAAAGTCGGCCAGCGCTTCGTTTACATTTATGACTTTGGCAGCGAACATCGCTACGTCCTCAGCGTACTGTCGCTGACCGAAACGACAGCGCCGCTTCTCTCCCCGGTGTTAGTCGAATCGGTCGGAGACGCGCCAGTCTCCCAGGATGGGCTGGATTTCCACGACAGCGACGAGCACAGCGACGACGAGCGAAAGCCAGCTGCGAAGTTGGAAAAGCCGCTCGCGCTCGCGGCGGCCGTGATCGAGCAGCTCGACGCGCTTTTGGACTTGGGCGACGCTGCGGCGTCCGAGCAGACTCAGCCGCTGCTGCGGAAGCTGGGCGAAGCCACGCTGGCATTCGCGCTCGAGCTCGACGGCAATTTGCTGCTGCTCTCTGAAGTCGATGACGAGCTCGGGATCATCGACTCCGTGCTGAACGTGCCCGGGCGACTCAGCGATGGCCGAGAAACCGAGCTGGCCGTGAGCGTCGCCGAAGCCTTGAAGTTCTGCGCGCCTGACCACATGTTGGGGGAGATCGCCATTGCCTATGCACAGGCCGGTAATCGACAACGCGCGCTCGAGCTCGTGCTCACGAACCTCGAGACAGCGGCAGATCCCTACATTGCGGAATACAAGGCTGGCGACGTGTATCACGCGTTGGGTGAAAGCGACGCGGCGGAAGCGTACTACCGACGTGCGCTCGCCATCGCGGAGCCAACACTACGCAGGGAAGCCACGGTGCGCATCGCGACCCACCTGCTCGATACCGGTCGCGAGAGCGAAGCGGCGGCCTTCCTCGCGCAGCAACGCGCCGCCGCCAGCGCGCCTGCACCGTCGGCGGCGGTCGGAAGAAACGAGCCCTGCCCGTGCGGGAGCGGCAAGAAGTACAAGAAGTGTCACGGGGCGTAAGGCAGCGTTACGGGTGCTCGTGAGGGGGCGCTCGCAAGTGCCACAGCGCAGCTCGCAGCGCAGCAAACGCCCCCTTGATCGACCCGGGCTGCGTTACTTGCAGACGTCGTAGGTCACGGTGGCAGAGATGAAGTCGACATAGGCGCGGTCGTTACCCGCGCTATCCAAATACATGGGCGTGAGCGCGATGCCAAAGCCCGTCGCATTCACGCTGTCGGCGGTCCAAGTGGTGCCCCACAGATCCGCAGCGCCACCGTAGATTTCCGGGTGAAAGGTGGTCGACCAGGCCGTCGTGTGCCCGCGGTCGAGCCCGACCGTGGCGTTGTTGGAGAGCGCGCGCACGCTGAAATCGGAGATCATGTTGTCGGACCCCGCCGCCTCTCGGATCGCGAAGGAAATACCGAGGATCTTGGCGCCGCTCGGGATCTCGAATTGAAAATTGCTGGCCAGCAGCTGATCTCGGTACGGGTTATTGACCATGATCAACCAGACTGAAGATTCTTGTTGGGTCTCCACAGGATCTTGGTTGCTACTTTGCGTCAGCAACTTGTCGAAATCGAACCAATAGGTAGGCGGCAAGCAATAGTCCGGGGAGCTGTCGACACATTCCGAGGCAGCGCAGGAGGTTTGCGTGCCGCCCGCGGTCACACACGCAGCCGCGCAATCAGCGGCCACGCTACAAGCATGGCTGTATAGCGGGTAGTAATCCGACTGGTAGCCGCCGCTGAAGCCGGCGCTCTTGCCCGTGCGCGCGGAACGCGTTTGGCTGAGACCCGAACAACCCGAGGCCCCGCCTGCGGCTGCCCCACCACCGCCGTAGCCGCTCGCACCGCCCGAGGAGGGCGCTCCGCCGGAAGGAGCTCCTGCCGATCCGAAAGCGCCTGCCGTTGGAAGTCCGGCAGACCCAGCGCCTGGCGCTCCAGCCGTTCCTGGAGCGCCGGCCGCAACGTACCCGCCCACGGCGGCTCCGCTCATACCGCCCACGTGAGCCGCCGCCCCGCCAGCGCCGGCGCCAGCGCCGGCGCCGGCCTCGCTGTTACCGCCAGTAGCCGAGATCGGGCCGGCGCCCGCCGACCCGTTCGACTGAGCATCGCCACTACAGGCCACGGAGCACAGCAATGTTGGTAAGGCGCAGGCAAGCACCAGCAGCGCAGATCGAGGCGACGACATCTGTATTTCCATTCTCCAGTAAACCATCGAACCGGAGCAGGCCCACCCGCTCCCCATTCGAAGCGTAGTGCGTCCGCGCGCATCCTGCACGCGCCAACGACGTGGCATCTGCAACCGGTTCCAGCGCCGCCCACTCGGCTGAAGGCTAGGGAGGCGCGCTCGGCCGGTGTGAGCCGGCGGGCCGTCGTCGAAGGACTCCTCCCCGCAAAATACGAAGTCGATCGCGACTGAGCCCGAAAACCCGGGCGCGGCGGCGCCCCCGTAGGCAGCGGGCCCCAATGACGTTCCTTGCAGCTCGGAAATTTCCCAACCCAAAAACCATGCGTGAGGTCACGGACACGAATTGCATGAGCGCGAGCAGCGAATGAAATCGTTGGCTAGCAGCGTGAAAGCGCGCCGCAACCCTCGCAAGTGAGCGAGCCCGAGCTGGCTTGCGCGAGCGAGCGCGCCGCGCTCGTGAAGTGCGCATGCGCGTGTGCGAGCACTCGTGCGCGGAGCCTCGGATCGGGACAGATGACAGACAGGGTACGCGCGGCTCACACATCACGCGCGCAGAAGTAGAGAGTAGACAGCAGAGTGCAGAGTGGACGAGCGACGTGTCGCTATGAGAGAGTCCTAAGACCCAACTCGTTGCTGAGACTTCGAGGCCTCGGAGGAGTCGTTGTATGTCGTCTAGGCTCATTCATAGCTGGGCAGCCTCAGCCCTGGTCGCGGGCGCCGTCGCCAGCGCCTGCACGGGGACGCTCGATGTCCTGCCTTCGCCGTCAGCATCCTCGGCCGGCGCGTCATCGGCGAGCTCGGGTTCGTCCTTGTCGGGCTCGTCTTCATCGAGCGCGGCGGGGGCGCCGGATGATTCGCCCGATGCTGCGGTACAGGTCCCGTTCGAGCCAGTCCCAGCGCGTGTGTACGTCGCCAAGGTGAAAAATCTTCTACTCGGCTTGCCCGCGACCGAAGAAGATATCGCCGAAGTAGAGCAGGATCCTTCGGCCCTGAGGGCCAAGGTCGACGCCTGGTTCGTGAAGCCCGAGGCGCAGGCCAAGCTGGGCACGTTCTTCAGCAAGGCCTTCCAGCAAACACAAATCTCGCAAAATGATTTCTTCGATCAGCTGAGCGTCGACAACCTCGGCAACCTGCCGATGTTCACGCAAGCGCAAGAGTCGATGGCTCGCACGGCGCTGAAGATCATCGCCGACAGCAAGCCGTTCACGGACACCGTGACTACGCACACGTTCATGATGACACCCAGCTTGATGTCGCTCTACCTCGCGCTCGATCAAGCGCAGGTCGACGACGCGGGCAAGCAGACGATCAGCTTGCCCATGCCCGACGGCACGTTGAGCACGACGCAAGCCTTCTGGCTCACCTACCAGCCGCCGCTCGACCCAGCTGCCATGCCGGTGGTGCCCAACAACATCCCGCTCAGCGAGACCATGGACCCGGCGAGCCCGAACTTCATGCACTTCGCCGTCCCGGCCCCCTTCAAGTGCAGCATGCCGCAGCTAGACGAAAATGGTTACGTGCTGGTCGACGCAAGCGGCAACGCCATGAAGGCGGACGTGCTGTACAACCAGCGCAAATACACCAGCATCTCGGCGGCTTTCCTGGGGCTGTTCGGCTACGCGACCCGCAACTACGTGAGCGACCCCACGGACGCAAATGGCCCGCCGACCCTGACCATCCCCGAGGATGTCCCGCCGGAAAAGAAGAACCTCTACCAATACAACTGCAGCGGCGGCAGCAGCTTCACCTCGCCCAACGTCACTGCCCAAGACGTGATCTGGCGTCCGGTCACGGTGCGTGTGGCCAATGCCGGCGAAAAGCTGACGCCGTTCTACGATCTGCCCACGCTACGCAGCACGGATGAGATTGTCGTGCGCACACCTCGCGTTGGCTATTTCAGCACGCCAGCCTTCTTCGCCAACTGGCCCACGAACAACAGCAATCAGCACCGCGACACGCTCAACCAGGCCTTGATCGTGGGCCTGGGTCGCAGCATCAACCCGGTCGACAAGGGCACGTCCACCGTGCTCGACAACGGCAAGGACGGCCAACACTCGGACCCCACCAGCCCTTGCTACAGCTGCCACCAAACGATGGACCCGATGCGGAACATCTTCCGCCAATCGTTCACCTACTCGTACCACACGCAGCACGATCCAGCGCAGGTCTTCTCTTCCGCTTCCTTCGACTACTTAGGCGAGAAGGCGGAGCTTACGTCGTTCGACGATTTTGCCAATGCGCTGACCAACCATCCGCTATACGCCAGCGCCTGGGCACAAAAGCTCTGTTACTACGCCAACTCCAGCGGCTGCGCGGAGGAAGACCCGGAGTTCAAACGCGTCGTCAAAGCGTTCGTCGACTCCAAGTACGATTTTCACACGCTACTCGTGGAGCTGTTTTCGTCGCCGCTGGTGACCGGCCAAACCGAGAGCAAGACTTGGCGTGATTTGGGCGAGACGGTCAGCATTGCTCGCCAAGATCACTTCTGCGCAGCGCTGACCAATCGCCTGCAGTTGGCGACCAGCCTGTGTGTGGGCATCACCGACAACACGACGCGCATCGCGGTGACCAACAACATCCCCTTGGATGGCTACCTGCGCGGCGCAGAAGCCCCTGCGCTGTCCACCGCTCAAACGCCGTTCTACCGCGGCGCCACCGAATCCTTGTGCGCGTACGCCGCCAGCCTCACCGTCGACAAGACCAAGAGCCGCTACGACAGCAGCAAGAAGGACGCGGCGATCACCGATTTCGTGGCCAACATCATGGGCATCACTTCGGCTGACCCGAACAGCAAAAGCGTCACGCAATTGCTCACGGAACACTACGACGCCGCGATCGCGGCAGGCGCGAAGCCTACCGACGCGCTCAAATCCACCTTCATCGTGGCGTGCCTCGCGCCGACCTCTGTCGCCATTGGCTTGTAGGAGTATCCCATGAGCATCCTGAACCGTCGCCAATTACTCGGGGCCTCGCTGGCTGGAGCAGGCTTGGTCGGCCTGCGCGCCATGGCCACCGGGCTGCCCGTCTCCTTCCTGCTCAATCCCAAGTCGGTGCGCGCGGACGACGCGTGCGCCGCAAGCTCGCAGTACTTGATTCTGTCCATGTCGGCCAACGGCGACGCCTTGAACTGCAACGTCCCCGGCACGTACGATTTGCCGGCGGCCTTCGCGGCCGGCACGATCAATCACGCCGATCCGAGCGATATGTCGATGAGCGCGACCCAGCTCACGATCGGCGGGAAGAAGTGGACCGCAGCCAAGCCCTGGTCGACCCTGCCGCAGAATATCCTGGACCGCACTGTGTTCTTCCACCACTCCACGGGCACCGCGAACCACGGCGAGCTCGGGCGCGTGCTGGAGCTATTCGGCGCGCTGCGGCGCGGTCAGTGGCTGCCCTCTTACTTCGCCAAGACCATGCGTTCGTGCTTCAACACCGTGCAAACGCAGCCGGTGACGATCGGCGGTGAGCAGCTCTCGTTCGAAGGCCAATACCTGCCGAAGCTCACGCCCACGGGGCTCAAAGCCGTGCTTTCGGCTCCGAAGGACCTAGCAGCGACCCTGCAAGGCCTGCGCGATGACACACTGAATAAGCTGAATCAGGCGCTGAAGGAGAAGCGCGCGCAAACCACGGCCGAGCGCGCCTATCTCGACAACATGGCCCTTTCGCAGACCGATCTGCGCACGATGATTCAACAAGTGGCCGCCGACCTGGCAACCATCCAGAACGACGATGCCAGCAATCAGGTGACCGCCGCCGCGCTGCTGATCAAGATGAACGTCACGCCCGTCGTGACCATTCATTTGCCATTTTCGGGCGACAATCACAGCGACGCGAATTTCAACAACGAAGCGTCGCAGACCGTAGCCTCCATCAACAACATCAAAGCCTTGATGAGCCGGCTGAAGAGCTACGGCTTGGAGGACAAAGTGACGTTCGCCACGCTGAACGTATTCGGGCGTACCTTCGACTCCTTGAATGGCCGCGGGCACAACGCCTCGCATTCCGTTGCGCTGATGATCGGCAAAGGCTTCAAGGGTGCGGTCGTCGGTGGCCTCTTGCCTGGCGGTCATGCGGCAGACATCGATCCGGCCAGCGGCGCGGCCGCCGACGGCGGGGATCTTCCGGCGAGCGAAAGCTTGGCTTCGGTGGCCAAGACGCTCGGCGCCGGCATCGGGCTCAGCGACACACAGCTCGACGATCAGATCACCAGCGGCACGGCAATCCGCAGCGTTGTCGCCTGACGCTGTGATGCGCCGAAGCCTCTTTTTCGCGCGCAGCCTGACACTGGCCGCGCTGCTATTGAGCACTTTGCCGGCCGCCTCGGCCGCGGCAGCGAAGCGCGCCAAGCCCAAGCATACGGCGCCTGCCGCGAGCGACAGCGCGGCCACGCCAGACGCGGCGGGGCAGGCGTTGGCCAAAGCCGAAGGCGCCGTGCCGCCCACGCCAGAAGCCAGCGCGCTTGCGCCACCAGACCCTGCGCCCACGCCCGAAACGGCGCCGGCCAGCGCGAGCAGCGCAGCCGGCCTCGCGCTCGCCACCGACACAGCGCCGGCAGCAAACGACGAAGGCTCGCGCCAGAGCGATCATGAGGCGTTGGGGCGCCGTGAAGCGGCGCGCCTCGCCGCTGCGCGGACCGAAGTGGGCGTGCTGCTGAGCGTGGATGTCGGCAATCGCCGCTTCGAGTACAGCGACCCGCTGGGCGACCAGCTCAGGCCCTACAAGTTGCCAATCGCCCCGCTGCTCAGCTTCGGGCTCGAGGCATACCCCTTGGCCACGAGCAACGTGCCGCTGCTTCGCGACCTCGGTTTCCGCGGTCGCTTCAGCCGCGCCTTCGCGCTGGACTCGACCACTCCTGAGGGTGATAAAATCGATACCAGCTGGACGCGCTTCGGCGGTGATGTCCGCGAACGGCTGCTGCTCCCCGGGCGCCATCCGCTGGAGCTAGGGGCCTCATTCGGCGCTGACGCGAGCTACTTCGTGATGAGCAGCCAAGCGCAGCTCGAGGCCTTGCTCCCGAGCGCCCGCACCATCTCGCTCCGCATCGGCCTGGACGGGCGGGTGCTGATCGCAGGCCGGTTCTCGGCCATGCTCGACTTTGCCTACCTATTCGTCACTTCGCCGGGCGAAATTTACCAGCGCTTTCGGGATCCGCACGTGGCAGGCATCGACGGCAATCTAGGCTTCGCGCTGGGGCTGATCCCGGGTTTGGAGGCTCGCCTCAGCGGCCGTTATACGCGCTACTTCGCCACCTTCCACCCTCAGGTGGGCGACCCGTACGTCGCGGGCGGCGCGCTCGATGAGCAATTGCAGGTTGGTTTGGGAGTTCGCTATGCGCACTGATTGCTCCGCCTGGTCCGCCTGGTCTGCCGCCAGCATGGCGCTCGCGGCGCTGCTGTTGTCGGGCTGCCCCGGCACGCTCGACGACAAGCAGCGCTTCCTGCTGGACGCGGGCAGCGCGGGCCACACTAGCGCTGGCGCGGACGGCGGCGAGGACGCAGCCGCTCCCGCCGATGCAGGCCTCGACACGGGCGTCGAGGTCGATGCGAGTCCCGATACTGGACCGTGCGGCGACGTAGTCACGCGCATCTTCGTCCCGAGCTGCGGGGGTACGGGCTGCCACGACGCCGTCGGGCCACAACAAGATCTGGACCTCGTGTCTCCGGGCGTCGCGGCGCGGGTGGTCGGCGTCGCCGGCGTCGGCTGCGCCTCGATCCTCGCCGATCCGACCAGCCCCGAAGCCAGCCTGATCTATCGAAAGCTCTCGCCGACCCCGCCCTGCGGATCGCCCATGCCCCTTTCGCGCCCGCCACTCAGCGACGAAGACGAGGCCTGTGTGTTGGCCTGGATTGCCGCGCAATAGTGCAGTGGAGGGCCAGCACAGCCGAGTGGCGCGCGAGAGCCATGACCCTGCGCACCCGCGCTCGATTCCAATTGAGTCCATGACTTGCCAGCGTTGCGGTCGTGCAGTCGCGCCCGAACGCGGGCAGCCGGCGAGTGTGGCGAACTTGCAGGCGTGGCTGTGCGCGAGCCCGCCAAAACAGGTCAAACGGTTGTGCAGCGCGTACGCCAGAATGAATTTGCTGGTGCACGGCTAAAGGCAGGACAATCATGACGCTCCTTCGTGCGTGGCGAAGGATCAGCCAGGAGTAGGGTCATGGGACGAGGGTTTTTGCTGGGGGCTGCGGTGAGCCTCGGTTTGCTGTGTTCAACGGGAGTTGCGAGCGCCAAGGTGTGGCACGTCCGGGGGAAGCTTGCGACGATTCAAGCCGCGCTCGACGCCGCGCGCGACGGCGACGAAATCCGCGTGCATCCGGGCGCGTACTGCGGCGCCACCATCAACAAGCGAGTGGAGCTGGTCGGTATCGGGCATCCGCGCATCATCGGCTGCGCCAGCGGGCCAATCTTGGGCGTCAGCCGGGTGGGTTTCTACATGCCCGGGCCGATCGGGAATAATCCCGCGAGTGGCACGAAAATCCAGGGCTTCATCTTCGATGGCCGCGGCGTCTCCAGTGCCAATCTGGCGCCCCTCGCGTTCGGGATTTTCGCGCGTTTCGCGCACGATATCGTGATCTCCTGCAACGATTTCGAAGGCACCGCTCAAACCATCACCAATACGGGCGGGGATCGCTGGCGGATCGAACACAATCAGATCCACGACTTGACGGTGCTCGACTGTACCGGCCCGTGTACGGGCGGCGACGGCATCGTGATTCAGCTGGCGCGAGACGAGGTCGCAGCTCCCGGAGGCGACGCCGCGCCCATCAATCGGCCGGAGGACAATTTGGTGCTCGGCAATACCATCCAAGGCAGCCCGCCCGACGGCTTCGCCGACTTCTCGATGGTCGGCGTGCTGGTCCTCGCCGCCGACCACACGACCGTCCTCAAGAACGACCTGCGTCTGAGCGACAACCCAGCCGCAGCCGCTATTGGCCAAGGGATCCTGCTCACCAATACCTGCTGCGGCAGCGGCATCTCGTACCTGCCAGGCGTACGGCAGACGATTTTGGCGATGAATGACGGACGCCGAAGCACAGTCGCGATCGTGGTCGAAGGCAGCGGCGGCGCCAACACCCAGGGCTTGTTCATGTTCCGCAATCGCGGCGTGCAGCAAGTCGAAGGCGTGGAGCAGCTGCTCGCGCTTTCGCGCAGCGTGGCAGCTCCAGCACGCGCGCGGCCGCAGCTCTAACCGTCAGTGTGCGACCCCCAGCTCGTTCAGCAGGCCCTGTGCGTGATCCACTTCGGCCAGTAGGTAGAGGATGAAGCGCAGATCGACGTGCACGGTGCGGGTCGAGGGTTGGTAGGCCCAGTCCGAGACCACGGATTCGTAAGTGCCGTCGAAGGCCAAGCCGACGAGCTCACCGCGCGCGTTGAGCGTGGCGGAGCCGGAGTTGCCGTTGGTGATGTGCAGATCGCTCAGGAAGTCGACTGGGACGTCAGCCAGGGTCTTGTCGAGATAGCGCGAGCGCGAGGCGGTCTTGGCCGCCTCGAGCAAGCGCTGCGGCGCATTGAACGGCGCTTTGCCGGTGTTCTTGGCCACCATCTGGGTCAAGCTGGTGAAGGCGCCGATGTTCGAACCGGGTGCGTCGGGCGGAGCTTTCTTCACGGTGCCGTAGGCGAGGCGCAGGGTCGAGTTGGCATCCGGTGCGATCGCGCCTCCTTTGAAGGCCAGCAGCGCGGCGAGGTAACGGGGCTTCAACAGCCGCAGTTGGCCGGCGAATCGCTTCGAGCGGTCCTCCACGGCACGCAACGCCGGATACAATTTGGCGGCCAGGCGCACGATCGGATCCGAATGCTGCGCCAGCGCAGCGAAGCGCCCGTGATCGAATAGCTCGAGCCGGGCCTTTTCCTCAGCCAGCTGGGTCGTGTCGTACAACTTGGCGATCGCGGCATCGAGCGCGGGATCCGTGGCATCCTTGCCGGCAATCAGGGCCAGCGCGGGCGTGCGGTGTTGGGGGTCGCGCGCGCGGTCGCGTTGCAACGCGAGCTTCAACAGTGCTCGATCGAGCTTCGGGTGGTAGCTGGCAGCGAGTGCTTTCTGCTCGTCGCGCAGCCGAGGCACGTTGCGTTCTTGGAACTCCGGATCGCGCTCCGCGTCTGGCTTTTGCCGCTCAGCGGCCATGCGTGCGCTGCGGTAGGCCGCGAACAAGAGCCGCGGCAGCAACAGCTCGCTCTGCAGCGCCGTGTCCGCTTCGCGCGTCTTTTGCTGTTCGTCGAAGGCCGACTCGAGATCGGCAATCGCGCTGCCGTACGCGGCGTGGCGCTTCGGGTCGGCGTCGATGAAGGCCTGCAACGCTTGGTCCGTCGCGACCTTCTGCTCCAGCAGCCGCGCGCGCTTCATGCCTTCGAGCTCGCCCAGGTGCTTGGTGCGATAGTTGTCGAAGCCACGGCGCCGGCCGGTCGCTTTGATCGCCACCTCCGGGTCGCCTTTGGAGAGCTCGGCTATCAGCGCTAGGAAAGCGTCGAACATCGCCAACTGTTCGGGGTAGACGATACGCTCGGTTTGGCGCACCTCGACGGCCGAGGCCAGCAGGGAGGTGCGGCCCGGATAGCCCGCGACGAACACCAGATCTCCCTCCGAAAGCGGCGCGGAAGCCAGCTTCAAGAACGACGGCGGCTGATACGGCACGTTGTCGACGGCATAATCCGCCGGCATGCCATCCTTGCCCACGTAAGCACGAAAGAACGCGACATCTCCGTCGTGGCGCGGCCAGCGCCAATTGTCCACCTCACCGCCGAAGTTGCCGATGCTCTCGGCCGGCGCATACACGATGCGAATGTCCCGTAATTCGAGCGATTCGAGCAAAAGATAGCGTAGCCCACCATACATGCTGACGAGCGCACAGCGGATCCCGGGACGCTTCCGTTCGCAGCTGCCCACGAGGTCTTTTTCCAGTCGTTCGTACTCGAGCTCGCGCGCCAGGGCGTCCGTCACTTTGTCGAGTGCGGGGCGAATGCGCTCGGTCTCTTCCGTCATTTTCGAAAGCACACGCAGCCGCGCAGAAGGGCCACTCGAGCGCTCTTCGGCCCGCGTGGCAGCCAACGTACCGGTCTCTAGCAAGTTCTCGCCAACCTTCGAGTTGTGCTGCAGCGCGCTAGTCGCACAGTGATGATTGGTGACAACGAGACCGTCCTTCGACACGAATGACGCCGAACAGCCACTCAAATTGACGACCGCACCGAGCAAGCTCGACTTCGGATCCGAGAGCAACGCCGGATCGATCCCGAGCCCGAGCTGCGCTAGTTGCGCCGCGTGCTCCGGCATCTGCGACGGCAGCCACATTCCGCCGTGATTCTCGAACGTAGGGTGCGCCAGCGCAGGCGCGGGCGCGCTAGCGACTGGAATGACCGCTTTGGCTGGCGCGGGCGCCGCCGGCGCAGGCGGCGCCTGCGAGCCACAGCCCAAAAGCGCGGTGAGCAGCGCGAGCTCACACGACCAAGACCGGAGGCGAACCGCGAGATCCTTCGACATGAGCCGAAAGCCTAGTCGCTCGCCCTGGGGCTCGTCTCGTCGGAAGCGCCGAGCTCGTTGCAAAATTGCGAGCTGCCTCCGGATGGGAACTGCCCATCCCTGCTGCTCAAACTCGAGCGCGTGATGCTACGGACTCTGCACTAGGCGCGGCTTCAGGCTAGCACCGCTATTTCGGCGCGATCACTCGCTCGGCGAGCGTTACGCTGACCGTTTGGCCCGCGTCGCGCGCGGAGCTCGCGAGCGTCACGCGGTACACGCCAGGGGCAATGCGAAACGCTCCACGCCCGGGCTCGTAGTTCGAAAGTAGCCGCGGATCGATGGTCAGCGTCAGCTCTTGGCTGGCGTTGGGGGCGAGCTCGAGCTTGGCGAACGCGCCCAAGCGTTGGGGCGATTCCCAGCCGCCTGCCGCGGGCGATACGTAGATTTGGGCTACGTCCTTGCCGGAACGCTTGCCGCTGTTACGGACGCTGAAGCTGACTTTGAGCTCTCCGCCGTCGACGCTCGCTGCCAGTTTGCTGCGAGTGAAGGTCGTGTAGCTCAGGCCGTGACCGAATGGGAACAAGGGGCTGTGGCCCTTTTTGGCGTACCAGCGGTAGCCAACGGCAGCGCCTTCGTCATAGTGCACGTCGAAGTGCGCGTCGTTCGGCAGGGCCATCCCCGCCGGCGTGGCGCGCGGCAATTGCTCGAGCGAACGAGGGAACGTGACGGGCAGATGGCCCGAGGGATTGACCGCCCCGCTCAGCACGCGCGCGATGGCTGGCCCGCCTTGGCTGCCGGGATACCAGGCTTCGACCACGCCTGCGACTCGATCGAGCCAGGGCATCAACACTGGCCCCCCAGTTTGGAGCACCACCACCGTGCGCTTGTTGGCGCGCGCCACGGCGGCCACGAGTTGATCTTGCCCGTCCGGCAAAGTGAGGGAGAAGTCGACCGACTCGGTGGTCCATTGCGTGACGAACACGATCGCGACCTCAGCCTCGCGGGCCGCGGCCGCAGCGGCCTCGAGATCAGTGCCGGATTGCCAGCTGATCGTCGCCTGGGGCAGCTCGCTGCGCAGCGCGGCGAGAGGCGAGGAGCGAGAGTACACGATCGGGCCCGGCCAGCCTTTGGGACCGAGCCCGGGCACCGCGCTGCCACCTGGCGGATACACTTGCGCCGAGCCACCACCGCTCAGCACGCCCACGTCGGCATGACCGCCGATCACGGCGATACGGCTGGCTTTCGCGGTCAGCGGCAGCACACCCTGATTCTTGAGCAAGACGATGCCTTCTTCGGCAGCGGCCTGCGTCACTTGGGCGTGCGCCGTGAAGTCGATCGGACCGGGCTCGACCGGGTCATCGACGGCTCCCTTTTCGATCAGCGTGCGCGCGATGCGGCGCGCCATGTCGTCCAGGCGAGCTTGGGCGACCTGTTTTTGGTCGATCGCGGCTGCCAGCTTGTCGAGCCAAACGTATTTGCCGCGCTCGTGCACGCCGGTTTCTTGATCGAGTCCGTGGTTCGCGTTCAGCACCGTGTCGTGCTGCGCGCCCCAATCGGTCATCACGTAACCTTTGAAACCCCAATCGCGCTTGAGCACTTGATTGAGCAGCCAATCGTTCTGACAGGCGTACGCGCCGTTCACGAGATTGTAGCTGCACATGATCGAGCCCGGGTCGCCTTGCTCGATGGCGATCTGGAAGGCCAACAGATCGGACATGCGCGCCGCGGCTTCGTCGATCTGGACGTTCACGCGATCACGCCCGGTCTCCTGATCGTTGAGCGCGAAGTGCTTGATCGTGGCGACGATGCGGTTCGATTGGATACCACGCACGAACCGGCCGACCATGATCCCGGCGAGCAGCGGATCTTCCCCGGCGTACTCGAAGTTGCGGCCATTACCCGGTTCACGCATCAAGTTCACACCGCCCGCCAGCATCACGTTGAAGCCGCTCGCGCGCGCTTCACTGCCGATCATGGCTCCGCCGCGCTCGGCCAGCGGCGGGCTCCAAGTGGCGGCGGTGAGCAGCCCCGAGGGCAGCGCGGTGCGCTCGAGCGCGGGCGGCGCTTCGCGCTGCGTCGCCACGCCGATGCCCGCGTCGGTCTGCCATTGCGCGGTGAAGCCGAGCCGAGGCACGCCGCGCACGAAGCCAGCCGATTGCGGCCGCGCCTCCTTGAAGTTGTAATGGTTCCACGTTTGTTGCACGCCGAAATAGCCGGTGACGAGCGTCAACTTCTCGTCCTGGGTCATCGCTTTCAGCAGCAGGTCGGCGCGCTGATCGGGCGATAGCTGCTTGTCGAGCCAGGCCAGCGACGCGGGCGACGCAGCTTTGACCGTGGGCTCCGCCGATCGCTCCGGCGCAGGACTTTGCGGCGCAGGACGAGCCGGCGGGGAACACCCCGCCTGCCCGATGCATGAGAACAAACCGAAACCGAGAATGAACGCGGGCGCGCGTGAAATTGACATGGGGCTCACGAGGGGAAATCGAGAAAATTGCCGCTGAGCATCAACAGCGAGAGCACGGTCCAGGAATGGTTGTAGTAGCGGCTACGCGCGAGCAGTGTACCGCTGCGAACGCGAGCATAGCCCGCGTCGATGAAGGCTCGATACTGCGGATCGTGCATCGCGCCAACCGCCGCAGCGCCGACGAACACCGCGGAGCCTGGGTTCGGGCGTGTGGCACGAGGATCGGGAGCAGGCTCACCCGAAAGCGTGTAGCCGTCCACGATCTCGCCAGCGCCAATCCGCGCAAAAAAGGCGCTGACGCGCCGCAAATACTCGAATGCGCGCGGGTCGCGCGCCGCGGCCCAGTCTTGGGCGATACGGAAGGGCAAGCGCGCGGAGTCGTATTGATAGTTGGTCATCGCCCCGGGGAAGGCTTCGACCGGGGTACCGTCCGCGTCACACCAAGCAGGCACGAGCCCGTTTTCACGATTGCCGCTGGCTCCGTTCAAAGACCGAAACACGATCTCGTAGCCGCGGTCGATCACCCGTAGCCAACCTGGGTTGGCCGTGACCTGCGCGAAGAGTCGATACTGATGCGGAGCAAAATACGACGGGTTGAATACGTTTCGGCCGCGCCAATCATCGCCCGGCAAGAGCATGTCCGGATAGCGGTCGTGGTCGACCTCACACTGCCAAACGCGCTCGATCTGCCGCTTGGCGCAGACCAAGTACGGCTCGGCGAGCGCCCCCTGCCCGCCCCACTGCCGGTGGGCCATCAACAGCGCCCAGGCGATGTCTTCATCCGAATCGGTCGCCGCGCCCACGCCCAACGCACGTGAGCCGTCCGGCGCGATGTACCAGTCCATCAGCCCGCTCTTGTTCTCGAAGCACAGCGCGTAGCGATAGAAATCGTCGAACAGCGCCTGTTGATCACAGAGCACCGCGATGATCATGCCGTAGGCGATGCCCTCCGACACCGTCGAATTGGCCACGCCATCCGGCGTATCTGGGCGACGTGCGCGCAAGAACCCGCGCGCGCCGTCGGCCGTCACGATCTCGCTGCGCCAAGCCTCGAATGCGCGCAGCGCGTCCTCCGGGTTCGCAGCCGACGGGTAGCACAGATACTCGAGCTTGCGTGTGTGCGGGAACGGGTAGCGACTCATCTCACTCGCAGGGTCCAACTTCGGCAGCGGTCGTAGATATTCTTAACACGGAGCCGTCGATCCGTGATGAATACCCACAGATCGTCGTCACCCGAAAAGGAAAACTCCAGTAATCGGCAACTCGAAGTCAGCCTGCGTCTGGTGAAAGTCCCGGCCCGCGTTGCAAGTCTGTACTCCTTCGCCACAAATGGGACTGTCGATCGTCACACCGCGAGTCGCAGCGCGTCAGGGGCGAAATTGCAGTGTGCGCGGCGACGGGTGGGCGAGAGCCCGGGGCCCATTGTTAACGACCTTCCCTGCCCACGAGACCCCGAAAGCGCGCTCGCTATGGCCACGGACCGGCGCAACAGCTCGCCTCACTCGCAAGACCCGACATCGGCGATGGTCGTGTTCACGATGAAGTCCGAATCGATCGTGTGGCGCTCGGCAAAGAACAAGTCGAGCGGGTACTTCTGACCAAGCACCAAGTTCAGCTTGGTACGCTGCTGATCGAGGTTCACGGTCTCGGTCTCGAGCTGGTGTAGCCCCCCCAAGTCGATCACCAATTGATCGGCGATGAAAACCCAGACGTCGTCGTCACCAGCAAACTTAAAGACCTCTCCGCCGCGGTACACGAACTGGGTGTGCGTCTCGAGCGTGAAGTGAAAGTTGTGAAAATTGCCCTCTTTACCGAACAATTGACTATCGATCGGGAAAAAAGTGCGATCTTCGAAGAAGTAGTTGCCCGGCGTGCGCGGGTCCTCCGTCAACTGCAGATCATAGCTCGTGCTCAGGTTGACGCCCGGCGTGTCGTTGTACCAAACGTCGAAGCCGGCTTTGCCCGAAGGCGTGGTACGCGTGATCGGTTTGCCCGCGTAGACCGGCTTTCGATCGGGGCCGATGAAAGACTCTACCATCCCACGGTCGTCGACATCGCCCACGACCGGCAATTCGAAATCGCTCTGCGATTCGTGAAAATCCCGGATCGTCGTGTGCAACACCGGCGGCTTCGGCAGCGGCGCGTCGCAAGCACTCCACTTGCCGCCCTCGCACGTCTCGTGACCGCTGCCACAGGCGCTGCTGCAGTCTCGCTTCGCCACCGGAATCACGCACGCGCCCATCACTCCCTCGGCGCACGTCTGAAGGCCCGCCCCACACACGCCCGAGCAAGGGATCTCGAGCTTCGGGACCAGACACTCGCTCCAGAAGCCCGCCGTGCAAGTCTCTACGCCCGCCCCGCAGGCGTCCTGACAAGCGCGCGTCTCGCCAACCTTCGCGCAAGGTTCCCCCAGGTCGATTGCGGTCCGCGCACCGCAGTCCGGCAAGGCAACCAGGGCAAGCAACGTAAGTAAACAACCGACACGAGGGGCAGCTCGAAAGACGCTCGACACGGCCGGGAGCCTAGCAGCAACGCCGCGGATCGCTTGGGCGATGATGGGAAGGCGATTGTAAACGACCTTGCCCCTTCAGCGAGGCCGCCAGTGCAACGCTGCGGGTCGAGCGCCCGCGTCGATCAGGCGGAAAGACGCGCCGGTTCGAGCATCACAACGGCCGGGGCTGGCTCGGCGTGGGGTCCTTGATGCTGCGACGTGCTTCACTCGCGGCAGCGTCGATGAAGTGCTTGAAGGCGGCCTTCTCCGCTGT
>Ga0247779_1000385_pt1 | contig 29891 bp, 31 predicted proteins | sample UWRJL221509R5_FD_179925 | JGI IMG/M metagenome (GOLD analysis project Ga0247779, IMG submission 179925) | Plant litter microbial communities from Arlington Agricultural Research Station in Wisconsin, United States - UWRJ-L221-509R-5 | ecosystem: Environmental > Terrestrial > Plant litter >...
CTCTTCAATTTTTCATAGAAACCATCTTGAAATTCTTGTTCGACCACATCGATAAGAGCCAGGATAACCAAGCTCGTGTTCGATGGCGCCCCAACACGATCGTGCTGTGGGATAACAGAGTGACGGCTCATTCGGCGATCATCGACTTTGAAAAGAGTGGAGAGGCACGCCATGGTGCCCGTATCACTCCCCAGGCTGAGCGTCCCATCCCTGCGCTTGAGGGTTTGGAGCTCTGAAGTTCTCTGCTGCTTAAACTTAAGATTTTATTACTATCTCATCTATACCTTGTTAAGTTATGTATACTATGTACCGAAAAATTGTAAAATTTATTCCTCGCGCTTTCAAATACTGTACATTCATAAGAATAAATAGGGGGAGATAAGTTTTCGCTTAAGCGCACGTACGCATCAAGAGGTAGTGCTGCGGCTGTGCGGCCCGGCACTATTTGATCATTTACCCAGTCCCGAAACGTCACTGCTTTAAACAAAACTCTACCTCTTATTTAAAGTCTTCCTTTCTTTTCTTTCCAAGTTCCTTCTCCTTCAAGAGACGCAGTGATGTCGGCTCTCTATTCTATATTCAGCACGATATGTATTATTGTGCTGAAGGAAGTGAACAACATCGTTGACGAACCGTACATGGTAACTTTGCGAATTTGGTTTTTTCCATCGTTGTATGTGCAAGGCAGAACGTTGACGACTTGCTTTTGCTTGCTGGTTGCCTCAAGGACGAGCCATTCCACATACCACAAGCGCAGGCGTATTGTCGTGGGGAATACTCGACATGGGACCCTAAAATCACTACGCCACCTGGATTGTGAGTTCTTTTCTTTCTTCCAGGCTCGAAATGACGTTAACAGTGTCTGTTTCTGGTTCTATGATCACTGTTTTGTATGTGTGCCCACAGATACGCATTGTCACTCTTCTTGAAACGAGTGTTTCTCGTCAAATGCAATGTTTCAATGCTTCGACTGACTCCAGCGTTGACCCTGATGGCACTTCCGCTCGTGTTAACTCGTCTGATTTCGTACCAAAAACGGGAAAGGCCACCTTCCTCGATCCTCGATCCTATACCTGAAGCACTCGTTTTATCGGCATTCCCTATAGCATGGTTCTTTGGCTTCCTGTACTACACAGAAGTTCCCAGTCTTCTGTTTGTTGTGCTCACGGTTGTAGCAGCTTCTGAGAATAAGCACTGGCGTGCAGCTTTGGTATGTGTTTCAACGCGTTGGAGTATGTGTGAGATTTCAAGTTTCTTTGTTGATCAACAACCTTATTCCAGCTTGGTCTGGCGAGTTGTACGTTTCGGCAGACCAACATAGTCTGGGTGCTCTATGCATATGCTTCGAGTCAAATCACGTACCTTCGGTTCAGGAGAGCAGCTCCCGGAAAGCCTGCTCTCCCCAAACTTCATGATCCACCTGCCCTTGAAGCAGGTCCTGGTATGTCTAAGAATACGGTAGCAAAGTAACTCTATTCTCAAGGATCAATCAAATAGGTGACTTGCTGCAGTCGATCGTGACATTACCCAAAGTCTTACTCGATTTGCTGTTCGCATTCGTCCCGTACACGCTGGTTCTGGCTGCCTTTGGTGCATTTGTCGTTTGGAACGAAGGGATTGTGTTGGGTTTGTCTGGATTTCTTTCTTGATGCACCGAAGAACTTCTCCGTTGAAACATTTTGTTATTAGGCGATAAAGCAAACCACATACCCACTCTTCATATACCCCAACTGTATTATTTCGTCGCGGCTGCAACGTTCTTTGGCTGGCCAGTGCTTATTTCCGGCTCCGGTGGAGCACCTGGTTTGATTAAAGGTGTATGGACGCGCATGTTTGGCGGTAAACTGTACGCTGATGCATATAACAAATTATATCTGCGCTAATTGAACCTTTACTTATTTAGACGAACTTTAACTACGATTGCCCTATGTTGCATCATGGCCGTGACTGTGAACCTCTTCACGTCAGTTTTTTCAATTAGTGTGATTGGAGTCTCCTGATATTAATTTTCCTCCGTTAATCTAGGATCCACCATCCTTTCCTTCTATCCGACAACAGACATTATACTTTCTATGTGTGGCGAAGAATATACTTGCTGCATCCTGTGATACCCTACGCGTTGGTCCCTGTGTATTTGGCATGTGCCTGGGCATGGTTCTTAAGGATCGGTAAGATGGAACGACTGCGAACTCTGAACTCTATTCTAATCGTCATACAGCTGGAAATCAAACTCTACTTCAAACATTACTGTTGCCCGTTTTTGTGGTTCCAACATTATTGCCTACGCCTTTGCTAGAGCCTCGGTACTTTTTGATCCCTTACATTTTACTCCGTTCACAAGTGAGCGACGTTCCTACGTCGGGAATAGTATTAGAAGGAATATGGTATGCTGCTATAAACGGGATTACTATGGGCGTATTTTTATATCTGCCACGGGAAGGTGTAGGACGATTTATGTGGTAGACTACATACAAATAAAGGCAAAGAGCCGAGTGTCGGTTGATCGCCCTGAAAAGGCAAGGATGAACACAAGGAACAATTGAACAGGCTGCCAGTTAGCCCTTTCCATCTTGACGACGCTTTTACGACAGAACTACGATCTCATTTTTTTCTTTCTTTCTTCACGTATCACAATCATGCCTGACGATTCTAAAACATCCGCAAGTCCAAAATCAAAGCCGAACACGAGAAGTTCCATCAGGCAATCCCTCAACCTGTCGTCTATGGGCAAGGCCATAGTAGATGTAATGAAAAGCACAGACAACAGCAAGGAGTCCAGCAAAGCTGCTAAGAAGGCGAAAGACGCGTCGTCACGTCGTTCAAGCACAATCATCTCTCTCCCTTCTGCTCCCCGTGCTTCAATGGGCGACGTTAGGCCACTATCCCAAGTTTCGAGACGAACTGAGACACCAGAGGCCAAAACCGGACATCGTAGGAGAAACTCAGCTCTGCATCCAATGTTATCTTCTGCAGATGAGCTTTCGTCGAAAACGAGCGAGAACCCTGCACCGTTGTCAGGTGTACAGACAAGAGCTTCTTCACTACGCCCCAAGACAGCCAATGCCACTTCTTCTCTGCCCAAATACAGGCCCAAATCCACTGTGGGCGAAGTCACAAAGCCACCTTCCCCGACAAGAATTGGAACGCGCCGTAGATTCAGCACGTCGGACGATGAGAAAAAGGAGCAGAAAAGACCGACGCCTGCCGTTACTCCTGCGGAAAAGACAGCACGGCCAATCAGTCCTCTTCCTCATCGTGCTGCCTTGAAAGCCAACCTGACGAACTCTGTAAATATTACACCCCCAACTACTCCCTCGAAACCTAAAAATGTTACTCCTCTTTCGGAGTCTAGAGGATCCCCTTCACGACCAAACAAGATAGTTAAAACTACACCATTGCCTCGACCTCCATCATCTAGCTCCTCATCCCTGTCATTACAACCCAACAGTGTTACTCCTAAAATTTCCACACCCAAAGGTTCTACCCCGAAGACTACTGGCCTCAAGGCAAAGCTCGGGCTCGCCCGCTCCGCGCAAGCCGAGAAAGCCAAAGCCACTGAAGCTTCACCACTTAGAAATTCACCATCGCCGTCTGCGCGATATTTACGCGACAAGTCAAGGTCAACTACGACAGCCTCATCAAGCAATGCAGGGAATATGTCACATATCTCAGAAGGGAACAACGAAGACGATGACAGCGACGCGGACGACGTTGCTTTGCTCTTGGCCCCCGTGGCTGCAATTGGCGCACCCACTCCTGCCATGCCCAGAATCCAGTCGAACCGCAGACGTCTTCCACCGCAGACACCGAGCAGACCAAACCTCCCCACCCGTGCCAATTTGTCGTATCTTTCGCCACTTCCGCCCGATTCTGCAGATAAATCATCTTCACTCAGACCCAACAAGAGGGGTACCGACCAAGCAATGCGCGGCTCGATTTTGTCTTGGGAGCAACTGGCGAATGATACTTCAATAACACTCGGCGAAGATGAATTTGGACGAATGCTGTCGGATATTCCAGCACCATTCCGTTCTGGAGCTGCTTCCCCCAGTCTTAGTTCTCAGCTAGGCATACCTGAAAGTCCATGCCTTAGTGCACTTGACTCACCAGGCGGGTTTGGATCCATTTCTCAGGTGCTTCTTCCAGACGTTACACCCTCGCCCGCCATGCACAACAGTCTTCAACACAGTAGATTTAACAACTCATTACTAGACTCGTCTACTGTCGACTCGTCCACCACCACTCTTCTACGACTACAACTGGCCGCTGCTGAAAATACGGCAAAGGAACGCCTACAGCAGATACAAGCCATGGAGGAGGAATTGCACGATCTAAAGCAGTCCATGGCACAGCAAATGGAAGAATCACAGAGACAGATGGCCTACATGGAAAGTCAATGGCGGTCAAGTAATGATGACACCGCTTCTCTTTTGGAGGAACAGATGCAGAAGGAACAGTCCATCCGCGAGCAAATTGTCGCTGAAGCCATCTCACGTTGTCAGGATGAGGCGAGGGAAACAATTATGCGATCAGTTGAAGATGAGCGCTTGAAATTCCAAGTCGTCACTTGCGCACAGCTCGCGTCAGCCAGCTGGAACACTGTTCTCAGCGCTTGCGAAGATGACCTTGAAGCAGTGCAGCATGACAGGGCCATGATATCTGTACTGTTAATGCAACTTGATCAGTTATTCCAGACTTTGTAGTTTTTCTTCTATCATCAACCTCCTTTTTTGTACCACCAGTATGCACTGTCACTACTTCGTTTTGTTTCTCTGTTTTATCTATCGACGACCTGGAAGATATAAAGACTTCTTATACTTCTTTTTATTGGTTCTGTGTATTACTAGTTAATTATCATTTTGGGCCAGTCCCCATAGGCACAATTCTCTTCACTCACACTTGTACATACAACATCGTAGTGCACGTACTAAATTCCGAAATAAATTGTCGTACTGGTCTGCCTTCCGCAATACAAAAAATTATACAAAACATAATAATCTACAAAATAATGATAACTAAAATTAGAAGTACTTTAATGGTATACATCTTGAGCTTCAATACAGGCATCCAATAAACATGCATAATTATCCGATGGAGTAGCTTGACTAATACGACTTGACACGGCTTTCAGAATAGCTGAGCGGCTGGAGGAAAAACAGATAAGCTATTTGCGGTTGTTAATGTTAAAAATTAGTCGGGGACTTACTCAACAGGTCCGTAGGCGACATCTACTTCGCAATCCAATGTGTTGATAGATATAGGCCATTGAGATAGAGTGCCAAAAGAAAATAGGAAGGAAATGAAAGCCTTCGCTTTTACAGATGGAAACATGACCATAACCTTCGCCTTGAAGCCTGGTAGACGCGCTTCTTCAGATTCATTGGCCACAATTTCGACAGGGTATTTAATGCTAAGTAGCAAGAGTTGCGAGCGAAGTTGTGCACATGATGACCAGAAATCATTGAGACGGTGGACAATCTGTCGGAAGTAGTTTCCGTAAATCAACTGAATTATAAGTAAGAACCAGAAAGGACTATGTACCTCGCGCACGGTCATCTGATCTCCTTCTGCGATGAGAAGCTTTGCAGCGCTTAGGAGGAAGCGGCTGAGTTGAGGAAAGTCATCTTTGTATCTTGTGCTCTGCTTTCCATAACGCGTTATATTAACCTTGGCCACGTTGGGTATAAAGTTGTTGCAAGGGATAGAGACGTGAAAGAGAGATGCATAAACATATTCGAAAAAACTGGAATGGACTTTTGTAATACGGCACAAATGCAAATCTTCGAGAGCTTCCAGTTCAGCTATCAGATAAACGTATTAAGTTGGATATGTCACAAAGATACTGATTTCAAGATAAAAACCTTTGAGCCGAAAGACTTCAGAACGCGTCGAAGTTTGCTTCAAGCGCAGTATATGCTCTGCGGAATCTATTGTATTCTTGGCCTTCCGTTTTTGTTCCTCGAATTCTTGTATTCGCTCTTCCAACGAACGGACCTGTTCGGTGCCTTCCGCGAGCTCAGCCTGCAGAGCTTCGATCTCAATGCTACATCATTCCGTCAAAATGACAAATCTCAGGATAAAATCAATCCACCTACTTTTGCTCTGCTATGGTAGCCTTAAGTTCATTGAGATAGTCTTGATCACTCTCCTCAATTTCGGCTACTTCAGCTTGCTCTTGTTCGAGTTCGCGCATGATCTCTGCATACTCTTGTTCAAGAGCAGGGATAATATCGGCTGCAATCCTCTTAGGTTCCTCCAGTGCACGGGCATCCTTCAGGAGGTAATTAGTAGTTATTTGCAGAGAAGACATCATGGTTTGACATACATTTTCCAACGATGAGAAAGCTTCTTCAGCTGTTGCGCGTAAGCCCTCTACCCACTGCATTTTCCAGTCATACCAGTCAGATCTCGCTAGGTATCGAGTATGTGTCCGAATAAGTTTCAGATGATGCTGTGAAATCATTTCAGTCCACGGTGTACCATGCATTCAGAATTACAGCTCACCAACAATTCCTCCTGTCCCTCTTCGTCTGCTCTAGCGTATTCGACGAATAATTCCGGTGTCACTTTCGCCGCTTCTTCTTCGGCTTGAGCGAAGACAACCTTGCTTTTAGCCATCCAGCTTTCGAGATCTTTGGAGACTCTTGAATATAGATCTAGCTGTGGAATATCAATTGCCATGGCTGTCACATATTCTGCTAGAGGAATATCAACAGGATTCCGAGGTTGTTGTAACGACTGTTGTGATGGGTGAATAGAGCGCCTGGGGGCAGTAAGTTCGTCCATGAACTTGATACCCGTTATTGCGAAGAATTGTGCGACTGATATCGAAGGCTAAAAAGTGAAAGTCCTGTCAGCATAACGAGGGAATCGGACACAAGAAATTGCTTACAACTTCTTCCTCCTCTTCTTCAGGCTGTTGGATGCCTTCTCGCCATTGCTGGGTCGCGTCCATATCGACTTCAATATTACCCGAGAGTTGACCCATTTCTTCATATTCTACTGGCTGCTCTGCAAGATTGTCGGGCTCTTCAAGTAGAGGCTCTAAACCAGGTACAGATTGTGGTAAAGGCGACGGCGACGGTTCTCGACTAGGTGGTCGTTCGAAAACAGAGACTTTGGATGGGGGGATTTTTGTTGGTGAAGGTGACCCTCTATTTGGAGTAGGCGACGCGGTCCCTTGCCTAATAGCTTCACGGACACATCGTTCTGCCTCTTTCTCTTTTATATTGTTGATACCAGAACCTGTCTCCTTATCGAACTTAGTCCAAGCACCAGACGGAGCAGAACCCATACTCCTTCGGCCATGAGCAATGCCGGACTTTTTTTGTGCATCTGTCGTATTTGAGGAAGAAGTTTCAGCAGTTGGAGTGAATCCTACTGCCAAACTTTTTCTCTTTGCGAAATAACCCGAAGGCCGTCTCAGCGCAGAGGATGGTTTGGATGTTTCTGACGATGTTGCGGAGGTGGTGGGAGGTGGCTGGAAAGGTGATTTCTTATTTGGAGAAAGGGGCCTCGGCTTCGAGGATGTAACCTTTGCTAGGGAGGAAGGCGTGTGTTGCTCACTTGCTTTTTCTGCCGCATCCAACCATCTCCCTGCTAAAGCTTGTCGCTTGGCGGGGCTAGGAGTGCCTTGATCAACATTCTCGCTATTTTCTGACGGGCGCGGTCGTTTGGTTGGTGTAACGCGGGGATCAGTAACAGGCGTCGGCCTCTTGGGTGAAGGACGAACAATTGGCGGAGCAAAAGCAGCCGAAAAAGAGGGTCGAGCTTTGGCTAAGGAAGATGCAATGGATGCTCGTGGATTTGTGTTAGAATTCGATGGTCCTTGGGGAACCAGGGAAAATGAAACAGATTTTCGCGGCCTCAATGCCTCAGGCAGACGCTCCACTTCACTGGCAGGTTGTTGTTGTGGAGGTTGGAACACTGTAGGTGGGGGAGCTTGGTGGGATGGTACATCCAAATTTTCAGTCGCTGGTGGCTCCGGAGCTGTAGATTGCTGAGGTGTTGACGCTACCACATACCCGTAGACTTCTGATTCATCCATGTTAGACTCTTGACCCAGGCTGAGCCTTGAATCGCCTCCAAGGCTAGCACGACCGAGAACTTGACTCAAATTCATTGTTCTATTATCATCACCGCTGTCATTAAAGCTGTTTTCAGCACTAGAAAATGTATCGTCTTCCGCTTCATAAAATTCATCGATTTGTAGAGGCGCCAAAGAATCTCGAGCATGACGAAGACGCGCCATTGCGTCCTCCAAATTCATATCCTCTGCTATTTCCTGTTCCTCGTCGTCCGAAGACGGGTCGGGACCAGAAGGATTAGGGTCTTCTCCGGAATGTGTCATTTGCTTCAAAGCCAGCCAAGCTTCGTCTTGTTCCGCTGGTCGTAATGATTGTCCGAGAGGGACAGTGAATTCCATGAGTTGTGACAGGTCCGACATCTCAGAGGCACTTTCAGAGACGTAAGACGAATTTGCAGCATCGGACCGTGATTCATTTGCTTCATGTTCTTGTGAAAGGTCAGCGAGTGCCTGACGTCCTCCTGTCGAAACTGAGCGCTTCCTGATCTCCCCATGGATTGCTTGCGTAACCTCCATATCATCACCACCATAATCCTCCTCGTCATAATCGAATTCTTCGTCTAAAATTGCAGAGCCTCCTCCGTCAACTCCGTTCGATATCACAGTTGTGAGATCCATATCCTCACTCCCTGGGAGTGATTGACGAACCGAACTCCGTCTACGACGTGATCCTTGACCTGGATAATCATTTTCGTTGGAAACGTTCTTGTCTTCTGGAGAAGATTCCTGAAACCTGATGCTCGACCGTCGTTTATTTCCGCTAATAAGACGAACATGGGAGCTTGACGCGAAGCTTACGCGTCGTCCAAACGATTTCCTGGAAGCATTATCGCGTATTAGCGCGGTCAAGTCTTCTGTGATATCCACTGATTCGGTGGCATCGTCAGGTGCTGAAGACTGGGATTGATTAGTAGGTTGCGATGAGGCATCCGCGTTGATGTTATTTATTGACCCTTTGAGGATGCTCTTCCTTGGAACCTACGTATGAGTTTGTCAACATCCACCCATAACCATGACCATAGATTTTGTCTGGTTTTACATACCAAGGAACGTCGCGCCCTTGCCAATGGACTCAATGCTCCAGGAACAATGCTATGAGCTCTTCTCCTGCCTTTGGGAACTATTGAGTTCGGTGCATGGCTTATACTTGCAATCGACTTTCGGCGTTTGGGGGATGATTTATCGGTGACCATTAGAATTCGAAGGACGGCGGAAGTATGAGGTTTGAGTTAACTGTTTAAGGAAGAACAATTAGGAAGAAGGGAAATCAAATCAAGATAGTCCAATAAATGCAGCTGTATGGTGGAGTGAATGGAATTAAGCTGACAGGAGAGAGTATGGGCCAGCTACGGAACGTTGAAGTCAACCTGGTCCTATGTACCGGGATGGTGACAAAATAAACAAGTCGCGTTGAAAGCAATCCAATCACAATGATATCTAATCACATGGTCCCCTTAAACGCCATCATGTGATCAAAAGCGCGTTCAATAGTACAGATCACGCCCCGCTGTTGCCTCGCGTCACATCAATATTGCCTGATCAAGAAATTGTCAGAGTTTACGTCTGCATTGAACAACAAGCTGAACTTTGTCTTCTTCTATTCTTTCATCTCCTTTATAATCGTTACATAACTATGTCAGGAAAACCCGCAGCAAGCAGGATGTCTTCTCGCACGAAGCCCACCATTGCCGCAGTAATTCCAACCACAACAAGATCGACAAGAGCACGGACTGCAACAGTTAAACTTGGTACCACACCTACACCCGATGCACCTGCTACAACTACCAGGCAAACGAGAAAACCTCTTGTTAGCAAGGATAACTCTATTGATGCTCCTTCAAGCCTTCCCAAAGCCAAGTCAAAGCCTGCTCCTACCCGTAAAACAGGGAAACAAGCCAAAGCGGCAACCGAATCAGAAAGAGAACCCATCATGGTAAGCACAAGCTTGTAGGTGGGATACCAATTCTTAATATCGTGATATGCAGGCATATCTTCGTATCCGACCTAGAATAGGAGAAGAACCAGCATCAGCTCCCTACCTTACTCATCTTTCCGATACAACTGTCAACATGACCGATCCACAAGACCCACATAACAGCCGTCTCAAGTATCGCTTCTCAGCAGTTCCTCCATCGTCTCTATATACTTTCTCACACGTATTTCCACCGGAGACGACTCAGTCTGACTTCTTTAAGAAAACTACTTTACCTCTCGTTCAAGATGTGCTAATGGGCCAAAATGGGCTTCTTTTTACCTACGGCGTTACAAACTCTGGAAAAACGTACACTGTTCAAGGAGGATCAGATCAAGGCGCTGCTGGTATTCTCCCTCGCTCATTAGACGTCATTTTTAACAGTATAGAGGGTTTGCATGGGAATGGAAGGGTACGATATCATACGCTTTTTAATTTGAGGAATAGTCTTGACAATTTCCTTTGACTAGTATCGTCCCGTGCGCTTGCATGGTGTTGAGTTATCCGAAGATATGGACTACAATGCTCCCCCCACAGCACCAGAACCAGCCCTTGCTGATGTCCTCGGATCTCTCGACGGCATGAACGATCCTGAATTCGACGTCGATCCTACGGCCGTGGCGGTCGACCGTAACTATGAATACACAATTTGGATATCATATGCTGAAGTCTACAACGAAAAAATTTACGACCTTCTTGCCTCCGTTAAAGAAGAAAGTAATGTATACGCTGAAGGGGCAACAACGCTTCCACGTTCGGGTGGAAAGTCGCTTATGTTAACCCGGCAAGCTTTACCATTAAGGGCATCTCCACCTTCAGACTCTGACGATGCAGAATCTAACGGCAAATATATTGCCGGTCTCCGTCAATTTCGTGTGCACAGTGCTGCCCAAGCAAAGGCACTGGTCAAACTAGGTCAACTCCATCGACGTGTATTCGGAACACTGGCGAATCGGGAGAGTAGCAGAAGTCATGGAATGGTCGTAGTTAAAGTAGTAAGAGGACACAGAGGAGAAAGAGACGTACGTCGTTTTTCGATACCCTCCTGAGAACATGGGTCTTGACAACTTTACCTTAGGATCCTACTTCTTTGCAAATTTCAAGGCTAACTCTGGTCGACCTTGCAGGGTCAGAGCGTACCAAGCACACTCATACAACGGGCGACCGTTTGAAGGAGGCAGGAAACATTAATAAATCGCTTATGGTGCTCGGGCAATGCTTAGAAGTTATGCGTTCTAACCAACGTAAACTTGCCATGAGTTTATCGAATGACTCGTCAAAAGAGAGCCGCCTTGATACCAGGGATTTAAAGAAAGCTCTCGCTGTGGTCCCTTTCAGGCATAGTAAGCTCACTGAAGCCTTGATGGACTACTTTACGGGTGACGGTCGCACTGTGAGCAAATTCACAGTTCATTTTCTTTCAATACCTAACTCATTGTTTCTTTCCTGACAGGTCATGATTGTCAACGTTAATCCATATGATACAGGGTATGATGAGAATTCACATGTAATGAAATTTGCAGCGCTTGCTAGAGAGGTGTATGTAACTCCCGCTCCTGCACCGGTTCAGCGTGTTCCTGTGGTTGGCCCAGGCGATGTTCAGGGGAAGAAGATCAAACAACTCGGACCTTTGACGCTGAAGGACCCTGAGATCAACCCTCGCCCCTTCACCAGGAAGGTTACTATATCTATGGGTAGTCCTAATACTGGCAGGAAACCGGTCGAAGCAGTCCTAGAAGTTTGCGAAGGTGGGATTTTCAGCTCTTTTACATTATGCTATGACAAATTGACTCCTTCATCAGAGGACGAGCCTACCGAAGACAAGGACAGAGATCCAGATGATAATGACGATCCTATAAATCCTCTAGTAGATGCCCTCTTTGATGAAGTGGAGTATCTTCGACTTCAGGTAAGTACGGCATTGATATAAACGAATATACAATGACGATTTTCTCAGCTATTTGAAGCTGAAATGAGATGCGCTCTCGTAGAAGCAGAGACGAGAGAGGAAGTGATGCGAGAAATGGAAGAACGCATGAGCGCAGTGGAAGCTGTTTATTCAAGGAGATTAATGCGAGAAGTAAGTCCTTTAGATAATAAATTAGAACGTACTGTTCAACTGATGGTACGTATAGCTGGAACAATATGAACTAAAAACCGACGCCAAAATCGACATGCTTCACCAGTCTGGACTTTTTGGAAGTCCTCAAAAGTCAGCTCGACGTCCGCTCATAGAGGAGGATATATCCGAGGAGGAGGACGTTGAGATGAGCTTGGTCTGTTGAATCTTAACTGTCTTCTACACTGGAAGTAAAACAAAGGCTGACTGGTGTTACAAAGGTTGATGAAGGCGACGAGAACGATTCGGATGATGGGGGAGATCGATCAATGTCTTTGTCGCCTCTAGCCAAGAAACCCGGAAAACCTTCCCGAAAATCAAGTGTTGTCCCTACCCCCATCATTGAGAAACGAGCGTTTGTTCCCGACCCTCCTATGCTCCCGTCAGATACAGAAGAGGCAGAGCTTACGGGTGAAGAAAGTGATGACGACGAAACCGCTAGTTTGGCACCATCAGGAACTACAGCCTGCGAGAATAACGAGGACGAGGATGAGGATGAGGATGAAGAGGAGGATGAGGATTATACCGAGCAGGACGAAGATAGTGATGAATGGGAACCGCCTTCCTCAAAAACTCCCAGAAACAGGAAAATCGCATCTCCCGATGTAAGTCCTTCTCCGGTAGCCAAGGCTAGTAAAAATCGTCGAGTTTCGAAGTTGGCTCGCGACTTGGATGAAATGCATATTGCTGGACAAACCTCAAAAGTTCCGAATACTAACCAAAACAAGAAGTCTGATGAGTCGGAAATGCTCACCAAAAAGGATCATGCCGAAGATGATGACGAGGAAGATGAGTTAATGCTTCCAGCAATACCTAAGAAGAAAAAGCGGTATGTTTTTTTCTCGCCAGTTCTTCTGAAGTAAAGTGTCTGAGTTGTATCAAAAGTATCATCAGTAACAAACCTGTTTTCACGGAAGAAGATATTGACAGACTTGCGTTCAACGCTGATAGGATCGTTCAAGGAACTGGCACGATTAAACGGTTCGGGAGGTAGACAAGTAAACCCCAGTTCTAATTTCCAGGGCACATACACCTATATATATGTGTGAATCTTAGCTTTTGATTACGTTCATGTTCTGCGCTTTTTTTCTGTTATTGTATTGTAGGAGTCTTGTTTTGATATGCTATCCAAAGCTATATATTTGGTCTGATCGACCTTTATTTTCAAATATCATACAACGCGACACCAAACAACGCGTAAATAAAGTACATAATTGTATCACGCGCCGTCCAAATAAATTCGAATGTCAACGTTATTGCTACGTGCAAGTTCTGCTCCTCATCCCTTGGAAACCTTGCTTCTCTGGGCCCCATACATATTCTGCCTCTCCAACATGCCCAAAGATGCCGCGAAATCTTCAGTAATCGAAAACACATCAGTAACAACTAGTCCAACAAACCAGGAAGGCACTAGTAAAAAATCTGGAACGAGGCCAGCAACGTTGACTGAGCTCTGGCAAAAGAAGTCGTCCACTTCAAAGACACGCACCGTGTCTGCCGCAACAAGGTTGGTTAGTCGGAAAGTGAGATCAGAGTATTGGCTAAGCGACTATAATTTAGGAAAGCGGTGGAAGATCACAGTGCTGAAAGCTCAGTAGCGACATCAGCTGCCTCGTCGTCCACTATATCTGATAAAGTAACGGCAGCAATCATTCAATCGACTCTCGACACACTGGAGAATGATACAATGGAAGCGTCGTGGCGAGAGGTGCTTTCAGCCGAGTTCGATAAAGCATACTTCGCGGAGGTGCGACCCTAAAATTCTACCGATGGTGCTATGATAATAATTTCCATCGAAGTTGAAGAGATTTCTTCTGAAAGAGATGTGCTCGCATACTGTATACCCCTCTGGTGAGCTCGACTAAACTTTCTTTTGCGTCCTCTTACAATATATTTTATATAGTGGAAAATATATATTCCTGGTCAAGATTCACTCCCCTCGATCAAGTGAGGGTTGTTGTTTTGGGACAGGTCGGCTCCTATATGATTAAACTTTGGATAGCAGTAATTAATTTTTTTTTCTTTCCCCAGGACCCATATCATGACGTGGGCCAGGCACACGGTACACCGTTGTATCACTTTGCAAAGAATTAGACCCTAATCGAGTTGCAGGTCTTTCGTTTTCTGTTCTACCACCCAATAAGCCCCCTCCTTCACTTAAGAATATTTACAAACAACTGGAAACAGATATACCAGGTTTCAAAACGCCGAAAACAGGGTGAATGGTATGGTGTCGTTGTTATTGGCTATCGCTAACTTCATCACAGAGATCTTTCGCCTGTCGCTAAGCAAGGTGTATTGTGGCTCAATACTAGCTTGACTGTTCAAGCTCACAAGGCTGCATCTCATGCACGGAAGGGGTGGGAGACCTTTACTGCTCAAGCCATCCGAGCTGTCCTGCAACGAAAGGACAATACTCAACCAGGTGTCGTTCTCATGGCATGGGGTCTCCCCGCACAGAAGACATTTGCATCTATAGGAGTAGACGAAGTCAGTGGTATTCATACATTTCTCGTTCTATACTAACGCCTTCTGTAGAAAAAACACCTGCTACTGAAGTGAGTGGCCGTGGCAGCTAATCCATTGCTTCTTGGCAATCTAACGCTTGACTTAGATCCGCTCACCCTTCACCTCTATCCGCGCATAGAGGATTCCTTGGAAATGGACACTTCAAGAAAGCAAATGATTGGCTTACCCAGAAATATGGGAAGGAAGCAGCAATCGACTGGACTGTCCTAAGTACTGCCAACTGAATCCGTCCTCTATTTGTATCTGAAATTCAGTTATATACCACAAATAACTATTAGTACCGTAAGTAATTGCACTGTTCTATTCACGATGTCGTATTGTATTATATGGATCATATCATGTACATATATTGCTGTGGTTCATGTCGATTGGTTTCCACTCTGCTGTTACTTGGATTTGTCCATTCGGAAACCCACTCAATGGCCACCATTCCCTCTTTTCGTCTCTAGCTTCTATGAGGTCATTCAAAGCTAGTGATATATGACCATATACCACTTGAACGGCGGATTTTTTGACTTTCGGGACAAGCTTCACAACGACTGTAGTCGTTGCCTTGTCGAAGCAAAGGAAATCGAAGATACAATCCCACGATGGATTATCGAAGCGATAGGCTTTCTCTGACTGGTGAATAGGGTTACTTGTCCATCCCAAGCTGGTAAGAACGACGAGGCTAGTAGAGGGTTTCCTTTCGTATTCGTCCCAGGTAAGACTCTTCGCTTGCCCTATTCGTAGAGTAACAACTCCTACATCTATTCGCATATAAGCAGCTGTGGCTTCTAGAGGAAAGACAAGACCTAATGCTCACTTATGGTGTAATATGCAATGTTTCTTTGAGGTGAAATAGGGTAGTAGAAAAGGTCGAATAGCAAGGATCCTCTAAGTTTATGACCGCTCTTGATTATGTTTGCCTCTTTACCCGTGCAGGTGGTTCCGTCCTCAAGAATAGTGAGTGGAACGAATGTTTTACCGATGGTTCCAGGTCTAAAAAATTTATGATGATTTAGGACCGTGAACTCTAGTTTCTCGTCTAAAGAATAAATAAGAAGATAACTCGATTCCAAGAGCCAATTTGGCGAGTATCTAAGTATCGTTGAAGTTAACAAGTAAAGTGTGGAAGTGTGGATCCTCACGTTTTGGTTTGTCCAGCAGTCGACCTAGTTTCTGCACGTCCTTGCACTCGCATAGTCACAAAAGGTTTGGGTCTTGTAATCCTTTTTTTGACATTAGCAGCTTGCACTATGACTCGGACGACGCCAATGGTAGATGAAGGAGCGAGATTCGATGGAATAGGTTCGTAAGACCCGTGGTTGAGACCCAAACACGCCAAGATAAAACTATACACGTTGACTACCTGGATTTTATTGTTGGAAAGGTAAGTTCTCCTTGCTTGAGCAGCTGTTAAGCCCAACATACCAAGGGATGTGACTTCAATTGGTCCAAAGACATTCTTAATATCTCGTTGGGTGCACTTCGAGAAAGTAGAAACGACCACCCGTACAGGCCACTGAAATAGATATAGAATTCTTACCTTGCTGGTTGCCTCGAGCATAACACGAGGCTACCACGAACCATCCAATTCACTCTATATCCCAATAAAAGAAAGGAAGACCGACAAAGCATATAACGATCGTGTTTTGGGGTCTTGCCCAAGTTTCCCATTCCGATCCTTGATCTCGACTTAAGAAATCTGAATTGTATATCGATTGCATTAAGCTGGAGAGAAGAGAGTAAGACAGCACAGAGAGAACAGAGTTAAAATATACAAGTAAAATCAGTGGAAACGATCCCAATCGCTGGGACCACCCTGTCTTCCCATTCGTCTGCGCGCTCCTCCACTTCCACCTCCGCCTCTTTCGTCCTTGCTCGTAGTCAATACAATGTGCTTGTCCACAAGCTACAAGGACATGAAGTCATTATATGAACTCAAGAAAAGGACGCGGCGTACATCATTCAAAATATTGGTCGATTTTGTCAATGCTGACAGGAAGGCCGTTAACTGCACATCTTCATATTCCTGTAACGATGCATTCGATAAATGATATGGATAAAAGGGACTAAATGACACTTACAGTGTCGAATTCTTCTCGGAAATGCTTGTTCTCTGAAGCAGGCAAAGAAGCAAGTAGTGCGGTCAAAGAACGCAAGACTGAGTGATCAGGCCTGGCCTGGCCTATGTAGAGCACGTAAGCCAGCAAGAAGCAGAAATTCAGAGAAGTTCTTACCCGCAATTACGTCTGTAACATATTTGATGAGTACTAATATACGTTCATGCAACATTTTGACAGCAGATCGTTGCGTCTGTAAATGCGACTCTACTGTGAGGCGTATGTGTTCATACTTCGATAAAATTCATATGGACTCTGACACCTACAACTTGTCCCGCTACCACCTCCCCTCGCAGTCCAATCGACGGCAATACGCTCCGCTTCTCCGGTCTCAACATTGTAGGGAACTTCGATGTATACAGACCGCGATTTGCGATCTCTGAGTTCGATAGTGGACTCGTACGCTTTGAAAGGTAATGTCTGTGCATTGATGTCCGTACTGGCGACCAGAGCGAGATTAGGTTGCAGTATCAACAGTAGAGGCGTCGAACAGAATTTGGTGAACTAAGGTGTCTTAGTTAACTAGACAATACATGGATTGATCTATCTAACACACCTGTTCTTGAAGGTTGATGTGCTTTTGCGTGGGCTTTGTTGCAACGGTGTACCACCCTATGAATTCGAGAGAAGGAAATACTTGCTTGTCTATAATTGATGTATCAGTAAGTGTGGAGTACGCAAGCAATGCCGGGAAGTAGACATACATTGGTCGCGTCGCGAAGTCAAGAATTCTTCATCAACATTCACATGGTCATCATCAACAGTCGCAAGTTCAAAGGTATTCACGATCTCTACTTCCCGTCCGTTTTGCGTGCCAAGAAGAGCGCCTAACACTGTAACCCAAGTCAAAGTCAATTGCCTGCATATGCCACAGACTGATATGGAAACACACCAAAGGGATCCGCTCTGTTCTTCTGCAATTTTAGTCTCGTTAGATGCTCAGAAATGTTCAGGATTGGCAGAGGATGTCTGATCTAGAGACTAAGCATAGGTCGCGTTCAACATCAGACAACGGAACTTACAGTGAAAGCGCCAAACCAGATGTGGTCGTCGGCGGAAGAACAACTGATATCTCATCAGTATCCATTGCACTCATATTTATACAGCTTTGAGGGTTGTTGAGGGAGTAAAAACGTGGTTTCGATTGTGCAGATTAAATAACAGGTTAGTTATTGATGAAGCTGAAAGCTATATTGATTGAAATTCAGAAATCATTAATATCGCGCTGAATACCACACGTGACTAGTAATAGTGACTATTTAGTTAACTAGGTTGAAAATGAAGACCCAGGTTGATTCTTGAAGCTTGGAAGACGTTATGTTTTAAGTAGTATGTAGAATTTGTGTAGAATTTGAATGAGCCGCGTGGCATAGGAAATAAAATAAATAAATGATTGAACAGCGAAAGCTTAGCTTCCAACGTGGAACTAATAATACATGGTATACGCAACTCGTAAATCAGTAAGAGATATATCGTGACATGGTAATTATACAATGAAGTATCAATAAATAAATGTGCTGCCATGGATGCATTTAGCGGTCATTATTAAGTTAGTAAATGCGCATAATTGAACATGAAATGGGAAGGTGACCGGTAGATGTTCGAAAGGGTAGATTATCTCTCGTGGTGGTGGTCAAGATGTCGATATTGTAATGCACTGTGTCGGCGTTCAGGTGCCCATTGAGACTCAAGACTGGTTCGAAGAGAGGGAAAGATTTGATGCACGAGATAGAAGACCTTTGCTACTACTCGAGGAGAAAAAACTGTTTATTCTGCCCTTTTCTTTTTCTTTGCGAGGCGATACGTCCGATGTCAAACCACTTGACGAAGAAGGCCTCTTAACATTGCTTTTCAATTTACGCCAAAGAGTTGGGGTCTGTGAATTTGACGGCTCCAGTCTCTTCGGAGTGCTAGACGTGGATGTGGGTATATATTCTGGCAACTTCTCCTTGTTGGCGGTCGGTGTATTTGAGGAAGGGTAGAGCGTTACGCTCTCAGCAATAGGAGAAAGATTTACTTCTTTCACTGCAGGTTCATGAGCGGGATGGATGTTTTGAATCTTGTGCTCGATATCGGAGGAAGCCGTGTATGAAGAAGGAGCTGAGGTATCTGGGGGCGATGGCGGGATAGCTGCATCTGAGCTCAAATGACTAGACTTAGATGAACTAGGGGATGATGGGACGATGTCCGTCTCTCCCTCTCCCTCTACATCAGTTACCACTTTGAGGTTGGGATCACCTGCCCAAGAGACCACTCTTGACCGGCTGTGGGCTGGAGATATATCTCCTCCAAGATCAAAGAAGCCATTAATTCTGATTTCTTCATCTTCAGCGGCAACAAAACCTTCCAGTGCATGTCGCCTATAGATACTTGTTGTAGGCGAATTAATGGTCGTTCCGAAATCCCAAGAATCAATTGAATTAGCAGAGAGAACAGCGGGAAGAACTCGGCGTTCTTGTCGTTGGGTTAGCGGAGGAAGATCCTCTAACAGATAGAATTTAAAGGTCTCACTCGGGGCAATATGCGAAGTCAACTTACTTAGAATTGTGTTGATAAGATATGATTTACTCTTCGCTGCCTTGAAAAATGGTGTTTGCAGCAATTCCTCAGCAGTAGGGCTGGAAGTTAATGTCAGGAGCGAATGTATTGAATAGATATGGATGCTAACCGTTTTGAGGGATCTTTAACCAAGCAACAGTCCACTATATCTTTGAAGGCACGGGAATACTTGTATGTACCGCCTTCTCTGTCCAGGGTGGGAGGATCCTCTTGAATACTGGGGAAAAACCTTGATATGAAATCCGACTCGTATGGAAAGGAGACTTACGTCTTTAATAGTACTCGTTGAGGAGACTCTCGTGATCTTGGCGGACGACCCTGAGTCAATTCGAGCGCAGTAATCCCAAAGCTCCATATATCTGACGAAGAATCATATTGTTTGCCTTGGATAAGTTCGGGTGACATCCAACACGGCTTTATATGTATCATTTAGTTTGACGTCGAGCTATACTCATTGAATACATACGGTTCCAACGAATGATTTTCTCTTCCCAATCAAAGGTCTGTGGGTTGCACCAGGTGCGTTACCATCAAATGAGACAGTGCGTTTTCCACCCGCTTGAGGCCTTGAATGAGACTGAGCAAGTGCGGCGGTGGCAGTCACGAAATAAGGCTTCGTGATACTGACAGTTTGCGATGTGTCTTCTGTGAGGTCTGCTGCAACACCTAAATCTCCTAATAAGACTGTACCATCATCATCAATGAGTAAATTCGCGGCCTTCACATCGCGATGGATAAAACCGTTTATATGAAGGTAACTTGAAGAAGGTCAATAAAGATGCCCGTACATTTTGGGAAAGACATCGACGTACTTCAGCCCTTTGAGAGCTTGTTTCAATATGCATCGTACTACGTCTTCTTCCATCCCTGCTGGCCAACCGTACCTCATAATATCAGCGGCACTTCCTTTGTTCATTAACCGCAGTGCAATATACAGTTTGTGACCATCCATCCATGATCCACGAACGCGTAATACATTGGGGTGTTTGGAAAGGGACATAAGTGTTGTCTCTCTTTGCAACAGTCGTAAGGACTTCTGAGGAAGAGAGTCCAAGTCCAGCACTTTCAGTGCACATGGTATGCCCTGCGATGCAGACCTTGTGTTTGGTGGTTGCTCAGAGGAAGGGTAATAAGTTGCAGCATAGACTATTGATGAAGCACCGAATCCTATGGGTGCACCAATAACGTAGTCGGAGGCGCAATCACTGTAGAACGTCAGAGAATGAGGGTCAAGGTTAAACAGCAGCTATATAAGTTTACTGCACCTGTAAAGCTGCCATTCATCCTCCACAGCACCGATAAACTTCTTCGTAGTGGTAGACATGCTATCCCGAGCGATAGCCGGGGGAGCGCTGCTCTTTGTAAGTGGTTGAGGTTTTGTAGACATCCCCAAATTCTCAATGTGATTATTCAGATATAGATCCTTGAGTTGCGTATGACAAATTGAGTTGATTCCTCCGGAAAGAAGTACGAAGCGATATGTCGTGCCACAGACTTTCTACCCTGGAAGTAGCGATTAGCGATGCTACCTTGTTTCGTGTAATAGACAAGTTTGAATTACACTATGTTGGAATGGGGACAATTATAGAGTCGGGAGGATTCCTAGAAAGAACGAGGAGCCCAGCCCCAAGTGTCTAAACTGCAAACAAGCTGGGTTGTTCACCAAATGAAAGGATAATTGATTTCTGGGCTGAAGTCTGTTTCGACCACCCAGAACAAACGCCATTTGTTACGGGCCGAATGACAAACTTAGACTTGGCTCATTGTCATTGTGCCTCAGTCTCCTTACAAGCCCGTATTAGAAATTCCATTCAAACGTTATGTCACTTTGACCTAACCTATAAAAATCACATACTATAATACCCACTGAGTAGTAAAATAACCGACTCATCTTCTGGAATTCTGGTAGATGTGGAGTTAAATAAAGTAAAACCAACCAGTGAACAAAACGCACGCCCCACCGCTTATCACACTGGTCATAAAGCAGATAAAGCGCGCGGAGCACCATTATGATTCTTGATATGGCCGTAAGGCTAGATAAGAAGCACCGAAAGGTATGGAGTATTTCATGTACAATGCGCTAGTCTTATCTACTCTCCTTTGAATCAAGTCGCCGATTCGACAACTGTGACGGCGTTCAAACTTCGACATGCTGAATTTTGTTATGCTCTAAATCCCACATCGTCCCTGTCGACGCCGTATCAACCGCTTTCACGTCTCCGCGTGGTTTAGTATTCGCAGCGCGTTTTGTTACGGACTGTAAATCGTTGGTAATATATGAAGTCCTTGCATCAGTATATACGGTTGCTCTAACCTGTTCTCAAGTAAAACAATGACATCCAGACGTTAATGAGCACGATGAAAAGGTTATATGATTACAGTAGTATGTCAGAAGATCGGAGTGCCATGAGTGATCGCTGAAGAGCCCTGAAGTAAACAATGCTGGCCATCGATTCATCGTGTATTTCAGTCTTGTCCCAGAGGTTTAGGTCCGAGCTCAAGCCTGAAGCTATCTTCGGATTAAAGGGATACCGAGGACTACCCGGGTGTAGGTGCGGGTCGGGGCGGGTGAGTTTCGTAGATCTGAAAGTTTTAGAAGTGGCACGGCATGAGGATGAACCGACCGTCAAAATTTCGAATAAATGCAGACAGCATACTATAAGAATTCAGAAAAAAACAAAAACGGGAGATAAAGCAGAGAATATGACGAGAAGAAATCGATTTTATGGTGGTGTATTTTACTGCACGGTATTGAAACTTGAAGGAGTACCTTTAGACGATCTGGAACCAGTCAGTGACAGCGCGTAACGGAGAGCGTGACACGCACCAACCAGAACCGGGGCAATTGTAAGGAAGAGCCGCCACCAGTCTTCCTTTCGACTTTACCCTCCTCCTCCGTTTCCCTTCCCTCTTCTCATTTTACATGGCCCCGAAACAACCATGTGCAAAATATGAATACGTTGTTACTTCCTCCGGCCCAAAGATCTTACCAGTAGATGAACCTTCCTGCAAAGACGAGGAAAGCCCAGCAGACTACAACGCCGGAGGTTATCTACCAGTCAAAGTTGGCGATGCTTTCAATAACAATCGTTACCGGGTTGTCCGCAAGCTCGGGTTTGTTGAAACTTTCATTTTGATTCTATTGCCCTGCTCAATGCTTATAATCCGTATTGTTTGTCTAGCTGGGGCCATTTCTCCACTGTATGGCTAGTGAAAGATTCACAGTGAGTCATATGCACGCTTTTCATCACTATGTATAGGGCTTATCCGATCTACACTTCAGCACTCATCGCCATTCAGCCCTTAAGATAGTCAAATCGGCGGGACGATATGCGGAAACTGCTCGTGACGAGATTAAGCTGTTGTCTCGTGTGTCCAGTTTCTCCCCGAACCATCCAGGCAGAGGACACATTGTCTCCTTCCTCGACTCTTTCTCTCACCAAGGTCCGGAGGCATCGCATGTCTGCATTGTATTCGAACCACTGGGCGAAAACCTACTAGCACTGATAGAAAGAAACAAGAAGAAAGGAGTGCCTCGACCTTTGGTCAAGGTGATAGCGAAGCAAATTTTACTTGGATTGGAGTATCTTCATGATGAGTGTGATCTTGTTCATACCGACATCAAGCCAGAGAACATCTGTGAGTACTCTAAATGCTTTTTTTATTCAATAACCTCCCTTTGCCCGCTCTCCCTGTGCGCTTTCGTTATCATAGTGGCGCTTGAACGCACCATATGTCACTCGTCAAGTTTACACTATTCGAACAAACCACGTATACGTAGACTGTTCCTTTGACAAGTTCTTATTTTGGCTCCTTATCTCTGTATCCAAAACTCCGTTGTCAAATGCGTGCTAATCTCCTTTTAGTAATATCTATTCCGGACATCGAGGCTCATATCCACACCGAATTGTCTTTATCGCCGTCGCCAACTTCGCGTCGTGTTGGAGTCCCGCTTCCTACAAAGTCGCGTACTGGAGTTCCAATACCACTTAATCATCAACGCACGCGGAGACAAGTTCAAATTTTTGATTCGCAACCGCTTTCAAGTCCTGGGAGAAGCGGTAGTGTTCATACAAGGAGTGCTCTCGGCATGAATGCTCGGAAAGACAACACTGCTGGTGGTGGAAGTGTCAGCCAAAATGGAAGCTACATAGCGCAGATACAGATGACAAGGGGAGGCTATACCCATGGTAGTGGTACCGTTGCGAGTCTCAGCTCGAGCGCGCCAAAAATATCTAGTGGTCTTTCTGCATCAGTTCCTAGGAATGATACATCACAGCAGAAGTTAGCGCAGGTGTACACTGCGAAAGGCATCACAGCTGTTCCGTCCCGAGTCGTTAACTCTCCGTCATCAACATCCTCTTCTTCCTCTTCGATCTCTTCAGTTCTAGCTTCGACAACAGCAGGTTCAAGTAGCTTGGTCAGCACACCTCCGACGTCCCTTTCACATTCAATTGGGAATGTCGTCATGGAATTTATGGGTACCGGGAAATTCGAGACGGAATTGAGGACGCGACCAAGGGACTCGCCGGTCATCAATGGTATTGACTCCGAATCTCGACAAGGCTTGCCAATTTCTCAAAAGAAGAATAAAGGCATGACAGATCTAGAAGTCGAGCTAAGTTCCGCTATCTCATCTTCTTGGAAGCAAACGGGCGCTGCTACTGGATCATGGAAAGAGAAAATTGTTGGATCTTTCCAGTCGCACAAGTCGAGTTCTAGCCAGAATAAGACTAGCAAGCAAAGAAATGTAGCGCATGGCCACACGCGCTCAAATTCTGGACTATCCAATGCGACGTTTTGGAAAGACCCCGGACTAGCAGCACCCGCCCCCGCGATCCTGGTTTCTGCTGTGGTTGGTGCCGATGGACGTCAAGAAGATTTCCCCCCTGCGTCATCTTCCACAGCCAGTACTGTAAGACCTTCACCATCAGGCACTCCGCTTCCTATTGGGAAGAAGTCTACATCCCTTTCCCGCGGGGTCAGCAAACTCATTAATGGCAGTCCGAATATATTCAACGAAACTCTTACAGACGAATCAACGACTAGTAATGCTACTAACGACCCCAATGCCCCAAGTCAACCTTTATCTCTTTTGTCACAAACGGCCCCATCTCGCAATGAACAATTTTCTTCGGGACGAACCGTCATTCATCGAGTTTCTCCGCCTCGCCAAATCTCTCAACTTTCTGCCCATATGCATTCGCACAAACCTTTATCACCATGTAATTGTTCTGATCCAACTCATAAGCATTCCAAGCCGCGGATGCATACCAAATCCCGGTCTTCACGTTTGGTTGAGCATCCCTCCATTTCCACTGTGTTGCCAATCTCGTCGAGTTCCATCACCCCAACCCCTGCATCACCAGCCCCCACTTCACCTACCCTTACTGCCCCTCCTCCAACCCCTAATGGTTCGCCTACTGTTTCTACCATTCAATTGCCTGTATCATCACCCAAACCCATATCACGGACCGATCATAGGCCGAGACCAGACGTTAATGGATTACATGCGTTGGCGCCTCTCGAAGTGACGGCCGATGAGAGACCGTCTGTGCCTTTGTTGTCCGTCAAGATTGCAGATCTTGGAAATGCCACGCCTTCTAAGAAACATTTCACGGAGGATATCCAGACACGACAATACCGCGCTCCTGAAGCTATTCTTGGTCGGCGTGACTGGGACGCAAGGGCAGATATTTGGAGTGTGGCGTGTGTGGTAAGCTTATTATAAGTACACATGTGAAGCACCTCAACTGACCCTTTGTTGAAGATCTTCGAGCTATTGACGGCCGAATATCTCTTTGACCCACAAGGGCAAGGAGAACTTTTCACTAAAGATGACGACCACATGGCGCAGATAATCGAGCTGCTCGGCGACTTCCCACTGGAGGTTAAGATGGGCGGCAAATACAGTCGCGAATTGTTTGATCATACAGGTAAGCGTGTCCAGGCTAATCATATTATCAGGTTAGCTGACTGGGTTCAACCCTTTACCCTTTCAACCACCAATAGGTGCCCTCCGTTACATTAGGATCCTCAAGCCTTGGCCATTGAAGCGCGTTATGATCGAGAAATACCTCTTTAGTGAAGCTGACGCTACATTGCTCTGCGAATTTTTAGAACCTATGCTTGCAATCGACATGAGAGACCGGTCAAATGCCCGCGATCTCAAGGACCATCGGTGGTTAGAACCTACAGTGGAAGATGGCATTATTACTGAATGGTAGACGTTTGCTTTCGCAAACACCATCCTTTCTTTTCGCGCCGCTTATCATTATTGTCTGTATCGCTTTCTGTGTTTTGACTTGCTCGCGTTTCCTAACGCCCATCAAGCCATCCCCTGCCCTAGACTTTACCCTAGACTTCTTTTCTTTATTCTCCTTCCGTTTCGACATCAGGACCGCATTTCTCTCTTCCTCCCCTCTTCTTTGGCTTCGTGGTCTCGTCCTCTCTACCTTATAATAATCGTTTTGTGGTTTATTTTTCTTGGGCCTTTTCTTTGGCATGTCTTCTCCTTTTTTCTCTTATTCTGTCACCCCATTTTCTTTGGCTACATACCCGTAGAACTTCTAGGTGCTCTCTACCATACGAGGATATCGATACCTATCGGACAAATCCTCACGAACTTAATATAATAATAGCATCGTTACTATAGTACGTCCCTTCGCGAACTGTAGGAACGATACGTTCTTTCTGTGCCACGTAAAGTTATCATGTGTATAGCACTAGTATGCGCTTCTCCACATTATAGACAGAAGCCCGCTACGTATACATATGTCGCGTAAATCGCTTGCTGATCATCCATATACCCTGTAGACGACGCCTTTTGTATTGGCGATAGATTTAGAAGTTGTAATGTTGCACAATTATAGAGTCTAGAATATCAATGCGTCATGTTGCTTTTATTATTCATTTTCCCAGTGGCATCAAGCCAGCTTTCACGCACGAGTTTGACGTGGCGAGTGTATGAAAGGTTATGCGTTTGCATGCTAGTACGATGTTCTTTTTCGACAAGTTCATTTTAAAGTCATTTCCAATATTACCGAGACTACATACTCTGGAGTCTATACAGGCCTTTCCGTATTTATTTTGTCTAAGAAATTTTACGGAATGAGCTATTCATAAACTCATTCCGAATCATGAATCATCGCAACAACAACAACAACAACGATAAAAACAAGCGTCCCAAAATATCCAAGGCACAGCCAAACATATGGATTAAGATATATATGTAATTAGAAAAAGAGTGCGACATATCAAAAGATGGCGAACGATGAATGATTGGGCAGCAACAAGGCGGCAAGCGACTGTTAACGGAACGGAGTATGCCATGAAACGGGGTGGGGTATAACAGAAAAAAAGTCAATGGGAGTTCGGTCGATCATTTAATGTATGTAAGTAAGCGCACGTAACCATCCTGCGCCGCCGGAATCGAACATGACGCTCTAATGCGGTGAAGCACCAGAAGCAAGGACATAAACTCCATGCAAGCGAGAAAGGATGAAGAAACTTATGTCCGAGGAAAAGCATGGTTCAATGAGAATTTTTTGGAGGCATCATTACAGCAGCAATGTACCGGCAAGCACTCCACCAGCAACAGCCAGGAAACCTGCTACACTGGAATGGACGGAAGTACCTGCCGATTTACCGCTGCCGCTGCCAGAGTTGCTGCTCCCTGCTGTTGGCGTGCTACCAGGGGCACTAGTAGTGCTAAACAAGCCAGCTGAATGAAGAAAGTTAATATGCCGGATAATAAAATACACGAAACGGAGAGGACTGACCAGAGAGTGCGGCGGAGAAAGCGGGTGGGTTAGTACCATTGTTGTTGGTCTCAATATAAGCCTCGGCAAGGTCTTTCTTCATGCACGAGATGACTGGTTCGATGGTAAAAGGTGGGTTGTGGGCCAGAGCATCTGGAAGAATGTAACCCGTAGCAACCTCGACTGTTTGTTCAAAGAGATCATGCTCCAAGACGATAAATCCATTGTTCATTGTAGTAGCATTTCCAAGGATGTTTTCCCAGTTTTGTAGAACCTGTTGAACTGAAGTGGTACCACCGTGGATATTGAAGTCTATACAGTATTATATAAATATAGATTCATAGCCAAGAGAATGTGGGCGCTTACCATCAGTGTCGAAAGTGGCGAGTGGGCTTATGCGAGTCCACATAACAGGGGTGAGACCCATGGCCATTGAGATCGCACGGACACGATCGCTTGAAGCAGTAATCAGCATACACAAAATAACGTTATGTTTGCAAGTTATCACTCACTCGATATCTCCAAAAGGAGGGCGCATCATATTAGGGGTAACGCCAAGAACGTCCTTAATGACCTTTTTCGACCATCCCAGTTCAGCAACAATTTGCTCATTGGTCAAGGTGGTCAAAGGAGGATGACTCCAGGTGTGTACTGCAATCTGGTGCTGGCCCATGTACTGAGTTTGGAGAATGGATGGGAAAGAAATGACTCGGGAACCGACGACGAAGAAGGTAGACTTGAGTTTTTCTTGGTCCAAGAAGTTCAATAAATTAGAGGTATAAAACGATGGGCCATCATCATAGGTCAATCCCCAGTTCATAGCAGTTGGACACTCGGTAATATCTGTTGAACGGGTGCATCCACCACAAGTCCACCAACACCTGCTTTGGTCAGCGGCAGCAGCAGTATTGTTCGGGCACCCTCCTGCAAGGAAGAAGCACGAGATTATTAGCGCATTTTCTAAAAATAAGTCGAGAAAATCAACAAACCTGGTTGCGTTGGGTCAAATTTGGGAATTTCAACATCTGCAATTTCTTTCATCCATTGGGCGACCTCAGGAGAGTCAACCGGAGGGGGCACATCCAATGCAGGGTAGTTGCTAGGTAGCAAAATGGCAGCTTTTTGAACAGCATAAGATACTATTCTTTTTTCAAATATGATATGTACATACCGTTTGGCAGGGGGGGTGCGCCTGGAAGGAATGTAGGCGTAGTCCCTGGGACTGCTGTTGAGGCCAATGGCAATGTCGCCGAGCTAGGCTGAGCAGAGTTAATTACCGACAAAGGAACGGCTGTCGGGTTAGTAGCAAGGAGTGAGACGACAGGTTGGGTCGTGGATGGCAACGCTGGAGCAGGCGTTGTTCCACCTGCAGCAGGGACAGATGAGGTCGCAGGACCCGCAGGGGGAGCGGAGGCTGCAGGAGCCTGACGAGCCTTGATATTTTGGTGAGCGGGGTGGTCGCCGTGGGCAACGACGAGAGCAGGGAGGACAGCGAGGACGGCGTTAGAGAACTTCATGGTCAAGAAACAAGGAAGGGGGTGTGGGAATCCCAGTCTCGATCTTCTTAAAAAGATTGCACTCCTTCCCTTTTATATCCACTAAAAATAGATTCAGTATTTATAGATATCATTGCGCATCGTTCCGTAATATTCCAAGCAGTACATCATGACTAAGTCGTCTTCTCTACACGCGTCGCTTTTTGGAACGAGGCTTTTCGAGGTCAATCTCCTCAGCGTCATCATCGTCCTCGTCGTCCTCATCTTCAGAGTCGGTTATTTCTCCGTCAACATTTCCCAGGAAGTATTCAATCGCTTCGGGGAAGATCTCGTTCGCAATAATCACTCCAAGCTAAATCGACACCAGTGTCATTATTTCCGCTGTCCACACTAAAAGGAGACTCACTTCAGACGGGTCGGCCTTGTGTTCGAAAAAGTTGAAGAAACTGCCGGGGTCGGCAATATCGTCCTCGTCGTCACCAGTCTCACGGGGGTATACCTTGGTCAATGCCTTCTCAGCATCTTTCCAGTTAATTTTGATGGCCTTAGAAAAAGTTAGTTCGCTTTGATAACTCTCCATTACACAACAAACAAAACTTACCGAGGTTTCCACATCGCGATCCCAAGAGAAATCAACGTTGGCGGGGGTGATGCCATTCTCATCAGGTTTATTGGCTTCAGGATCCTCAGGCGCAATGTACTTGAATTCCTTCTTGACAACCTTGTCAGTGAAGAACTGGTTCTCCTTGAAGTGCTATATGCAGGCGTCCTGTCAATTATAATGATTTCCCAAAGTAGACGGTGTCACGCACGAATTCGATGGTGAAGCATCTGTGCTCGTTGGGGTCCTTCTCAACCCACACGTCCTCGAGGAAGCTGAGAGCAGTCTGGTCTGCATTATGCTGGGCATGGTATGCAAAGAGGCTGTGGTTCATGAGGGCCACAGGCCAGAAATTTGGGATAGCAGACACAATCTGGCGGCGCTTCTCGTAGATGGGGCGCAAAGTGGCCTGGGCTTGACGCTCTACACGACGGATTGCCGAGCAACGTTAGATATATCCTCGGCATTCATATACAGCATAAAACTAACCTAGGATTAGTTCAGCACGCGCAAGATCGCGTTGGAGATCTTGCAACTTTTTGGCGTCCTCTTCACTGAGCTCGACGCTGGCGATTGGGCTTTTCTCATCTTCAGCTCCAGGAGAGCCTCTTTTGGTACCCTTGGCCATTATAATCGAAGTGGTAAGAAGTTTTGGAGAAGAGGG
>Ga0247779_1000386_pt1 | contig 29854 bp, 35 predicted proteins | sample UWRJL221509R5_FD_179925 | JGI IMG/M metagenome (GOLD analysis project Ga0247779, IMG submission 179925) | Plant litter microbial communities from Arlington Agricultural Research Station in Wisconsin, United States - UWRJ-L221-509R-5 | ecosystem: Environmental > Terrestrial > Plant litter >...
TTTTTTTTTTTTTTTTTTTTTTTTTTCACACAAGACACTCACCGGAGCGTCACATGAGGCGCATCTACTCGTCGGGCGTAGTGCGAGCATTCACCCTGTTAGAAAGATCGTCGTTAGCCAATAGGTGTAAAAAGGCGCCTCAGCTGACTCACGCTCTCAACAATTCGACCTCGTCCCGTAGAACCGAAGGTTTCGATTGCAAAGTATTCTCCTTCTTCCATTTTGGTATCATCGTCGTTCTTCACAAGCATGACCGACTTTCCGCCATGGATCTGGTACTTGTTGATGGAATGTCCACTCAGATTGGCGATGGGCTTGACTGCAATAGATTATCAGAAGTTACTCCAAGCGATAGTGTAAACTCCCAACCTGGGAAAATCTTGCCGCCAACCTCGACTTCATACGATTCCATGGTTTCTTGAATCAGGCCACCAAGTTCTCCCAATCGCACGTCGATTCCAGCTTCCTAAAAAGCATCCATTTGCACGGGAGGAATTTAGACTGGTGGTAATTCTACGCACCCGAACACCGGTATCGGTGGCCGCCTTAACAGCTTCGACAAGTTTATCGTAGGTATGGTCGAATGTCAAAGTGAATGCGGAATCCAAAATACGGCCGTTAACGTGGACACCGAAATCGACTTTCAACACATCCCCTTGCTTGAGAACTGCGTTAATAAGAGTGTTAGCAACTTAGTATCCATAAAATGCATGAGAACATCATGTACCTGTGGTATCTCCAGCATTGGGTGTGTAGTGAGCTGCGCAATGGTTCAAACTCACTCCGGTGGGGAAACCGATACCGCTTTTGAGACCTTCCGCTTCCACCAATGCCCTAGTACCATCTTCAATGTAGTTAACTATGTCAGTCGTGGTCATTCCTGGGCGAATATATTTCCTGGCGCGTTGTCGCACTTGGCGATGTACTTCTGCGGCACGTCTGATGTCATTGTATGTAGTTTCCGGGTCTTCGTTCATTAACTTTTCGTTGTACCTCTTTTCTTCAGAAGTCAACCGGTAAGAATTGCTGGTCGAATGCAGCGTCAGATGTAATATAAATTAGCCTCATATAACAGAAGAACTTGCTCATCCTTGTAAGGCTGGAGCTCTCCCTCAGGATAAATCCCACTTGGGAAAAGTTTAGACAATCCAACGCGAGGAGGATCGGATTGTTCGGCCTTTTTCTTCTTGGGTTTCTTCTTCTTCTTCTTTTTCTTTGCGTCGCCTTCTCAAAGCCAACTGTTTTAAACAATGAAGGTCCTGAACAGGGACTGAAATTTACCCACCTGTTCCTGCACCCTCGCCTACTGCATCTTCCTCACCATCGTCATCTTCTCCTTCAACATCCTCGCCGGGTGCATCATTTTCATTCTTTTGAGGGACGCTATTTTCTGCGTCGATAGGCCGTTTTAGATCGTTGAGATTGTTGGTTTCAGAAGTTGGTACAACCGCCGTAGGCGACATCGATGTTTAGTTCGTCTTTGCTTTCTTATTGTACTACACTTCCGTTAAAGCTATACTCGGGTATCCATTAGAATTTCGGTCTCGTTCGGTACAGAGCCACAAGGATCCAATTCCTAGACTCACTGATAATCAAGATTTCTGAGAATCCGATGTATGGTTGCAGGCCAAAACAAGATAATAAATGCTATAAGAAACTATAATGATTGGCAAAGCTATTTGAGCGTAGTTTCGTACAATAAAGCTGTTACATACTCACTGGAATTGAAACTCGTCGTACCAACGGCTATAGATCGTGGACGCCGGGTTAGATGCTTTTCCAGAAGAGAGCCTGGAGCCAATGGTGCAAAAATACTTATAGCATATGTGAAAGTTCCTGTGTATCACGTGACATATCTACTAAATGAGGTAAACGCTCCGGAAAGGATAAAACCCCTTCAGTTTTTCTTCTTCTTTCTTTGTGCTACTTATCAGGGACTCAGCGCAATCTATTGTTTTTCTTGCTCACTGTGAACCTATCTGCATCTATCTCGAACTCGACTGCCCGCTACTGCGTAAACTGCCACTTTGTAACCTGTTCTAATTCATTGCTGCCCTGGCAAGAATCTGGCAAACCGAGGATATCCAAGAAGATTGTCTTCGTATATGCTCGAAGACCCTAGGAACTCTGCTTTCTGTTGACTTATATATGTGACCACCGACCGATGTTCAGTAAAGCAACAGAACGGTGTCATTGTAACTGGACGTTTTTGTTTTGTTTTTGTTATAAGTCTCAACGGGTGCATTGTCCTTTTCCATTGTGGTAAAGTACTGGCGGTATTTTTGCATCATTCATGATCGGGTGGGCGTCAAGGTCCAAATATCCATTGATAACAAACGCCTGCCCCATAATGCCACAAAGTTGCCCACTTTCAATGCATTCTGTATATATACTGTCCCTTAAACATCCATTCTACTCGGTAAACCTTTTTTCTCCTACCTCAAATTTAAGGTCAAAGTCTTTGAAAAATGTTCAACTACAACCCTAGCCTTGGTCTTCGCGTCCGTATTGACAATATGGATCTCGCTCGACTGTGAGTACCATATTCATCTTTGCCGCTGATCGACCATTAAGTTGAATGACCTTTCCATTAGTGCTCCTAGAGATAAGCAGTCTAACTTGAAATTGTTGGAAGTATGTCAAGATGCAACAAACGATGGTGGCATCACTCCTTCCAAAGATCTTGTTGAAAACTTACACACTCGCATAGACAGACTGTCAATGATTGTAAGATCCGAAACGTCACCTCGCAAGACTTTGTACTGTACTGAAGAAAACGATAGGTTGTCATCCGTCCGCGAACCGGGAATTTTGTATACACAGACAAGGAGTTTTCGAGCATGCTTCAGCAAATCGCCTATTTCAAGACCTACGAATCAGTGGATGGATTCTCTCTCGCTGTTCTCAACGAAAAAGCTGAAGTCAACGTTACTCGAATGGTAAAGTGAGTAGTTTATGTTTGCCTGTTTCGACGTACTAGTAGCTAAATTCTAGATCTAAGGCTACTTGAGGCGATGGAACCTAAGAAGCGTAGGTCAATTTCACCCAAACTGAATAATCCCACTGATTCATGTTCTTAGTACATTTCATGGGAATTTCTCTGCAACATATGCAAGAGGACTCACAAGTTTTCGAAGGTAAATCGATTCTGAGCCCTTGTTCCCTTTCCCCTATTCTCACAGACTTGTATAGCAGTGGAGAAATTGAGTGAAATGGCTGAAGAGCATGGAAATATTCTCGTCAACTCCGATGCTCTAAATGTCGAGCTCAAGCGCTTTGAGAGTCACTGTTATCGAGTTCCGCTCCACGAAAACGCTTTCGAGCTTTGCTCTGCTACTCCTGATGCGCAGGGTGTTCCTTCGTTGAGGTTTCAACAGACTATATCTGTGGACTTCAACTGTACAGAACTACAAAAGACGCACATCGAAGCTATAAAGTATAACTTTTGGCACCCGTTCTATCATCATCATCTTATGGCCGTGGAACGCAGCATCTTACTAATTCCAAGCACACATGAGCAAATGGAGGACTCGCAATGCAATTGTGCAAGGATCGGAAACTCATTAAAAACCGACCTCAAAACATTGGTGCAAAAAAATATATCTCGCGTACACGGGGCTGCAACGGAGGTCTTCGTGCAATGTTGGACGAGTGGAACTGGCATGGGGGGAGTTGACCGTTTGATTCTTCACGCTCAACAAGAATTGGCAGGTCAGCAGAGGATCCCATCCTGAATATGGTGCGGACGACAGACAATTGATTACTATGTGTAACCAATATGTACGATATGATACAGATACAAATTTATTCTCACAAGTAGGTTGTACGCATTACGAGCAGTAGACAGCGGTCCAACCTACACAATTATAGAAAATGATTAAACCGAAATAGAGAAGAAAAAGTGCGGCGGCGAATTGACTCAATCACATCACAACAGAAACATAATCATGCAAGGAGAATGCAGCAAAAGAAAGCCAAGGGAGATGGAACAATATAATGTCATGCATCACTCAGCCTTTCTGCATATACTTTCCAAATCATCCCACCAACCTCTCCGACTTCAATGATGTTCGATCCCACGGGGAGGTAGACACTCCATTCACCCGGCTTATCGGCTTGTTCCTTCACCAGAAATTTGTTCAACTTCAACTGAACTTCGCCCACCTTTACTGCTGCTTTCTTCTTACTGAGTTTGGTCGCCTTGGCTGCGGCAGCAGCTTGAGCAGCTTTGGCCGCTAAGGTTGCAGCTTTCGGAGGACGTCCTCGTCCTCTGCCTTTACCCTTTTTACGCCCGTTCGCACTTTTGGATGGGGAGACATCCCCTGCCTCGACGTCAATGTCCATATCCATGTCTTCCTCTTCCTCTTCGCTGCTCTGGTCATCATCGTCTTCGTCTCCCAAAAAGCTGATATTAGTGACATATACGCTAGTTTCACCGGGTGACAATCGGAGAGCCCAGCTTTTCACCCCATCGCGGTGATCCAGGCTCAACTTGCGCCCTCTTGGATCAATTCGAAGGTTTATACTTTTAAGCTGATGACGAGGAGGGAGTACGACAGGAGCAGGCGATTGCGATGTAGAATGCGCAGTGTTTAGGGCAGAACTTGGCCGTAAAGCAGCAGAACCAGCGGGGAGGGGGGCTGGGGCTGACACAGCAGCGGCAACTGGCGGCGGAGGGGCATATGGAGCTCGAGGATAATGCGATGGAGTTGCGTTGACGAAAGATATCGTCTGTTGGGCAGGTTGCGGAGGGGGATGCGGCGTGACAGCCTTTGCAACTCGTGGTGTTACTGTTCTCAGAGGGGGGGCAGCAGCAACAGGAGCGGCAGGCTGGGAGGGTTGCTTTGGCGGTTGCCTCACAGGGGCTACAGGTAATTTGGGCTCCGGTAAAGCTGGCGGAGGTGCAACAACTTTGAGCGGTGATGTGGGCTTGGATTTTTGCGAAGCCTTTGGCGGGGACGCTGGTTTCGGCGGATGCGCCGGTACTCTGAGAAGCAGCGAAGAAGTTGTACCTGATTCTTGCTTTGTGGTAGCAGGCGCTGTGGATCCAGATTTGGCCGACTGAGCAGCTTGCGGAGGTTTAATCTTTATCTTGTTTGATGGTTTCGTGTACTCCGGAAGGTTATGGGGCTGTGGAAGGTCTGACATTAATTGTCGAAAGTAGTCCTAATAGAAAAAGGAACATCAGTTGACCAGTGAAGATGAATTGACCAAAAAATTTCTACCCGAAGCGTAACAGCATCCTCCCAAATTTGCGTATGTTCCTGGTTGAACTGAAGAGCATTGGAAAAGATAAGTTCCACATCGGCAGAAAATTCAGCGGACGTTTGATATTCTTTGCGCTTGATATGTTTCTAAAGTCATGGATAAGCCCAAAGCAGGCAAACTAGGAATAGAAAGCTACTGACGAAAATGTTATCGAAACATTGTGGTCGCTTGATTTCCTTGTAATATATTGCCCATACTTTTCTCGACGGCAGCTGCATAAACTCGGTCGACAGGAGACGTCCTCTGCATTGCCAGATGAGTATGAGCGACATTCATGGTGAGTGCGGAGAAGATATCATACGCGGTATCCGTCTTCCCTATCAGTTTTTCTAGCCTTGTCTTGATCAGGCGGGTGAGGTTGGGAGGCTTTGGTTGGCCATTCTCAGCATCTTCATCATTCGGTATGATTTTGTTATACGTTTTATGTACGAGTTTCTAAGATAACGATACAAAGATTATGATAAAGCAGCATTCATCGTTGTTAAGACATACCAGTAGGTCCTTTGCATCCAGGAAGATCTGACTCTCTGGGAGGTTGTACTGTTTCGCATTGTTGAAGAGCAGTTCGAAATCCTGCTTGACTGCTTCCAACGACGGGTACTGGTTGGTCTCCAGTCGTTTCTTGATATCATCGAGGGCGATAGGTTGTTGGATAATTACATAGTAATCTGGATACTTCTTCTTGGGAGGTTTTTGTAGGAAAGGCTCCGAAAGAATACGACCTCTGTGGGCGAGTAAAACAAAACCGAACAAAAGAGAAAGAAAGAGACGGAACAAGTCAGCAAAAGAGTGACCAGCCGGAATGCCAAAAGGAAATCCAATAAAGGCAGGACGTGCGAGCTTTGAATTTACTCACTCTTTGTTGACCGCGTCCTTCACCGTTTGCCATATCTTCATACCTTGCTCTCTGAGTTGCTCGTCGCTGCTAACAACATTAGGCTCAGCTGGGTCAGACATGGTTACATCCACGTCTGATGATGAGCCGCCAGCCTCTTTGCGTCGTTTTGGCCTTGATCCCTCATTTATATTCTCCCCTATCCCATTCAGACTGCCCAGCTCGCGTTTCATTCTTTAGGTGCTTCGTCTACTGTTATGTCTTGCGTTAAGTGTACACGAGCGCGGAAAATGGCAGAGAAATGCCGAGAAATGACTACAATACTGGCGGCAAGAACGTCCAGTCTGTGCAATAACAGAGAATCACGTGATATCTGGCGCGTTGATCGTGTTGCACTTTATGTACGCGTGTGTACGCGAGCTGCATTGTCACTGAAACGATGTTGCACAATCGCCCGAAAATGTACAGAGATATACAAACAACAAGGTCTAGCCTCTAATTTTCTTGGAATAAGCTCTCAGTCAACAAGCTTCGCGATTCGAAGCTCTTGCATCCTCCTCTTTGCAGCTCGTGAATGGCTATTCAACCCACCATTGAACGCCCAGTCGGCTTTGTGCCAGGTGTCTAAGTCGGGAGATGGTTTAACAGAATATTTTCTCAGAAGCCTTGCTCCCCCAGGCTAGGAATAAGTGACTATCAAGGCGTCTTCGCCGATCAGAAAAGGCTTTCAACGACTTACATGCTCCCCCAAGTATGATGTAACGTCCACCGCGAAGCCATCAATCAAAATAATACACTTTCCTATCTTGGCTTGGAGTACCTCTTCCATTTGTGATTTATTCCACACTGTACCTTGCCAGCCACTGGAGTCTGGCTCCTCGACGTTATCCGTTTTACCTTTCTTCTTCATATAATTCATCGCGTCAAGTAGATCTTCATCTCGGGCGCGTCTGAGAGAGTGAATCAACCCCAGATTTTGAAGTAGCAAGATGATCCATTTGCTTGGATCCCAATCAAGAAGAGAAGGCCCGGAACGGAAGTCATGCGGAAAGGAATGCTAGAGGTAGACCGGTATGAGCAAATTGTATGTTCTAGCTCAGTATAAAAGTTTTGTTCACATGCTAAATAAGAAGTGCTTAAGACCATGTGTCATATAAAGAGATAGACGAAAACACTCACGAAGTTATGGTTCCCTTCGCCACCTGTTAAAAGTGCCAAGAGCTGGAAACAATTAGGACATCGACGACAAACGCGCTTTCAAGTATTCACCAAATTTCCTCTTGATGTATCTTCATCTGAATAAGGCTGCAAGCCGTCCCAGTGGGCTAACCTGAATGTTGTTTACGGTCAAGCTATAACACAAAAATTCTGACAGAAGTCCGCACGAATTGACCAGGAATGTACAGTGCCAAACTGTAACGATTATCAGCCGTGGTCTCATTCAGCCCTCATAAACCTTCACCCACTGGATATCCTTGCGACGAGTCCTCCCCATACAAATCCGCCCAGTGCATCATTCCAAAGAGAACCTATAACTATTGGGCATATGAAGCCAAAGAAGATGGCCAAAGGTACTTTTCATCATCTCATTCAATAATAAATACTTGAACCAGGTGCTGATATCGTGCTCACCATAGTAAGTATGTTGCACGCGAACGACTGTGAGGATGGCCACTAGTCAAAGAATTGAAATGTCAATATGAAGATATGTTTACCAGGATCATTCTCTAAATCGTCTCTTTCTATTAAGGCCATGCGCTCGTAGGTGGGCTTATAGAATATCCATCCCACGTGAGAGTAAAATAGACCTCGCGTGGCTGCATATCTGCACAAGTTATCAGCCAGTAAACTGTTAGGGTAAGCCATATCTCATGACGTACGGATCATGTTCTGGATCATCTGTGAATCTCTGCCGACATCCGTCGCGTCAACCTGAAAGCAGCCATGTAAGATAGGACGTGAACCTACGTGATGTAGTCGATGTCGGAGACACCTGAGAAGTTAAACTTCAGCATATACGCGTTATCTCGACTGCGCTTACTTACCACCACTATGAGCATCAGAGTAATTAGATTAGCATTATCTTTACCTTCATTTCCGCGCATATAGCAACACATACCTTGATGGAACCCTGAAACGCTGCAGACCCGAGAATTGCTAGAACGACGCGTACCCCAAGTGTGGCCCGAAATGACCTATGGGAGTACAGTCTGTGATAGCCTATAGTAATTCTAGAGATACAGAACAGGAGTATGGTGTGAGCAACTACTATGTAGACTAACAACAGGAACCCACCCGAAATCCGAAGTTTGCCAGGTAAAGAACCACAGCAACAGGGTTTCTTTTCGTATCGCCCAAGGAGGATAATAGTACACCCCTATCATTGCTGCCACATGTATCAGCACGAAGAATATTGCATTTGACCACCAAATTTTCGGGGCATGGGCGCGCCTTGAGGGACAAGGCGATTGCTGGCCACTGGATGTTGAACGCGACATGATGGACAAGAACAAAAAGTTTGGGAATCCTGAAGCGAGATATGATCTGTTTACAAACAATATTGCGTAAAGGCGGGACAAGAAGGGTGTGTACTCCCCACAGGCTTGAGTTGCAGATATTATAAGTAAAGTCCCCGGTAATTAGCCGCGGTTGCGAATAGAACCGCGCAAGCCTATATTAGTTCCATCATTGGTTTGTTCGTTGTCGATTGGACACGTGTCCTGCTTAAAGAGACTTAACTACAACGAACAAAAAAGAAGAGGGGGCGAGTAAATGGTCAGAACTTAGTACTTCATAATAGCAGGGTGAATTGACAGTATGTATAGGTAAAACTACTTACAGAACTAGAAAAGTTCCATAAACTTTACAGCAACAATACTGCAGTCCGACTAAGCTTGGCTTCACGGCAGTGCATGAATTATCGATGGTGATCCACTTTCCAGACAGAAGAAGGGGCAGGATCGCTTTCAGGAACTGATTTCGGGTGCAATTTACTGTATGACAAATAGCTCCTTAAGCGCCCGGGATTTGCCTACTAAGCCCTTTACTTTCCAAGCGACGCGCAGGGCAAGATAGGAAAGTGTGGCGTAAGGCTGAATTAGTGCGAGTTATATTTTAAACGATGCCAGTTTCGGTTTGTTGACCGGTATTTATTCTTTTCACAATTCTTGAGCTTCCCGAAATATCAAAACGGTGAAACTCATACTAGTTTGGCTTAAGCGTGGAAGTATTTACTATTCGCGTGAGCTGAGAAAATCATAAAAGAAGACATGACAGAATGTGATAAAAGCAAATCAAAGAAAAATAAAACTACAGTGGGTATAATTTATTACTTGAACAATAGAGCATAAAAACCTTCATCCACAAATATTCGGGAACTGGAAGCTCGTCGGGTTCTGTGGAATCCATCCATTGGCCAGACCAGCCTGGTAGCTCCACTCGTCCGCAATTTCTGTTTTCCATGTCCACTGCAACCACCCTTGATTTCCTTTCTCATAGGTTTGTACCTGGGCTTCCCAGTATTGACGGAGAAACGTCTTGTAACTAGAGCTGAAAGAAGAAGCTTTGCCAGTCAGACCGGTACAACTTCCAACTCTGGTCGACCCGGAGAAGGAGCCATCATATCTCGAGCCAATCCCCCGACCATTGAGGTACTTCGCACAATCATTGGCTGCAGGTGTCCATTCACCAACAACCGTCCAAAGGGGAGAGTTTGACAGCGACGAAAGCATGCCGCACGCTGTAGATATGTGTTGAGAGTTGCTCAAGTGATTGTCCTAAATAAATATTAGCACAACTCACGTCTTGGAATGTGGTCAATTGCAGTACTTACAGCGTCAGAGAACATCTGATAGATATGAGTATCAATGATCACCCCTTGCCATTGCGGTGCGGGCATGAAATTGTCCCACGAGCTGAGAGGCTGAAAAGCGTCGTGAATCATGACGACGATATTACTCTGTTGAGAGGTACCGAAAGGGAAGCTAGTAGTGATGTGTAAGCTCTTGATCCTGCGCACACGTAATACTGCAACACTTACCGAATGTTTCCATAGCTGTCATACCAATACTGTTCAACAAGGCTTCAGCATCAACTCGAGTATCCACATCTTGTGTCAAGTAAACTGACCTGTTTAGTGACAGAAAGAATCTGACTACCGTCAAAACCGGCTGGCCTGCCGAGACGTATAAATACAGAATATCCAATTGCGGCTTGGTATACACACGTACTCGTTCAAGGGAGCGATGATAGGAACAACTCCCGTATTACCTGCGAACATCGATGCCAGTTGCTTAATGATCGCGCTAGTGCGGTCGATGTTGCTCTGCTTCGTCTGCCACATCCTTTTCAAGGAATATAAATTAGTACTGGAAAGCTTTGATGTAAAGTGCGGCTTTGTACGAACGGTGAACTCATTTTCTGACCTGAATTATCAAACCTAGCGGCAGGGCTCCTTTAATTGCGGGTTTAAATAGCATTTATGAAAAGGTTATCATACCCATTTTGACTTCCAGGTGCACCATGCAAATCCACAATGAGTTTCAGGTTATGAGCTTGAGCCCAACCGACAGCCTTCTGGAGGTATGGAAGTTGTCCTTGGATGAATGGCTCGCCACCAGACACATCGAACGCCCAGTAGCCGATTGGTAATCTTACATGGTTGAGGCTGGAAAAAATGATGTATCAAAATGAGAAAATTGCTTGTTCTTGCAACAGATACGAACCCAGCTGCAGCGATGGCAGCAAAATCTGCCTCCGTAATCCACGTGTTCCAGTGATTTTGCAAGACTGGTAGGGCAGTTGCATGATTCTGGAATTGACCAAAAGTCCACTCGTCAATGATCCTTGAGTCGCCTGTGTTATCGAATAGAGAAGGGGTAATCCATGGCTACATGAATCTATCAGTATAATTCTACGCGAAATATCGCGTCCGACGCGTACCTCAAGAACGAGCCAACCGCCGAGGTTGACGCCACGAACTTTCTGCGAACCATATGGGAAGCCCCAAGTTAAGGCGACGGTGTTTGGGATAAGGGATAAGGAGGACAAAGTGGCCAGTGTGCGAGGCAAAGAGAACTTCATCGTAGGAAAAGGGTGTCTGCTGTTCTGACTGATGCATGGCTCGGTTTATATACTGGCGAGATTAAATATTTTGATCAATCGATCGAACTAGTAAACGTGAATGGGATGTGACGTACCATATACGTCCACATATGCCGAACAACCTTAGTAGAGGTCCTGAGCCGCATTTATGAGCCGCACTTTCATGCGGATACTCCAATAAAAGACATAAATCCAGCAAATACCATCACTCCGAGCTTTTCGACATAGGAACTGACGTTCTAATGACGGATCTACATGAGAAAACTGGGGTTCCACGTGGCCGTTGGAGGGCTTTGGAGAAAACAAATCTCCTTGAGGAACAGTCCCGATGACTTGTTCACCGTACATTACATGTATGATTGGCACTATACAAAGGCGACACCGAACTAGAACAGTAACGGGGGCAATGTCGATAAATTGGAACAACAGAGAACGGGCAGCAGCGCTTTGTTTTCTGGCACTAAAACCTACAAGACCGATAAAGACATATTGCCAGCTTTTGGTAACTGCAAAAAAAAAAACTGAACCTGACTCGATCAGCTCAATACAATGGATAGTAAACCCTCCGTGTATCTCCTTGCCCTCGTGGATCGCGTGGATACAGACTTAGTTTACTCGGCGATCGTGAAACACAAAAGATATTTAAGGATAGAGCTTTATACTAGCGATGAATCAGTCTAAAGGTAGGCATTCAAGGCGGACTGTCCGGGTCACTTACGCTGTGTGATATTTATACTCGACGAGTAAGAGCCGTCCTGGACCTCGGTAGCTCACCATCTCTGAGAGTAAAAGACCTATTGAAGACAAAAGGAGTCCACATGAGGCATCACGAGCCTCCCTACTTTCATTTAGCGAACTCGAAATTGCGTTGCGGCTGTCAATGCTTCAGGCCTCGCCGACAGAAATTCGCAGTAGAAGATTATTTTTGTTCCGTTGGCAGTCGTGCTAGCGCAGAATCCTCGGAGATTTAGTCTGAGCCAAAGCTTCAGCTATGAAAAACATATTTGTACACAGATGCCGTGGATTTTGAAAAGGTTTCAATCGCTGCCTCACTCGATGAGCAAAGGTCAATGGATGGTGTCAAGGTGAGTTGCACGGCTGACATTCGATCGGAGGCTAGGCTACGGCAATGTCCGAACCCTAAAGCACAACGCGGCTGGCTGTAACGGCACGTTTCTATACCCTACACTCTACCCTATACCATCATGTCCATCGATACCCTTCGAGACCGTTACGAGGCCGCTGGTCAAGGCCACCTCTTCAGGTTCTGGTCGAAACTCAATGCCGCTCAGCAGGAGGACCTCAGGACTCAACTAGAAGCCTTGAACATCGAGCGGGTCAACCGCATCTATGCGAAGGCCGTTTCCTCCGAAGCCGAATCTTCAAACCCTTCCTCAACAACGGAACCCATCGAGCCTCTACCAAAGGGCGCGTCAGAGTCTGTCTCAGATGTTTCCAAGGCCAAGGCATGGCGACAAACTGGACTAGAGGCTATCGCACGCGGCGAGGTCGGCGTTCTCCTCATGGCAGGCGGCCAGGGAACGAGGCTGGGAAGCAGCGCCCCTAAAGGCTGTTACGACATCGGTCTTCCATCCCACAAAACTCTCTTCCAGCTACAAGCAGAACGCATTGCCCGCTTGCAAACCGTCGCAGAAAGCGAATGTTCAAAACCCGCCGGGTCGGTTATTATCCCATGGTACGTCATGACCAGCGGCCCGACGCGTCGTGATACAGAGGATTTCTTCGTGAAAAACGCATTCTTTGGCCTTGACTCGAAGAATGTGATCTTCTTCAACCAAGGTAACTTGACCTCTCAAAACACATAATTCCCAATTAATCGGACGTCGTCGTGTAGGAACACTGCCATGCCTAACAATGGAAGGCAAAGTATTACTCGAGTCCCCTTCCAGGGTAGCTGTTGCACCAGACGGCAATGGCGGTCTTTACGCCGCTACTCGGGCCCCTCTATACCCTGGAAAGCCAGATACTGTGCTTTCTGACCTCGCCAAACGTAAAATCCTTTACATTCACGCATACTCAGTGGACAACTGCCTTGTACGCGTCGCTGATCCAGTATTCCTTGGGTACGGTATCCAAAAGAAAGCTGACTGTGCCGCTAAAGTCGTTCCAAAATCTCAACCCACTGAATCTGTCGGGGTGATTGCATGCCGAGGAAACAAGTTCAGCGTTGTTGAATATTCCGAAATTTCCAAGGAACAGTCTGAGCGTCGTGACCCGGCAACCGGAGAGCTAACCTTCCGCGCAGGCAACATTGCCAACCATTTCTACACTACCGAATACCTTAATCAAGTAGAAGCATTCGAAGAGGATCTCGCTTTCCACATCGCCCGTAAGAAGATCCCCCACACCGACTTGGATTCCGGCGAGTTCGTCAAGCCGAGCAAGCCAAATGGCATGAAGCTTGAAATGTTTGTCTTTGATGTCTTCCCGTACACTGAGCGATTTGCCGTACTCGAAGTGGACAGAAAGGAAGAATTCAGCGCGTTGAAGAACGCGCCTGGTACCGGTTCAGATGATCCAGAAACTAGTCGCCGTGATCTTCTCGCTCAACATAAAAGATTCTTGGAACACGCCGGAGCGAAGGTACAGGATGGTGTTGAGATTGAAATCTCTCCTCTTGTAACCTACTCCGGCGAGGGATTGGAGAGTGTGAAAGGCAAGACATTCACAAGGTCCGGTTTTGTTGAAAATGTCGAGGAGTTGGACGTCCTGGCTTGAATATAAAAATGTAGGACAATATAGTAGTATAGTATCTAGTCGGACATGGACACGGACACCTGGACTTTCTTGCATAGCCCTTTACCGGATCGGACTTCGTTCTATTCTTCATTCTGTTACATTACCTTGTTAGGAGTCGATTAATTCACGGACGATTGATTTACAATAAATGTAGGATTTGATGTGCACGATATATAGTTTGATCAGATTGATGAAGGTACCGAAGTGAACACACCCTATGATTGAACATGAATGAAATTAGCAGACGCATATCACACTGTCTCATCATCCACCAACAGGGCCCTCAACAGGCTTCTTAACTGCTCTGGGCCCCTTTCTCTCTAGTTCTTCGCGGAGGGATGCAAACAAACGTTGTGTACGCTCTGCGTTCGGTTTCTGAATGATCTGTGGTAGTTTGGTAAGTAGATATATGTAGTGCTTATGGTACGAAAAACTCCAAAAAAACATAACATACCTCCTTACAGCACGTAATCAGCTTGTCAATCAGCATCGTTTGTCCATTCTGAGCATCCTCAAGGTCTTTCCTTAATGCGCGATTCTATACAGGAGCGACATATCCATGATCAGGATGGAAGGAAAAAAGGGGTAAGGGAACACGAGTAACGTCATTGCCTCAGATACAGAGACTCATGATCGGTCGTGCAAATGACTGCATACCTCTTCCTCTTGTTTACTAGCTCTATTTTTCTCCCCTTCTGCCAACTGTTTCTGTTCTGCAGCGCGAGCCCGGGACAGAAGGACCTCAAGCTCTTTTGAACGGATTACACATTCAAAGTGTCGTTCCCGAAGCTCGTACTGGCGGAGGACCTCTTTCAGCCGTTCTCGGATGCTTTTGACATGTATCGTCAGTAAGGGGAAGGCGAGCAAAAAGGGTAAACTTACACAGAGTCAAAGATTTCCTCTATCGTCCGTTTGGCCCTGGAAGAACATTAATAGACTGTACAGGGAAGATTTTGTATACCATTTACACTTGAGGGTCGTCTGACCAATTCTTCTTTAGCTTCTCGCGGCGGGGTTCTACATGTTCTTCCTGGAAAAGAGAGAGATTGGGGTGAACTTTCCTGTTGTTCATATTGTGTGAAACTCCCAAATACCCATTGTTCTGACCCTCCGCCTCCTTCTGTCAAATCCATCAACTCGACAGCTACGATCTCATCCCCCTCATCTATCCCAACTTCCTCTGGGGTCTGGTCTGCTTCTAGCATTCGCCCATTATAAGTGAAGATAAATTGCATCCCAGAGCTCATATTCGTGGAGCCAGAATAGTGTGTGCTAGCTGCGTCCGACCTCGCGGTGCCATTCATTGGACCGGTATCTTTCCCTTCTTCTGTTTTCCCTCCATTCCGTTCCATGCGCTCCGTCCACGAGTTAATTAGGCGAGAAAGTTTGGTTTTGCGGGATATTTTGAAAAACAGTTCAGCTCGGTATCGACAGACAACTTTCACTACGATGTCGGGCATTTCTCGGTATTTGGCGTCCTGCAGTTTGACTTTGTCGGCACGTTTGGCAAAGTCGGACTTCATACGCATTAGCTTTTGGAGTATATCAGCTTGTCGTTCATATACGGATGACATGATTACTCACCTCTTCTTGAGCTTCCTCTACGCTCTGAGCTAAACGTTTTCCATCTTCCTATAATTAACCGTCAGACCAGAGAATGTAAGAGCCAGAATTGGGCGTACTCGCAAACGTTTGTTGTCCTAAGGTTTCATACAACGTAAAGTTATGAGAAAGAGTATGGATTGAAATTTATGAGAGCTTATGGCCGCACTTTCTGTAGCTCACGAGCGAGGTTCTCCATCTTGGTCTTGGTCTGATTTGCTTTGGTCAACTGGCCTTTGGCTGCACGTTTCGAGGTCAACAGTTGAACAACAAGCATAAAAACAAAACATACCAGCATCTTTGTCTTTGACCAATTTCTGTTTCTCCTTCGAGTGATCTCGCTCCATTCGCTTGAGTTCAGCGAACTATAGTATGGTCAAATTGTTAGTGACGTCTGCCGAATTTGTTATTGGCGATTTGGAGTACTACCAATTCGATGTATTTGCTATGAATCGCATTCTCTTCCAAGCCTTTGACTGACTTCTGAGCCTCTTCAGCTGAAAAATAAGAAAAAAGTTCGATGCAAATCTCGTGGTAAGCCACTGAAAGTTGACGACAAACTACTCGTTGCTGGAAAATTGCACGAACCAAATCTTCTCTCCTCCTCTTCCTCCAAAACTTCTTCTTCTTCTAGCGCTGCTATTCGATTTTTCAGAGACTCGTACATGGTTGCGGGGTCGATTGGAACGTCATTCCGTTTCTTGCCCTTGCCACTCTGTGGAGGTGGATGGTGGCCGTTCACATCTGTTACATAAGAAGCCGATATGATTAGCACGTTCATCAGCAAGAAAAGCAACGTTACTGAACGTACTATTGTTTTGGTTTGGAGGAGCAGGGGGTGCAGTAACAGGTGCCGGAGGTGCTGGTCCGGCTGGTGGAGGTTTTGGCTGTCTTACTGGAGGCACGGCCTGCTGAGTGGTCGCGTCCGAAGCATTCATTGAAGGTAGATGCAATATACAGCGCCTGAGAGACGACGAAACAGGGACTAGAAAAAATGTGTGTGGAAAGGTGAGGCTGAACGTCGGAGGTGGACTTCAAAACTAGCGTGTTCTTTTGGTCGACAGAAAAGGAATTGCTTTGTACAAGTCTTTACTCGATCTATCTAGTTGATTGCGTAAATTCCTCCGTCATTCGACAACAAATGTACACCTATGTTCTGTTTGAATTCAACTGCAACTTGATCCTGTATTTACAATAAAATAAAATTCCCTTGCTTCCAAATTCAATTGTATGATGCTACCGGGATATTTTCCTGAGAAAACTATGGCAATCGTACTCTATATCTATTTGTTAAAAAGATAACGCTAGGAGTCATTGCACTTCTTTCTTTTCCTAAAGATCATTGTGAATCCTCAAACACCTCCGCATCTGATGGTGCGGGAACCCGAAATGCAACCGATGGTATGCCAGCGAGTCAAAACAAGGCATGACGCTGGTTAGAAGCCAAACGGATGCCAGAGGGAAAATTGGTTTCTGCCGAGAAAGGTCAAAAATAGAGGACGACAGTCTATATAGTCATTTGACGGCAATGCTAATCATAGGCTTGTAGCAAGAACTATGTTCGACTCTCCTTCGCGGATTGAGAGGTTCAAACGGAATTTTAACCGGTAAGCAATGACTCTGACTTTCCAGTGGCTCGTGTCGTGAGATGACTTCCAGGATGAGAGAAACCTACAAGCAGGTGCCTCGGGCCTAATTGGCTCCTGGAAAAGATTTGAAAATAGCTGCAATATTTGGTGGTATCATTTTATGTCTATGGTCTAGGTCAGTCATGTTTACTAGATCAAGCTAAGCAGATGAGAGAAGGCAGATAGCTCACTGACCTTAGATACACAAATTTCACAAAAAGAACTCACTGAAAAACGCTTGCGCCTGTCAAGAATTTCCCTCCATCTTTCATACCGTGGCAAAAGTGACAGATGGAAACTTTTTGCCTTTATAACAGAAGTCCTCAACCAGTCACCGGTACTAGGCAGTGGTAGGAGAGAGATGAACAGTGACTGCGGATCCGGAGCCCTTGGAATAATAAGCTTGTCAAACCTCAGCTTTACGCTCCGACGGGGCAGAAAAATCCATCATGAAGAGGTCAATCCACAGAAATTTCATAGGATGAATTATGAGAGCCTCCGGACTCATACTTAAGTACTCAGGCCTCATGAAGCCTCATGACCTGGCAAGACATGATGTTTGACCCTGTTAGGATTCAATGTTCTCAGGGTTGAGAGTCATGTGATCGCGCAGGCGCGACGCGCGATTGTGACAGTGACACGCATAACCAAATCCGATCGTTTGCACACTTTTGACCTCCTGCACCAATCCCCAAAGTCCCTTTGGGCACCATGCTCCACCCCTGTAACGTATTTTTTCTGTACAGAACTGCCATGTTCTCTAACACATGTCAATTCAGCGTCAGCATCACCAGCACACAAACGGCAAAGACTTTCTTCGCCCACATACGACGACCAGGTTGAAGAGCTGACTCAGGATGACCTCGCTGCTTTTGATGCCATCGAGCTACGACTTTCCCAGCAAGCCACCGCCTCGACATCCTATAAAAAACGGAAACTGGGAGATGAAAAGAATATATCAGAGGGTTTCAGGAACCTGGATGGGAAGATGAACCTAGAGTGGGGTAGTTCGCAGCCGCAAGGACCGTCTTCATCTCTTCCTGTGTTTACATTTGCTGGATCCAAACAATCTGAACTCGCATATGACCCCGATAATCCGTTCACTGTCGGCCTTTCCTCTTCTGCTAAATTCCCTATAACCACATTCAAACCACCCACGTTAGTAGGGTTTGCGTCGGCGTCTAAATTGCCCATACACAAAGACCACATTTACGAAAGATCTCCGTCTCCTGAAGCACCCCCTGAACCAGACTTGGATTCATGGTTTAATCCAATACCTGGAGATATACCAGCTGCTGCCTTTGCCACGCCCGTGTTCGCTCCCGCGTCTGCTGTAGCCGGATTTACTACAGCTTCGTCTAAAGCGATGATCCTACCTTCGAAGGAGGCTTTGGCTAAAGCAAAAGCTAAACTTGACTCGTGGAGCAGAGAAACCGATGACAACGAACAGAATACAGAGAATGCATCTCCCTCGAAACCTGGGTCAGTAAATTCTCCTGCGAAACCAGCTGCATCCACCGGGTTCAAGTTGGCCTCGAGCAGTTTCGTCGCACAGTCACCCCAAAGAGTCGCGTTTCAGCCAGTTACAAACACATTGAACTCCCCCGACACACCTTCACCCGCCGGTTTCTCTCGTCCCTCAATAGCTGGTCCATCGAAGACAATGACACAGCCTCACTTCCACCGGCCTAGCCAGTTCAAGCCTCCCTCTTTTAGACAACCGCATATATCTACTCCAGGACCAGGTTTTGGCTCTCCATTAAATCCCAACCGTAACATACCATCTCAAGGATTCATATCAGCTGCAAGTCAGCACCCGCTCGGCTCACCTTCTGTAACAACGTCAAGAAATGCTGCTTCACAAACAAACTATACTAGCGCTTCATCTTTTACTACCCCACTACGACCCAAACTCGCACAACCTATACTAAAAACAATGCCTACACCATTCAAAACACCATTTAAACCAGGCATGCGGCCTGGAGAACCGGGTCGTGCTGCACAAACACCTATAATAAAAGGGAAAGCACCTGTGTACATAAATCCGAGCTCTGTACAATCAAATCAAAACCCGCTGGCGAGAGAACAAAGACTTCCCAAGCAAAGAAATGTATTCTTCAAGCTTGGTGAGTCCCAATGCAGCATACATGCATCAGAATAAGCTCACGCAATGTAGCTCCTCCATCGCACAGAAAGACCTTAGCAGAATCTGGCTTGAGGCCACAGCAGTATGAAGTTGAAGAGCTCGAATACATGGGCGTGTAAGTCTCAATATCATCCAATCCTTCTTAGTAGTTTAAATCTCGACTTCTCCAGTAACACTACAACACTCAGCCAAATCACGCCAAAAACAGCAATGTACTATACTTTCCACACCACCGCTTCTACCCCTCCTCCGTTCACTTTGTCTGCTTCTGTTTTGCTTGGCCCTGCTCAAGCATTAAACGAACTTCTGGAACGCGGATGTTCACTCGCGACTAAACCTTGGGTGGATAATCATTGGTCTCTTATTCTCTGGAAATTAGCTGGTATGGTGGGCTTGGATCCCGAGAAAGAAACAAAGCCGGATGAGACGAAGTGGTGTTGGCCGGAGGTTATTAGGCAACTATTGTACAGGTAAAATTGGATTCCTTTATGTTCAAACAAAAATCTAAAAGTGTTAATGCAGATATGAAAGAGAACTAAATGGGGGCAGTCGCCCTCCTCTTCGGAAAATCGCTAACCAAGATGCTCCCGCAGCATTTCCTATGGTCCTCTGCGTGTCGGACATACTGTGGTCTCCTGCTGGTATAACGGAGGATGGTTTGCCTATCGAACCACATCCAGAACTAGAGGTCACTGATGGGTGGTACCGCTTACGAGCTCAAGTAGATCTACCCATGGCCAGAGCAGTGCGGAAGGGTACTATACGGATAGGCAGGAAAATCGGAGTAGCTGGCGCCAAGGTTTGTGTACTTGTCTTTCTGGAATCAATATCACAGCGAAACAAAAGTGCTTATCTCCCTTTCTTTTTGTTGATCTGTATAGCTGTCAACAGAGAAGAAAGATCCCTCTGAAGTCCTAGACGCGTACAATTCGACCAAGCTTGTGTTTTCTGGAAACTCCTCTCATTTGATGCCCTGGCATGCGAAGCTCGGATTCATGAGGGGACCATTCATTTCGACGTTGCACAGCTTGACGCATGATGGAGGGCTTGTGACGGCTTTGGACTTCGTAATTATCAGGGTTTGTCTTCCATTCTCCTTAGTAAACCAGAATTTGTGGATTGACGAGCACATCTAGACCCTTCAAGTTGCGTTCCTCGAGTTTAAGGAAGATGTGAATGGCAACAAGGAACAGGAAGGTCCAAGGAATGAAGTCGAGGAAAATCAGGTTAACGAACAATGGAAGGTAATATTTTCTTCTGCTTCGCTAAAGTGCTATGAATCTAATACCATGTCGTCAGCGACGTTATGAAACGGAAGCGTCGAAACTTCGCGCTCAGTATGACAAAAAGTACTACCGTTACGATGGGTATATTGATCGACTGGAGAGGAAAGCGGGGAAATTTTTCAATCCGGGAGATGAAGGTTTGCCTCTTCTACTTCATTTCTACTCTTTCTTGCTAAGCACTTTGGGTAGACGGCCCTCCAGATAGCATCGACTCGTTGTTTGACGAACTCGAATTTCCTGATACTGCCGCAGCTGTGATCGCACGAATTTCACCCACGGAAGCAGGATGGCTCGCGCGTCATATCCGCAAACAACGCGAGATCAGTCAGGAACGCATGGGTGAAGAAATAGAACAAGAAATGAAGACAATCTGTCCTCCGCGCAACGTACGCTCTTTTCGTATGTTGGTCGTTCAGGATGCAAGGACTTTACGAAAAACTGGATATCGTGAGGGTGTACTAACCGTGTGGGACGCGTTGGGTTTGTCGTTAGATGAGGACGAGGGCAAGAAGGGCGGTGGTTTTGATGTTGGGCAACGATATTTGGTGAGTGTCTTACTTAACTCTCGATTAAGTGTATGTTTAATTTCTAACCCTACAACGATAGGTTACCAACTTGGCACCAACACAGTTAAGCGCGTGGATGGACGATGGACCTGGTTCGCAAGTATTTTTATGCACAACTCGTAATACACGATGGACCAGGATACCAGTGTCAAGGGAGTAATGATATGCTCTTTAGGGAATTCTGTAAAACGTTCGTGGGTGTACATCTAATGTAACAATAGTTCTACACAGTAATAATTACTAATGATAGACCAGACTAAATGTAATCCTTCAAATTTGATGCTTTCATGACTCAGGAAACAAACGGGTGACATGTATCGTCGTGGTAGCTATGAAGATGTGTATGTGTTGTTAACAGCGATTAATTAGTACTAAGGCTACTCTACTTACGCTTAGACCCACCAATAATAAATGACAAGTACATACCAAGGCCAACCAAATTAAGCGCTAGCCAGACCATACTTCTCAAACTCCTTTCGAGCTTCTGACCCGACGCCTTCGTGACCCATGCACACGATTGTAGGCTTGCTTCCCGAGTTGGGGCCGAAGATTCGCTCAGCTACACGTCTGACATCCGATGGTGTCACTTTCTCAATCTTGTCGTTCATTTCTGTCACTGGGATTTTGCGACCATGTACGAGGATCTGAAAAGAAAAGAAGTATAAGTCGGGAGAGACAGCGGAATAAAATAACAATGGTTTGAAAACGTACTTGTCTACCCAAGTCTTCGACTTCAACCATCCTGCTTTCAAGTGCCATCATCAAACTCGATGTTAACTGGTTCTTCGCTCTCTGCAGCTCCTTATCTGGCACGGGGCTATATAATAGCAGACTCAACTGATGAATTAGATGGGGGAGAATCTGTGCGGGGGTATTGCCGCCCGTCAGCCCACTCGCCGCAGGCAAGAAGCTAGCAAACAGGCCGAACAAACTTGAGTCGTTGTAGATGTGGTGGAACGACGCACAGTGGTCGATTTGCGTGTAATGGTTAAGGATGTGGGTGTACAAGCGGGAGTACATGCCTTTGCCCGGGCCGCCTGCGGAGAAGGATCCTCCTCCGCCTAGGAGGACTTGCATGACGGCAAGGGGGTACACATCGTCATCGTTGATCCCGACGCCTTCGTAGGCAATGTAGAGGTGGTTCAGCTCTTGCGTCGAGTCGTGGATGAAGCGGTGTCCGCCTGTGTAAGTGGATGTGGAGGACTTGGGGATGGCGGCGGATGATGGAGATACAGATGTGGGGAAGAGGTAGGAAGCAGCACGGGTTAGGGATTTTGCGACGTTGGGAGAAGAAGAGGCGAGTAGGTGTGGAGGGACGTGGGGTGGTCGTGATGAAGACGACGGTGAAGTGGTAGAAGTTTGTTGGGACGCGGAAGGCTTTAGGGAAGAAAAGTATTTGTCGACTAGCTCGACCAGTTCTTGGTGGGGCATACCCGCACCCGCAATTACCATCCGCTCGGGACGATACCACTCTGACAGACTATGTCTGAGTAGCGCACTATTCAATGCTGATATCCTCTCCTCGGGACATAACAATGGATTTCCAAGCCCTGTGTTATTGTATGCGACACTATGCAGTATTTCAGGCAGGATCATCTCCGGCTTGCTGGAGATCTCCCTTATTTCATAGGCTGCAGCAGCCCGCTGTGCTTCGAGTTCTTCCTCAAGGAAAGAGGGGTTGAGAACAGTGTCGGCGATAAGAGACAGTGCAAGGGGTGTTCCCTGATGTGCATGAGAGGATTGGTACATTATATTTTCTCGTGCAGAAGTACACATGATTTGACCGCCGAGTGAATGGATGTCATTCGCCATTTGCTCGTCTGACCGAGTCAGCGTACTCTAGAATGACTTCAATTCTGTGAATACATCAGAGCTAAGGAGAAACTCACCTTGAAAGCCATCCTATCCAAGAAATGCGATACTCCTGAGGTATTTGGAGTTTCATACCGAGAACCAGCATCGACATAAAGGCCGACTGAAGAAAAGTGCCCTGGGGTGTGTTCCGTCGCGACACGGATTTTATTTGGCAAAGTAGTGATTTGGATAGCGGGCGGCGCGCTGGCAGAGGTTATACTCCTCTGAGCAAGTCGGGATAATACTCGAGCTTTCCGCATCGTCGTCGTCACCGGCGAAGCCTTCCCAGAAACAGGGAACGACGGGAAAAGTATTAGGAGTCACGTGTGTAAGACATGACTAAACGCGTTCTGCCGACGCGCGGCATACTTCAATCTCGTTCCCCTCTCCCTCCTCCTTCCTTTGCTCTTCAGTTCGCCGGGACATGAGCGCCTGGCTTACGCCTCCAATTATAGGATGACTTTGTACTCCCAAAACTGAGAGGACTAATTTGCATCTCCAGATGTCATCGGTGCCTCTCGTACGTTTAACGCAACGGCATATGCTATACGGTTGCAAGGTATACCTCGGGCAGGTTATTCAAATATTCGTTTCAGGGACTTCAGGATATCGATCAACATCTATCAACATGCTGTTTCAAAAGGATGGAACTAGAAAGGGAGGTTAAATGTTGAGTATTTACAGATATCGACTCTACATAAGTCTATATAACGCCCCTTCGTCCTTGAATGTTATGTTGGTATATGAAACTCTCCTTCTTCGAGGGAACCTAGATGGTTGCTTAAACCAGGATATCACCATATAGAGGGATCGGAGTAGGCTCGAATTGCTGTTGTCCATGGGGTACAGCTTGGTACGAATCGATTATCGAGCACTGTAGCTGCGGGGTGCAAACGGAGTGATACTATTAGAGCCTAGGCATCTTCATCCAACTTGTTAATCTCCTTCAAAATAGGACACAGATGACTAGATAGCAGGGAAGAAATAGGAAAATCACAGACTCCAGCCTGGTACAAGTCCGTGATGTGTCATCAGCGCTTCCTTAAGCGCACATGGTAGTCCGACCACTGATCGCGCTTTCATGACGCTGACACTGCGCCGCAAACCTCTGATAGCTGTCTCCTAGTGACCGAAAGCCAGACCACTATGTTAGGAGCGGGTATAATGTGCGCAGGCTGTCCTCGTTCAAGTATAAAAGAAAGGCCAGCGTCGAACCCAGTAATTCACTTATCTTGTCATTGTCATTGACGCTTGCATCTTGTGTCACCTCGGCACGTGGACTCGGACATTCGACGACGCGTACGGAGCAGCGGTACAAATATAAAGCTTTGAGGTCATCGCTGATATCCTTTCTCAATTGCTCTTCCTCTTTTCGTCGTTCTCTCTTGTTCCAACACGTTGACATTAACGGCAACGACGAAACTATGAACCTCACCAACAGCGTAGCCCCATGGCTGCAGAAAACAGGAGTGTGGGGGCCTGTTACTGCTACCCTTGATTGGTGCGAGGTTAGCTTTTCACTTGATCTCGCATAGCGGTAAAGACCGCTCACTAGGTTTTCCGCCCCTCGAAATACAGCTGAACCACCAGTTCTCGCCTTACATCGCCGAAATGGCTAACACTTTCTCAAATTTGTTCACTGTCGCCCTTTCTTTGATTGGATGCTTCGAAGCAAAGAGACAGAACCTGCCTTCGCGATATGTAGGGGGATACGCTGTATGCCCTTTTCACATGCCTTTTTCTGGCATTTGACGGTCTCACAAGGCGGTTTTGTAGGGCGTCGCACTTGTAGGCATCGGATCGTTCTTCTTCCATGCGACTCTTCTATTCGAAGCTCAGCTAGCGGATGAGCTGCCGATGATTTATGTAGGCTCTATGAGTCTATTCTTGCTCTTCGACAGCGGGCGGGGATTCAGTATCAATAATGCGCGTTCCCGCTTGCTAGTCGCACTCTTGATAGCGTTTGACATCGGGTTTACCTGGAGCTAGTGAGTGTCCTATTCGTTTTTCTCAATCTTTACCGATATCTTTTCCGTCTCAAAAGCATAATCTGGCGAAACCCAATATATCATCAATGCGTATTCGCACTGACTGTGATCTCTACGGCCTTACGCGTCGCATACATTCTGCACAACCACCCTTACGCGCACACCATCCCGCAGAAAAAGAAGGACGATATTATTAACTTCTTCAGCTCAGGCGCGGCTACGTTCGCGTTTGGGTTCATAGTGTGGAACTTGGACAACGTGTTTTGTGAGAGGTTGACAAGGTGGAAGGTACAGATGGGATGGCCGGGTGCATTCCTGTTGGAGGGCCATTCGTGGTGGCACGTTTTAACGGTGTGTCCTCTTTCTTTGTCATAAAGAAAGAGAAATTTACTCCTTCGGCATAAAGGGTCTTGGGACGTATCTGATGTTCATCGGGATTCAATGTATGCGCTTTTTCCTGCATCTCCGAATGTCCGTTTCATTTTCTAACATTTTGATAGTTGTGACCCTTTGCATAAAAGACGACCCGAAGCGCTATGAGGTGCACTATCGATATGGACTTCCCCATATTCAGAGGTCGCCTGAGTACGAGGCCGACAAGGCGAAGGTCCTATAAGCCATCTATGGCTCGCCATACCCCATCTGGGGCCTCGACATGAAAAAGAATCAAAAACGCCACACATAGTTAATCACAGACTAATGAAGAAGAAACACGAAGAGGCACTTGAAAGTTGGGTGCAGAGTCCATGGTTATGGGTAAATTATCAAATTCTGTTGTTGTACCGAAGTTGTGTACGTTACTTTTGCGATAGATGAGGTGAATATGATGTATGAATATCTAGGAGGTTGGAGGGTTGGCTTTTACGCAATTGTGTGATTGTGGTATTGATATGAGCAGGGGATGATATTAGCGTCTAAAGGTCAGGCTGAGTGAAGACCCTTGAATTTTTACGAGGAAATTTCGGGACCACCAACGCTCCATCTTGTGAAATCAACCACCTCAATGCCAGTTTCGTGCTTCTCGCCCCACTTGCTTAACGCGTCCCTCACAAGTAATCCATTTAGCTCTCCCGGTAATGAAAAGAACGATTGGTTCAGTAGCGCGCTTTCGTCTCCCTGGCTTGTTCCTTGGATGCTAGCAGGGTCAGAACCGGCAATTTGACGCGCTAATGCGCGTTCAAGGACGTCGAGAGATGTTCTGAATGTCGAATCACGAAGCAGTGTTGGGAGGTTAGGGGATGTCAGGCGTAAGAGCGCAAGTGCTGCAAGGGGTCCTGAGGGGAGAGAAGCGTGTACTGCATTGTGAGTGTACGAAGAGAGGCGGAGAGCGGCGGATGTGTTTGCTGGGTTGGGGTCCTCAATGATGGCGCGTGCGCGGCGCAGGGAAATGTTTTCGCCGACTTTAACGATCGTGTCGCGGATGGCGGTGTGCACTGTAGTCGAAGATGAGCCTGCAGGTCCTGCTGCGACGTCATGGGGGATCAAGGGCGCTTCGGAGAGCTCTTCAATCGACAAAGTGGTAAATGCCGCTGAATCCTGAGCAGCAGCTTTGGCTTCGGAAAGGAAAGCAGCGGTATGTGCAATATCGACGGCGAGCTTGGCGAAGAGCTCGTTCCTGCCAACAAAGTCCGTCTCGCAGTTCAGCTCGACCATCGCTGCACGGATGCCGCCGACAGCTTTAAGGCCCGCACCCTGGGACAGCACGCTGGATGCTATCACGCCCTGGTTCGTCTCCCTCGAAGCGACCTTGGCTGCCTTGGCTTCGCCAGTGCGGATGAGGTCCTCTTGGAGCCACGCGAGTGCATCGGAGACGTTGTTGTTCGTCGCAGAGAGCGCTTCGCGGGCCTTGGACAGGCTGACCTCCGTCTGCTTGCGCAGCTCGGCGATGAGCGCAATGGGAACTTTTATGGGTGACTCAGAGTAGAAACGAGGAGAGTGGCAGGCGAGAGGCGCTCTGGCACGGGAGGAAGACGAGGGAAGACGAGGGAGGCGGAGCATCTTGTGCAGAAGGAGGAGGAGATGTGGTTGACGGTCGTCGGGAAAGGAAGGGAACCCTTTGACGTGCAAAAATTAGACGCGCCTACCAGTTATTACCCAAACCGGAAATTCACATAAACCCACGCGCCGTCGCGGCCGCGCGCATCAGAACTTTCCAAATTTTTTTGTTTTGGTTCATTCCCTCCAACGGGTTCATCTCTATTACATATTTCAAAAAGGAGGAGAGGAGTTTTTTCTCCAACACGAAAAGTATGGACAATCATGGCTTCAAAGTCCCACACACCATACCACAGGACTTGCTGCTTATCCAGGAGTTGATTGGGGTGCCGTTGCCTGGTCCGAGCTCGACTTCGACGAACACCATACAGAGTGCTGCTCATGGCGCCGCGTCGCTTTTACCTACGACCAATCAAAGCTCACCCGTGGTAGATTTGGTTCCTGGAAGCTCGACTGGGGGTGCGATGAATGATGAGGATATTAGTAGTTCAGACGAGGAAGGGGAGGAAAAAGAGAAGATTCAGGTTCAGGCTGCGAAAGAACTGAAGATGCAAATTGATGAGCAGGCTGTGCAAGTAAACGAAAGGCCCATGGATGTGGATACGGAAAAGCCATCGGGAACCCAAGAGAAGGACAAAGTGGTACAAAAAACCAAGGAACAGACGGAGGAAGAGGAAGACGCAGCGAGCGAAGAAGAAATAGCTGCTGACCTCATTGAAGGCACAGGAACCGACGAAGACGACCTCCTCGTCAAATCCAACTCAAAGGATGGACGGTGGGTTTGAATTCATATATACTCTAGATATATTCTGTACAGTTGCTAATGTTGCGTTTCGTAGAGCAGAACCTGCATCGTCCTCTTCCGACTCTTCTTCAGAGTCTTCCTCCGCCTCAGACTCATCGTCATCATCCGTGTCCGACTCGGATGATGACGACGAACCAGCCTCCAAGTCCAAAATAAAATCATCGGCCAATGACGAAGATGACCTCGGTCTGGACGAAGATGAAAACCCGCTCCCCTCCACTAGTGGATATTACACTACCAAGCATGAAGTTCCCGAGACCGAAGCGCCTATCACTGTCCCCGACGTAACTGAAGTTGGTGCTGAAGAGGTTTTGGAAAAGGTCGGCGAGGTGATGAATGTCGTGGAGTTGACGAAAAGCGTCATCGTCCGTGGATTACCAACAGATGATCCCACCATGACCAGGGCATCGGACAAAGCGCTGGACTCGGATACGCTCTTGGTGTTTGAGGATAGGAAAGTGTTGGGATATGTACGTGTTTTCTTTCTTTTCTTCTTCTATTTGCATTTCTGGATATCCATATCATTGATTTGGTATTTATTTTCTATTCACCCAATCCTCACACTTTCCCAAGCACAGATCTATGAAACCTTCGGTCCCACCACACAACCTTTTTACTTGATAAAATTCTCGTCTTCCTTCCCGTTAGACCCTGGGCTTGTCACTGTAGGCCGTTCAGTGTTCAATGTCCCCGCTCGGAGCAGGTTTGTGTTCGTCAGTCAAATCAAGGCAATTAAAGGTAGCGACGCGAGCAATGTACACGATGAAGAGCCCGCGGACGATGAACTAGAATTTAGCGACGACGAGAAAGAGGCAGAATGGAGGTCGAGACTGAAACGGAAGTAAGTTTCAAATATTTTGATTCAGATTTCTAATCTCTCTCCCTGCTACTGCCTCCATTATTACTATCGTATTCTTGTGCTTTGCGTGAAACTCATAACTTACTATTTTTCTCCCTTGAAGACGAGGTGAAAACCGGGCACGTTCGTCGTCTGTGGTGTCTTCTCGTCAATCAACACCGAATCCAACGCACATGCGCGACCAGGAGCTGGCATCTGCCGACCGCGAAGAATACATTAGTCGGAATCCGTACGACGAGCATGGGCCGTATGATATAGACTATCCGTCTACTTCAACATCTGCTGTACCGAGTGCAGGTCCTTCGAGTCTAGGAGGGAGGATGCCGGTACCATATGACGATCCGTATGGAGAAGAGTATACCGCCCCGGATGTGGTTGATCGAGAGATGGGGGTTCCTTCTGCGTCGGGTGCATCGGGCCCTTCTTCGTCAAATACACATTCGAGAGGACGTGGTCGAGGTGGTGGTGGGGGACGTGAAAGGGACAGAGGACGTGGACGCGGTAGGGACCGTGAAAGGGGACGAGGTGGTGGTGGTGGTAGCGGCGGGAGGGGCGCCAGAGGAGGCCGATATGGCAATGAGAGACAAACAGCACAATCTGACGACGCGTACGACAATGCAACTATTAATGGGCGTGCCGTGTCACCCACTTCGATGGCTATTGCACGTGCTACTGGGACTGGATATGGATTCTCAGGACAGTCTCAGTATGGGTATGGTGCTGGCGGCGGATTAGGTCAAGAACAATATCGTCCTCAGCAGTATTATCGCCAGCAGCAAAGTCAGTCTTCTTCGTACCAGCAGCCGGAGATACCAGGTCTTGGTGGCTATGGAGGCAGCAGCGGTATGAGCTGGGGGTATCAAAACCAAATGCTTCAAAATAATTGGCCATCATATGGATACCAACAACATCAGGGATATGGCGGGCAGGGAGCAGGTGTGCAGCCACATATAAATCCTCGTTTCGGTTTTCCTCCTACAAGTGGGACACGCTCGCCGACGTGGGATGGAACTTGGCCCATACCGAGCTCGAATTCATCAGGTCAGAGTGGCAGTACTGGTGATACCCAATACTCTCAGTCTCATAGTGCCTGGGAGTAAGCAAGTCAACCAAAAGTATTCCTTGTATTTATTGGTAATCAATATTTCTAGTACTCGAT
>Ga0247779_1000387_pt1 | contig 29853 bp, 26 predicted proteins | sample UWRJL221509R5_FD_179925 | JGI IMG/M metagenome (GOLD analysis project Ga0247779, IMG submission 179925) | Plant litter microbial communities from Arlington Agricultural Research Station in Wisconsin, United States - UWRJ-L221-509R-5 | ecosystem: Environmental > Terrestrial > Plant litter >...
GGCGGCCAAGTACACGGTGGCCCGCATGATGGAGCGCGACGACTTCACCAAGCGCTTCGCCGCCCAAACGCCGATTTCCGTCCACGAGTTCCTCTACCCGCTGATGCAGGGCTACGACTCGGTGGCGCTGAAGAGCGATATCGAACTCGGCGGCACCGATCAGAAGTTCAACCTGCTGATGGGCCGCCACCTGCAGCAGGAATATGGCCAGGAGCCGCAGTGCATCCTGACGATGCCGCTGCTCGAAGGGCTGGACGGCGTCGAGAAGATGTCCAAGTCCAAGAACAACTACGTGGGCATCAGCGAGCCGGCCAACTCGATGTTCGCCAAGGTCCTGTCGATCAGCGACGAGCAGATGTGGAAGTGGTTCAAGCTGCTGTCCTTCAAGTCGCTGGCGGACATCGCTGCCCTGCGCGCCGAGGTGGACGGCGGCCGCAACCCGAAGGACGCCAAGGTGATGCTCGCCAAGGAGATCACCACGCGCTTCCATGATGCAGCGTCTGCCGATGCGGCGGAAGCCGACTTCAACAACCGTGCCCGCGGCGGCATCCCTGACGACATCCCGGAAGTGAGCCTGAGCGGCGCGCCGATGCTGATCGGCAAGGTCCTGCTCGGCGCCAACCTGGTCGCCTCCGGCGGCGAAGCGACGCGGATGATCGAGCAAGGCGGCGTCAAGATCGACGGCGCGACGATCAGCGACAAGGGCCTGAAGCTCGAGGCCGGCACCTTCGTCGCTCAAGTGGGCAAACGCAAATTTGCCCGGGTCACGCTCGGCTGATCAGTACTGCGGGATCTTCGGGTAGGCGCCGGGCTTCGGCGCCACCATCGGCTGCTCCGCCATCTGCTTCTTCAGCAGCGCGATGGCCGCTTCCAGTTGCGCATCGTGGCCTTCGAAGGTGGAGCGCGGCGGGTTCTCCACCTCGAGGTCGGGCGTCACGCCCTTGGCCTCGATGATGAAGGTGCCGTCCGGCAGCATCTGGCCGCTCTCGGCCGCCCGGGCCATGCCGTTGTCCAGCAGCCGGTTCTGGTCGCTCAGCCACACGCCGGCGCCCGAGGTCCGCTTGCCGATCAGCGTGCCCAGGCCCAGGCGCTTGAAGCCCTCGGCGAAGGTCTCGCCGTCCGAGTAGGTGTCCTCGTTGGCGAGCACGACGACGTGGCCGCGGAAGGTCTGCTGCATGTTCGAGGTCGGCGGGCCGTCGGCCGGCGAGCGGCTCTGCCAGAACGCCCACGCGCGACGCATCAGCTTCTCGAAGATGCGGCTCTCGATGCTGCCGCCGTTGTTGTAGCGGACGTCGATGATCAGGCCCTCGCGGTCGATCTGCGCATAGAACTCGCGGGCGAAGTCCTCCATGTCGGGCTGGGTCATCGCGCGCAGGTGCAGGTAGCCGATGCGGCCGCCCGACGCCTGCTCGACGGCGACGCCCCGGCTGTAGCGCCAGTCGCCATAGCGCAGCTGCTGCTCCTTGGCCAGCGGCACCGGCAGCACGATCTTCTTCTTGCCGCTCTTCAGCTCCAGCAGCACCTGATGATTGGCCTGGCCGCGCAGCAGCTCGGCCACGCTGGTGAGGCTCGCCGTGGCGCGGCCGTTGATGGCCGTGATCACGTCGCCCGGCTGGATGTCCAGGCCCGGCGCGGCCAGCGGCGAGAGGCCGTCGACCAGCTCCGGGTCGCTGCGGTAGATGCGCTCGATGCGCCAGCCGTCCGCCTGGCGGCTCAGCTCGGCGCCGAGGCCCGCCCAGGCCGGGTCCGCCGGGCCGTTGCGTACATCCGGCGTGGCGATCTGGCTGTGCAGCGCGCCGAGTTCGGAGCTCATCATCGAGAAGATCTCGCTGAGCTCGGCCCGGTCCGTCACGCGGTCCACCAGCGGCTCGTACTTCTGGCGCACCGCGGTCCAGTCGAGGCCGTGCATGGCCTTGTCGTAGAAGTAGTCGCGGTGCATGCGCCAGGCGTCGGCGAACATCTCGCGCCATTCGGCCTTGGGATCGGTGGCGACCTGCCAGTCGGTCCAGCGCACGCGCACCTTGTCCAGTTCGCTCGGCAGCTTCGGCGCGGCGTCGACCAGCAGGATCTCCGAGGCGCCGGTGCCGCGCTCGATCATCAGCTTGCTGCCGTCGGCGCTGAGCCCGTAGCGGCGCATCTCGCCGGACACGGTGTCGGGCTTGTCGCCCTTGTTGCCGATCGCCAGCGTTACGAGGCTCTTCTTCCGTTCGGTGGTGACGGCCTCGTCCAGGTACCACAGCGCCTTCGCGGTGACGCGCAGCTGGCTGTAGTTGCCGGCCGGTGACGGCACCTCGTAGAGGCGCTGCGCCAGGCCGGCGGTGACGATGGCGGGCAGCGAGGGCTTCTTGTCCTTGGTCTCGTCCTTCTTCTTGCCGTCGTCCTTCTTGGACTCGTCCTTGGCCGCGTCATCCTTCTTGTCCGCCGACGCTTCCAGCTCGTCCGGCGGCGCGAACGGGAAGCGCGTCCCCGGCTGCAGCGCCAGCGCGTAGATCTTGGTGCCGCGGTCGAAGTACGGCCCCATATTGCGATCGCCCCAGGGCGAGGCGTTGCCGGTGATCGTGAAGTCGCGGCGCGACAGGAAGTACAGCCACTTGCCGTCCGGCGAGAAGGCCGGCGCACCGTTGTCGTAGCGGTCGCTGCTGAGCTGCTGCAGCTTCGCGTCGGCCAGCGTGTAGAGCTGCAGCTGCTGGCGGTTGCCATCGCGCACGGACATCACGAAGGCGAGTGCCTTGCCGTCCGGCGACCAGCTGATGGCGTCCGGGCCTTCGCCGATCTTGTCCTGCACGATCTCGCGCGTGGCCAGCGTCCGCAGGTCCGTCAGGTAGAGCCGGCCTTCCTTGTCGGTGTGCGCCAGCTGCTTGCCGTCGGGCGACGGGAACACGGCCAGGCGCAGCGTCGTCGCGCCCTTGGTGATCTGCTGCGGCTTCGCGTCCAGGCCGTCGGCGGCGAAGCGCCAGACCTCGACCTCGCCGCTGAAATCGCACAGCGCGAACACCGACTTGCTGTCCGCGCTGAACTCGCCCTGGCGGCAGCGGCCCGCGGCGTCGAGCGAAGCCGGCAGCGGCAACTCGGCCCGGCGCAGCGCCGCCACGCCCTGCGTCGCCAGGCGGCCGCGGCTGGCCAGCAGCACGCGCTCGCCGTCCGGCGACATCGTGACCTGCTTCAGGAAGTCCTGCGGCTTGGCGATGAAGCGCTCGCGCTGCTGGTCGAAATCGCCGCCGAGCCGGATCGCCAGCGTCGTGTCTTCCTTGCTGCCCAGGTCCAGCAGGTGCAGGTCGGCGCCGACCGCATAGGCGATGCGCGTGCCGTCGATCGAAGCGCTGCGGATGTCCCAGCCCTTGAGCCGGGTGTGCTGCCGCAAGTCTTGGCCCGAGGCGTTGACGGACCAGACGTTCACCGTGCCGTCGCGATCCGACAGGAAGGCCACGCGCTGCTCGCCGTACACGCTCTTGTAGGGCATGGGCCGGCGGTCGTTGTTGCCTTCGGGCAGCAGCGGCTTCGCTTCATCCTTGCCGTCCAGGTCCAGCACCCACAGCCGGGCGATGCTGCCGCCGCGGTATTGCTTGGCGTTGTCGTTGTGCGCGGCCGCGCCGCCGCGGGTGAAGTAGAGGCGCTTGCCGTCGGCGCTCAGGGCACCGTCCGTGGCCTGGGCGACCTGCAGCGGGCGGCGCTGCGCGGTCTTCGTATCGATCGCGTAGAGCGTTCCGCCGGGCTGGCCGCTCGCCGTCGGCGCGGTGACGATCACCTCGCCCCGTGCGCTGAAGCCCCAGACGCGCACGCCGGCGCCGTCCCATGTCAGTCGCTTGGGCAGGCCGCCGGCGGTGGGCATCAGGTAGGCATCGCCGCCGTCGCGCGCCGTCGTGCCGTCGTACTGCGCGACGAAGGCGATCCACTGGCCGTCCGGCGACATGGCGGGCTGCGTCTCGTAGCCGGGGTGCGTGGTCAGGCGCTGGGCCGTGCCGCCCTTGTCGGCGACTCGCCAGAGATCGCCCTCGGCGACGAAGACGATCTGCTGGCCTTGCAGCGAGGGCTGGCGATAGAAGCCGTTCTGCTGGGCCTGGGCGGCGGCGCCGCCGAAACTCAGGAGCGCAGCCAGGGCGAGGTGGGTAAGGCGATGCGGCATGGGCAGGGTCGGGTCTTGCGAAGCCGCGGATTGTCGACCGGCGCGCCATGCCGGCCAGAGGTCACGGGGCGATATTCGCAATACCCGCCGCGACATGCCCCGACGGCACGTGCGCGCTGGCGCTGGCGATGTGGCCGGCCTGGTCGTCGAAGAAGAAGTCTGGCTCGAACTCGCGCAGGAACTCACCCTTGGCCAGGCCGCCGAGGAACAGCGCCTCGTCGACCTCCACCTGCCAGTCCATCAGCGTGCGAACCGCGCGCTCGGCCGCCGGCGCGCTGCGCGCGGTGACGAGCGCCGTCCTCACCCGCATCGAGCCGGCCGGCGCCTGTTGCAGCCGGTGCAGCGCCTGCAGCACCGGCTTGAACGGTCCGGCCGCCATCGGATGCAGCGCATGGGCACGCTCGTGGTCCTGGAAGGCGTCCAGGCCGTCCCGCTGGAACACCTGCTCCGCCTCGTCGGAGAACAGCACCGCGTCGCCGTCGAAGGCGATGCGCAGCTCGTCCGGATGGGCCTCCGACGCGCGGGCGGACAGCGGCATCACCCGCGCCGCCGCCACGCCGGCCGCCAGGGCCGTGCGCACGTCCGCCTCGTTGGTGGACAGGAACAGCTGGGCCTTCAGCGAACGCAGGTAGCGCCACGGCGAGGCGCCGCGGGTGAAGGCGCCGCGCTGGATGTCCAGGCCGTAGTGCGCCGCCGACTTGAACACGCGCAGACCCGAGATCGGGTCGTTGCGCGAGAGCACGACGACCTCGACGCGCGGCTCCTCGGTATTGAAGGCCAGCAGCTTCTTCACCAGCGAGAAAGCCGCGCCGGGCTTGGCCGGCACGTCCAACCGCTGGCGCTGCAGATCCATGTAGGCATGGTCGTCGCGGGCCTCGAACAGCTCGTTCTCCTCCTCGAAATCGAACAGCGCGCGCGACGAGATTGCGACGACGAGCTGGTGGGCATCGAGGGTGACGGGCATGGTCAGCGCCGCCCGGCCGCCCGAAGGCGCTGACGCGCCCCCTCGGGGGGCAGCGAGCGAAGCGAGCGTGGGGGTCTCATCCGATCATCATAGACTCGCGGCTTTCGTGGCGAGGATCGTGATGCAGGACTTCATCGAGGTGTACGAGGGTGTGCTCACGCCCGATGCCTGCCGCCTGATGATCGAGCGCTTCGAGGCTGGCGGCCAGGCGCAGCGCGGCAGCACCGGCAGCGGGGTGGACCTGGCGCTGAAGGACAGCTGGGATGTCCAGCTCGACACCGCGCCCGGCTGGGCGGACCTGCGCCAGCAGTTGAACGACGCGATGCTGAAGGGCTTCAGGCAGTACCTGCGCCGCTACGCGCACGTGGCGCTGGCGCCGCTGCACCTGAAGATGAAGCTGCCCTCGGGCGAGATGCAGGTGATCGATGCGCCGGCCGTCGCCGCGATGAACGACGAGGTGCTCGCCGGCCTGATCGGCACCGTCTTCCGCCCCGGCGGCATCAATATCCAGAAGTACATCGCCGACCAGGGCGGCTACCCCTACTGGCACAGCGAGCAGTACCCGCGGCACGACCAGGCCGAGGCGCTGCACCGCGCGTTGCTGTGGACGATCTACCTGAACGACGGCTTCGACGAAGGCGAGACCGAGTTCCTCTACCAGCAGCGCAAGATCGTGCCGCGCACCGGCAGCCTGCTGATCGCGCCGGGCGGTTTCACCCACACGCACCGCGGCAACCGGCCCAAGGGCGGCGACAAGTACATCGCGACGAGCTGGGTGCTGTACCAGCGGGCGGAGCGGCTGTTCGGGCCGGCCTAAGCCGTATTCGGGCCGAGCGCCGGGCCGCCCCAAGCCGGCCCACCGGCAAATCGATGCCGGTCAATCCGGCATCGATTTGCGTCCCCTCGGGGGACCGACCAGGCTTGCCGGCGTTCAGCCCGGCGAGCCTGGGCGAGGGGTCCTACTTCACCCAAGTATTCAATTGGATGATCGGCATCAGCACGGCGAGCACGATCATCAGCACGACGGCACCCATGCCGACGATCAGGATCGGCTCCAGCAAGGACGCTGCGGTCATCGCGCGGCGCTGCACCTCGGTGCTTAGCTGGCGCGCGGCGCGGCCGAGCATTTCGGGCAGTGCGCCGGTCTGCTCGCCCAGGCGCGCGAACATCGCGAGGATGCCGGGGAAGCGCTTCTTGCCGGCCAGCGCCAAGCCCAGCGGCGCACCTTCGCGCACCTGCACCAGCGCGTCCAGCGCATCGGCCTGCATGGCGGTGTTGGACAGGGTCTCGGCCGCTGCCTGCAGGGCCTTCAGGATCGGCACGCCGGAGCCGGCCAGCATTGCCAGCGTGCCGGCGAAGCGGGCGGCGTTGTAGCCGCGGGCCAGGCGCCCGACCAGCGGCAGGTTCAGCAGCCCGGCATCGAAGCGCTCGCGGAAAGCGCGGTTGCGCTTCAGTGCGAAGGACAGCGTCGAGCCGCTCGCCACCAGCACCAGCAGCATCAGCCAGCCCCACTGGCGGACGAAGTCGCTGATCGCCAGCATCGCCACCGTCAGGAAGGGCAGGGCGCGCTTGGAACTGGTGAAGACGGTGGCGATCTGCGGCACCACATAGGTCAGCAGGAAGATCACGATCATGACCGCGATCAAAGAGACGATGGCCGGGTAGGCGATGGCGCCGATCAGCTTGCCGCGCAGGTCCTGGCGTTCCTCCAGGTCATCGGCCAGCTTCTCCAGCACCTGGCCCAGCGCGCCGCTCTGCTCGCCGGCGGCGACCACGCCGCGGTAGACCTCGTCGAATTCGCGCGGTGCCGTCGCCAGCGCGCGCGCGAAGGGCGAACCGGCATTGACCTCGGCCTTCAGCTGCGCGATCAGCTCGCGCTGGCGCGGGTCCTCGCTCTCGTCGGCCAGCGCCGTCAGCGCCCGCTCGATCGGCAGGCCGGCGCCGACCAGGCCGGCCAGCTGGCGCGTCCACACCGCCAGCGCCACCGGGCCGAACACGCGCCGGGCGAACAGCACGCGGTTGGCGCCTGTGCCCTGGTTCTGCTGCGAGACGGTCTCGATCGACAGCGGCACCAGCGCCTGCGCGCGCAGCTGCGAGCGGGCCTGGCGCGGGTTGTCCGCCTCGATCAGGCCCTTGGTGCTGCGGCCGGCGGCGTTGAGGGCTTCGTATTTATAGGCGGGCATGAAACGTCAGTCCCGCGTCACGCGCAGGACTTCTTCGGCGGAGGTGATGCCTTGGGCGACCAGCCGCGCTCCGTCCTCGCGCATCGAGCGCAGGCCGGCGTTCTGCGCGGCGGCCAGCAGCTCGCTCTCGGCGGCCTGCTGGTGGATCAGGCCGCGCACCTTCTCGTCGGCCACCATCAGTTCGTGGACGCCGGTGCGGCCCTTGTAGCCCGTCATCGCGCAGGCGTTGCAGCCGACCGGGTGGTAGCGTCCATCGGAGTCCGCGCGCTTGCACACCGGGCACAGGCAGCGCACCAGCCGCTGCGCCAGCACGCCCAACAGGCTGGAGCTGAGCAGGAAGGGCTCGACGCCCATGTCGGTCAGCCGCGTCACGGCGCTCGGCGCGTCGTTGGTGTGCAGGGTGGCCAGCACCAGGTGGCCGGTCAGCGAGGCCTGGATCGCGATCTGCGCGGTCTCGTAGTCGCGGATTTCGCCGATCATGATGACGTCCGGGTCCTGGCGCAGGATCGCGCGCAGCGCCTTGGCGAAGGTGAGGTCGATCTTGCTGTTGACCTGCGTCTGACCGATGCCCGGCAGCTCGTACTCCACCGGGTCCTCGACGGTCAGCACGTTGGTCGTCGCGGTGTCCACCGTCTGCAGCGAGGCGTACAAGGTCGTCGTCTTGCCGGAGCCGGTCGGGCCGGTGACCAGCACGATGCCGTGCGGCTGCTGCACCAGGCGCTTGAACGACGAGAGTACGTCGCCGCTCATGCCCAGCGCTTCCAGCGTGAACTTCGATTCGGTCTTATCCAGCAGACGCAGCACCGCGCGTTCGCCGTGCGCCGAGGGCAGCGTGGACACGCGCACGTCGATCGCGCGGCCGCCGATGCGCAGCGAGATGCGGCCGTCCTGCGGCAGCCGCTTCTCGGCGATGTCGAGCTCGGCCATGATCTTCAGGCGCGAGATCAGCGCCGCGTGCAGGCCGCGGTTGGGCTGCACGACCTCGCGCAAGGTGCCGTCGACGCGGAAGCGCACCGAACTCGCGCGCTCGTAGGGCTCGATGTGGATGTCGCTGGCGCCGTCCTTGGCGGCCTGCGTCAGCAATGCGTTGAGCATGCGGATGATCGGCGCGTCGTTGGCGGCCTCCAGCAGGTCTTCCACCGCCGGCAGGTCCTGCATCATGCGCGACAGGTCGATCGCGCTCTCGACCTCGCCGACCACGGTGGCGGCGCTCGATTCGCTGCCCGCGTAGGCGGCGTTGATGCGCTCGGCCAGCGTGTTGCGCGCCTCCGGCTCGAAGCGGTCGACGCTGTAGAGACGCTGCACCTCGGACAGCGTCGTCAGGCCGACGTCCAGCGGCGCCCACAGCACCAGCGTGCTGCCGTCGTCCTCCAGCAGCACGGCGTTCGCCTTGGCGAAGGCGTAGGGCAGGGGATGCTTGATGGCCATGGCGCTCAGGGCTGCTTGGCCGGCTGCGGCTCAGGCTGCTTGGCCGGATCGACGACGAGGTTGGGGTCGGTCAGGCGCTGTTCCTTGATGCTCAGCGAACTGCTGGTCGGGTCCGCCGGGATCACCGAGCCGCCGGTGTCGGGCAGTACGGCGGTCTTGGCGGGCAGCGTGGCCTGCTGAACGGCGCGGATCGAGTCGTAGCGGTCCAGCGTCAGCTGGTCGGCGCTGGCCTGGTCGTGCAGCACGACGGGACGCAGGAACACCATCAGGTTGGTCTTGACCCGCTTGCGGCTGTTGCTCTTGAACAGGTTGCCGACGACCGGGAGGCTGGCCAGGCCCGGCACGCCGTCCTCGCCGTCGCTGTACTCGTCCTTCAGCAGGCCGCCCAGCACGAGGATGGAGCCATCGTCGACGGTCACCGTCGTCTCGATCGAGCTCTTGTCCGTTGTCGGGCCGTTCGTCGACGAGGCCGTGGTGGCGACGACCGAAGAGTTCTCCTGGTAGACCGTCATGCGGATCGTGCCGTTCTCGCCGATCTGGCTGCGGATGCGCAGGGTCAGGCCGACGTCCTTGCGGTCGACCGTCTGGAACGGGGACGTGGTGCCGGAGGTAGAGGTCGTGTACGAGCCGGTGACGAAGGGCACGTTCTGGCCGATGACGATCTTCGCCTCCTCATTGTCCAGCGCGACCAGGTTTGGCGTGGACAGCACGTTGGCGCCGGTCTGGCTCTCGAGGAAGTTGGCCAGCGCGCCGAGCGTGACGACACCGGCGACCTTCTTGAACACGGCGAAATTGAGGCCGCTCTGCGCGGTCTGCAGCGCGGCGGCGGCCGTCGATGTGCCGCCGGCGGTGGCGACCGAGTCGGAGATGATGTTGGCGGAGCCGGTACCGAAGTTCGTGCCCAGGCCGACGCTCTTGCCGAACAGGTTCTGCCACTGGAAGCCGAACTGGCCGCTCTTGGTCACGTCGACCTTGACGATCATCGATTCGACATAGACCTGCGCGCGCCGCCCGTCGAGCTGGTCGATCACGTTGCGGATCTGGCGGTACATCACCTCGGGCGCGGTGATGATCAGCGAGTTCGTCGCCGGATCGGCCTGCACGAAGCCGCCGGTGGACGGGCCCGCCGAGGCCGCCACCGGCTGCGAGGACTGGCTCGACGTGCCGCTGCTGCCGCCCGTGCTGCTGTTGTTGAGGTTGTTGGCGATGTTGTTCTGCGAGTTCGCGCCGCCCAGAAGGGAGCCGCTGGAGCTGCTGCCCCCGCTGCTGCCGGAACCGCCGCTGCCGCTGCCCGCCGCGCCGTTGACGCTGAAGGCGGCACGCAGCACGGTGGCGAGCTTGGCTGCATCGGCGTTCTTCAGGTAGACGACGTGGATGTTGCTGCCGCCGGTCGTGTCGTTGGCGGTGGGCTGGTCGAGTTTGGCGATGATCGCGCGTGCCGCGGCCAGGCGCTGCGGGTTGGAGGCGCGCAGGATCAGCGAGTTGGTGCGCGGGTCGGGCATCACCGTGATCGCATTGCTGCCGCCCACCGCGGCCACGCCCGGCACCGCCACGCCGCCGCTGCCGTCTGCCAGCTTCTGGGCCAGCGCGGCCAGGTCCGAGGCCACCGCGTACTTCAGCGGCACGATGTCGATGTCGGTGCTGCCGGGCGTATCGAGCGCGGCGATCACCTTGGCCAGGCGCTGCAGGTTCTCCGCGTAGTCGGTGATCACCAGTGAGTTGTTGCCGGGGTTGGCGTTGATCGTGTTGTTCGGGCTGATCAGCGGGCGCAGCACGGCCACCAGATTGTTGGCGTTCTCGTGGTTGACGCGGAAGATCTGCGTGACGACCTGGTCGCCGCGCGGCGCGCGGTTGGCTTCGTCGACGGTGACGGTGCCGGTCTGCAGCTTGGCATCGGCCTCGGGCACGACCTTGTACAGGCCGCCGCTCTCGACGACGGTGAAGCCCAAGGTGCGCAGCGCGGCGAGGTAGTTCAGGTAGGCCTCCTGAACGCTCACCTGCTGCTCGCTGTACAGCGTGATCTGGCCCTTGACGCGCGGGTCGATGACGAACTGGCGGTTCATCATCACGCCGATCGCGCGGGTCACCGCCTCGATATCGGCGTTGACGAAGTTCAGCGTCACCGGCGTGGCGGCCTTCAGGGCCGGGCCCTGCGAGCGTGTCCGGGTCGGGGCCTGCGCGAACGCTGCCGAGCCGGTCAGGAGCAGCGCCAGCGCCAGCGTGAGGGTCTTCTGCGGGAACTTCTGCGAGGAGCGGGTTGTCATGCTCATCCGATCGAAATGACGGAGCGCGCGCCCTGGCGCCGCCCGATGATGTTCAAGAGATTGTCGAGTGCGGCCTCGCGGCCCGGCGCGCTGGAGGCCTCGCCCTGGAACCGCGGCTTGCTGCCGGCGCCGAAGCTGCCCTGGCCGGACAGCAGCAGCGGCCCGCCCAGCGTGCTGAGCCGCAACGTGCCCTGGCCCGCTGGCTCAGCAATGACGTTGAGCCGGTACGTGCCCAGCGGCGCCACGGTGGAGACGCGCGAACTCAGGTTGACGAGGTCCAGATCCAGCTGGCCGGCTGGCAGCCACTGGCTGCCCTTGCGCTCCAGGCGGAAGTCGCGCGTCTGCACGCGCAGCGAGCCGCCCAGTTGCAGCGTGTTCCAGGGCGTGCCGAGGCCCGCCAGCACGCCGGCGGGCCAGCGCAGCAGCCAGTCGGCGCGGTTGTCCACGCTGATCAGGCCCGGCTTGATCAGCAACTGCAACTCGCTGTTGATGCAGCAGTCCTGGCTGGCCTTCAGCACCATGCCGCCGAAGCCGCGCGGGCCCATCGTCCAGTTGAGCCGGCCGGGCAGGCTGGCGGCGTCGTGGCTGCTGGTGCCTCCGGTCAGCACCAGTACGCCGGAACCGTTCCAGATGCTGCCGCGGGTGTCGGTGATCAGCAGCCGGCCCTCGGTGACCGAGGCCAGGCCCTGCGCCAGCCAGCTCGCCGGGGCGAAGACCACGAGCGCGACCAGCACGCCCAGCAGCGCGCCGGCCGCGCCCCACAGGCGCAGGCGTTGCTGCGGGTTCGTCATGACGAGCTGGCCCCGTTCAAGGCCAGCACGATCGTGCCGGTGAAGCCCTGGGGCCCGCGCTGCAGCTGCGCCTGCACCGGCCGCGCACGCGCGGCGCTGCGCGCCTCGCCGAGCCAGGCCTGCAGCGCATCCGGACCGATGCCGGTGAGCGTCAGCACGGCGCGGTCACCGTTCAGGCTCAGCTTGGCATTGGCGCCCAGATGATCGCTGGCGGCCTGCAGCGCTTGCGCGGCCTGCGCCGCGGGCACTGGCGGAAGCGCGCGCAGCTCGCGCGCCTCGGTGGCCTGGGCCTGCATGTCGCGCAGCTGGGCTTCGACCAGGTCGAGCTGCGCCGGCGTGTCGCGCAAGGTGCGCCAGGCGGGCTGCACGAGCAGCAGCCAGGCGAACAGCAGCGCCACCAGCAGGGCCAGCACGCGCAGCGCGCGGCGCTCGTTTTCCTGCAGCGCGGCCCAGCGTTGCAGTGCCGTGAGGCGCAGCGCCTTCCAGCGGTCGGTGGTCGGGGAAGTCATCGCGTCGGTTCCTTGGGGCCGCGCTGCTCGGCGGGCCGTTGCAGCGTCAGCTGACCGTCGCGGCTGTCGAGCTGCCAGCCCTCGCTGCGCAGCTGGCTGCGCAGGCGCTGGATCTGGTCATCGCTCCAGCCCGCGGCGGACATAACCAGCCGGCCGGCTTCGAAGCTCATCGCGTCGACCGGGCCGCGGTCCTGCGGCCAGGCGCCGGCGGCGGCGGCCAGCAAGGTCTCCAGATCCTGCGGGCCGGCGCGGCCGGCCGTGGCGCGCAGCGTGTCGGTCTCGCGGCGCATCTGCACCGGGGCGTTCAGGGGCACACGGATCTGCGGGTAGGTGGTGGTCAGCGTCGTGTTCAGCGCGTCCTTGCGCTGCTGCAACTGGTGCCGCTGCTGCAGGGCCATCGCGTTCATGCCGACCAGTTGCACGGCGACCAGGCCGATCAATCCCCAGCGCACCGGCCGCCAGTTGCGCTGCATGAAGGTGCGCCAGGCGTTGCGCAGCGTGCGCAGGCCGCGGGTACGCTGGGCCAGCTCGAACTGGCGCAGGTTCCAGGGACCCTCGACGGCGGCCAGCGCGCGCTGCTCGCGCGTCAGCACCGTCACCGCCGAGCCCAGCCACTGCTCGGCCTGGGCCGCAACGGCGGGCGCAGCACTCCACTGCGCGGCTTCGGCGACGGCGGGCGGGAACAGCTGGCGTGTCAGGCCACCTTGCAGCGCCAGGTTGGAGACGCCGCCGGGGTGGCTCCAGCGCAGCGCGGCCGGGCTGTCGGTCGAGCCGGTTTCGTAGAAGTGGCCGCGCGGCGGCGCCTCCGGCCAGGACAGGGGTGCGAGCCGGTCGACGAAGACCTGCGCGGCCTCCAGCGCCGCCAGCTGCTGGGCCAACCATTCGCGCGAACTGACGGCCACCCAGGCCTCGCTGCCGGCGATGGCCTCGGGTTCGACGGCGAAATGGAGGCTCTCCGGATCGTCCAGCAGCGCTTCCTCGAGCATGCCGGCCAGCGCGGCGCGCAGCTGGCGGCCGGCGCGCGGCAAGGTCACGCGCTGCCAGGAGAGGTCGGATTCGTCCGGGAAGGCGATGACCAGTTCGGCATCGGGCAGCTGCGCGGCGGGCAGTCGGCCCTGCTGGCCGATGTGCTTGCCGTCGGCGCTGAACACGTAGTCGTATTCGCCGGCGGCCACGGCTTCGCCGGCCGCGGGGCGGCCCGGGGCGCGCAGTCGGCTGCGCGGCGGAAGGAAGAGGAGCAGGGTGCTGATCATGGCGGCCGCCGATTCTAAGAGGGGGATGTGACGGTCCAGCCGGGGGTCAGCCCGGGGTCGCGGCGGACGGAACGACGGGCTGGCGCTGCAGCGTCACCATGTTCAGTCCGTTGCGGTAGACCAGCGAACGCTGCTCCTGCACGCGGCCGTCCATCCGCAGCCGCCCGGTCACAAAGAAGAACGAAGACTGCACCGCGGCGCGATCCTGATTCTGGACACTGCCCTGCGGCAGGTAGGCGCCCGCGGCCTCCACGGTCTGCAGCGGCGCCGCGCGCCGGCCCTGGGCCAGTCGTTCGGCCGAGGCGAGATCGATGGCGAGCAGCGCGGCGATCACCTCGCGCGGCGCGGTGTTCAGGTTGACCCGAGTCGGCACCGGCAGGATCACCAGGAAGGGGCGCAGCCGCTCGATCGTGTCGGGGCTGAGGCCGAACCAGGCCAGTTCGTCGATGCTGTTCGGCTGCAGCGGCGCGCTGGCTTCGTCCAAGGGCGTGGCATAGGCGGCGCGCATGCCGTTGATGATCAGCGCCACGGTGGCCGGCGGCGCGCCGGCGGTCTGGCAGATCCGCTGCAAGGTGTCCTGCTCGATGGCCGGCACCGCCGCGCCGCCGAGCAGGTTGCGCAGGTTGTACAGGCCCTGAGCGTCGGCGATGGAGCCGGACAGGAAGGCGTCGGGGCCGGCATCGACGTCGGCCGTGCCCCCGCCGCCGCTCTCCTGCCCGGCGGCCAGGAAGGTCGACAGCCGCGCCTCGGCCAGCGGCACCGCCCAGACCTCGCCGAGGTGATCCACCGGCGTGGTCTGGTTCGCACGCGCATCCTCGCGCAGGATCAGCCGAGCCCAGTCGAGCGCGCCCTGCAGCACCCAGTTGGCCTGGCTGCGCGCGCGCTCGGCGGCCTCCACCTGGATCGCGCGGTACTGGCGCCAGACCATGGCCGCGGCCAGCCCGGCGACGAGGCTTGCGATCAGCAGCGCCGTGAGCATGGCGGCGCCGGATTGCCTGCGGGGGCTCATCGTCGTCAGCTCCCCAACTCGATCTCGCGCGTCAACGGACCGGCGAAGCCGCTGGACGGGTCGAACTGCAGCAGCATGCGCACGCCGGTGGGCAGGCCGGTGGGGGGCGGGGCGGTGGAGCCCACGCCGGAGGCTGCCGAAGCCGCCGCCGCAGCAGCAGCCGCCGCCCGTGCGGACGCCGCTGCGGCTTCGTCGCCGCCGGACAGCGCATTGCTCCAGCTGTTGCCGCGGAAGTAATACATCTGCCAGCCGGCCACGCCGTCCAGCGCGCGCAGCTGGCCGGCGTCCTGCGTCTGCACCTGCCCGCTGCGCTGGAAGCTGTCCTGCAGCGCGGTGACGCTGCGCACGACCGGGCCCTGCCAGCGGTAGAGCCCGCCATCGCGCACGCTCCAGGCGACGACCTGCATGCCGCCGTTCTGGCGGCGCGTGACGCGCAAGGTGGCGCCGTCGAAGGCCAGGGCCGGCACGACGGTGCTGTCCTGCAGCGATTTCAGGTCCAGCTCCCACTGCTCGATCACCGACTGCAGCCGCGCGCTCTGGTCCAGGTGCCGCTGGGCGACGTCGCGGCTGGTCAGCAGGGCGTCCAGGCCGCGCCAGGCAAGAACGGCCATCAGCGACATGACGAGCAGCGCCACCATCACCTCGACCAGCGTAAAGCCGCGGGAGCGCTCCATCTCAGTACCGCCCGATGATGGTGGACAGGGTCAGGCGCTGCTGGCCATCGGCATCGGCGATGACCGCGTCCACCGCACGGAAGTTCGGGTTCGGCGTCGCACGCACGACCAGGCGGCCCTGGTAGGTCTCGCCGAGTTGATCGCAGCTGAAGCTGGACTCGCCGGCGCCGGGGAACTGGTGCGTCAGGCGCAGTTCGGTCAGCTGGTTCTCGGCGCACCACTGTGCCGCGCCGACCGCGCGCAGGCGACTTGCGTTGTCGGTCAGCGCGCCGGCCGCCTTGACGCCGGCCGCCAGCGAGACGGCGACGATCACCAGCGCGACCATCACCTCGATCAGCGTAAAGCCGCGCGCTGCGGAGTTCATGAAGAAGAGCCGACCGGCGAGGCCTGGAACGGCGAGAGGCCGTCGGTGCTCAGCACGACCCGCTGCTGGCCGATGCTCAGGACCAGTTGCTGCGGCCCGATCATCGGCTCCGGCCCGAGCGTCAGCGCACGCGCACCGACGATCTCGACCGCCACCGCATCGCCGAGCCAACGCCGCGGTAGCGGTACCGAGGCGGGCAGGCCGACGAAGCGGAACTGGTCGCCGCTGGCGTCGCCGACCAGCGGCAGCCACTGCACCTCGACGCCCGCCGCGCGGCTCTCCGCCCGCGCGGTCTCGAGCAGTCCGGTCAGCCTCTCCGCCTCACGCTCCAGCTGCGAAGCGGCCGGATCGCGCAGCGAAATGCTGATCGCGGCGCTCGCGATGGCGACGATGGTGATCACGACGAGGAGTTCGATCAGCGTGAAGCCAGCCCCTCGCCCGGTCGTCCCCCGCCGAACGCGGGCGCGCCCGGCCGGTCCCCCGAGGGGACGGCGATGCAGGCGGCATCGAGCCGCCTGCACATCGCCACGCGGGCCGGCTTGGGGCGGCCCGGCGCTCGGCCCGAAACGCTCAAGCACGCTACTGCCAGGAGCCGATGTCTGCGTCCTTGCCTTCGCCGCCGACCTTGCCGTCGGCGCCAAAACTGTAGACGTCGATCTCACCGTTCACGCCCGGGTTGGCGTATTGATAGGGATTACCCCAAGGGTCGGGCGGCAGCTTGTCGATGTAGTTGCGCCAGTTCGGCGGGATCGGGCCGGCCGTGGGCTTGTGGACCAGGGCGTCCAGGCCCTGCTCGGCGCTCGGGTAGCGCTGGTTATCTAGCTTGTAAAGCTTGAGCTGCTGCATCAGGCTGTTGACTTGGCTGCGCGCGGCGGTGACCTTGCTCTCGTCGAGTCGATCCAGCACGTTCGGCACGATCAGTGCGCCCAGGATGCCGATGATCACGAGGACCACCAGCAGCTCGATCAGGGTAAAGCCGCGGGCTGGGGCGCGGCGCCGGGGCGAAGTCTGTGCAGGGGATTGCATGGGGCGGGGAACTCGGGGGAGCTCGGTCAAGGGCAGGAGCAGCTTGAATCATAATCGTCGAATGCATGCGAGATTGATGACGTTTCTTGTCTGGGCTTTGCTGGCCTGCAGCGCCGCGTACTGGGCGCTGCAGCTGGGTTCGCGCTCGCTGACGACGCCGTCGCAGGCGTTGCAGGTGCCGGAGAACAGCGCGCCCGCCGTCGACCTGACGCGGCTGCTCGGCGCGCCGGTCGTGGCTGCACCGCAGGTGGCGCCGGCCCAGGAGAGCCGCTACAAGCTGCTCGGCGTCGTGGCACCGAAGTCGGCGCGCGCGGCCGAGGCCGGCGAGGGCGTCGCCCTGATCGCGGTGGATGGCGTGGCGCGCACGGTGCGCGTCGGCGCCCCGTTGGAGGAAGGCCTGCAACTGCTGGCCGTCAACGCGCGCTCGGCCAGCATCGGCAAGGACCGCGTGGCGAGCTTCGAGCTCCAACTGGAGGCGCCGAACGCGCCGACCACCGGTGCGCTGCCGGCCGCCGGGCCGTCGCCGGTGAACCTGGGCGGCAGGGCGCCGCCGATGCCGCAAATGCAGCAGCAGCCGCAACAGCCTCAGGAACAGCCGCAGGAAACGCCGCTGCTGCGGCAGCCGCCCTCGCGTCCTCAGGTGGACAACCAGGGCAATCCGGTCAACTGAGGACGCGTCAGTTGAGCGTCGGCAGGCCGGCGTCTTCTTCGGGCGGCCGGTTCATGCCGGTCCGCGCCTCGGCGGACTCGTGCAGCTCGGTCAGCAGCGCCGCGGCGCTGCGGATCATCGGCCAGGCCAGCGCGGCACCGGTACCGTCGGCACTGTCCATGCCCAGTTCCAGCAGTGCGGACGCATGGAACAGCCCCAGCGCTTCGTCCAGGCCGCGGTGCACGTGGCTGCGGCAGAACACCGCGTAGTCGGTGACCGGCGCCGCGATCTGTGCGGCGATCCTCAGTGACGCGCAGGCGGTGATGCCGTCGACGACGATCAGGCTGCGCTTTGACGCGGCCACCAGCATCGCGCCCACCATCACCGCCATCTCGAAACCGCCGAACGCTGCGAGCACCTCCATCGGATCGTGGACTTCGCGATGGCGGTGCTGCGCGGCCTGCAGCACGGTCAGCAGGTGGGCGAGGTCGTCCTGCCGCATGTCGGGGCCGGAGACGATGAAGTCGCGCACCGGCATGTCGGCCAGCCGCGAGAGCACCAGCGAGGCGCTCTCGGCCGAGCCCTGGCCCATGCCGGCGCAGGCCAGCACGTTGCCGGGCAGGTGCTCGGCGATCTCCATGCCGACGCGCAGGCCGGCGTGCGCCTGATCCATCGTCATGGCCGGTCCGACGCGCGCATTGCGCGTGCCGTGCGCGATCTTGCGCGCCATCAGGTGCGCGTGGGGCGGCAGCGATTCGGCGATGCCGCAGTCGACGACGCTGAACTGCAGACCCTGCACCCGCGCGAAGACCGAGACTGGCAGGCGGTTCTGCAGCGCCATCACGGTCTGCTCGCGGGTGTTGCGGCCCCACAGCGACGGGATGCCGTCGACCGCCAGGCCGTGGTCGGACGCGAACAGGGCCAGCAGCGGATCGCGGAAGCGCGGCGTCAGCGTGTTCTGCACCAGGCCCAGGCGCACGGCCAGCGGCTCCAGCTCGCCAAGGCCGCCGGCTATTGCCGAACGGCGGTCGACACGCTCGCGCAGTGCGCGTTCAAGTTCGGGGTTGGCAGTCGGGGAGATCAGCGTCGGGTGCATGGGTTTACAGCAAGTGCCGGCCGATTCTGTAGCAAGGCGTGCGCCGCTGCATCCCCAGTATTGCCAGACGGTCCAGGCTCAGCCTAGATCTGGTAGTTGAACGCGCCCGAGGGCCCGCCTCGCCGGGCCCTCGGGCGCGTAGCGCTCTCACCCGGCAGTTGAGTGGTGCAGATCTGAGTGTTCGTCGTGTTCACAGGAATTTGCAGGTCGTGACAAGCGGTCAACTGCCGGATCTAGGCTTAGCGCAGGAACAACTTGTAGACCGGGTTGTCGGTCTCTTCCTCGTAGGGGTAGCCCAGCGAGGCGAGGAACTCGCGCAGCGCCTTGTCCCCGCCCTTGCCGGACACCTGCAGGCCGACCAGGATGCGGCCATAGTCCGCGCCCTGGTTGCGGTAGTGGAACAGGCTGATGTTCCATTCCGGGTGCATGCTCGACAGGAAGCGCATCAGCGCGCCGGGCCGCTCCGGGAAGATGAAGCGGAACAGGCGTTCTTCGCGCGCCAGCTCGGTGCGGCCGCCCACCATGTGGCGGACGTGCTGCTTGGCGAGCTCGTCGTCCGTCAGGTCCAGCGTCTCGAAGCCGGCCTTCTCGAAGGTGCGCGCCAGCCGCGCCGATTCGTCGCGCTTGCTGGTGGCCACGCCGACGAAGATGTGCGCCTTCAGCGAATCGGCGATCCGGTAGTTGAATTCGGTGACGCTGCGCGGTCCCAGCAGCTCGCAGAAGCGCTTGAAGCTGCCGCGCGCCTCGGGGATGGTCACCGCGAACAGCGCCTCGCGTTGCTCGCCGACCTCGGCCCGCTCGGCGACGAAGCGCAGGCGGTCGAAGTTCATGTTCGCGCCCGAGGTGATCGCGATAAAGGTCTGGCCCTTGCAGCCCTTCTCGGCCACGTACTTCTTGATCGCCGCCACGCCCAGCGCCCCCGAGGGCTCAAGGATCGAGCGCGTGTCCTCGAACACGTCCTTGATGGCGGCGCAGGCGGCATCGGTGTCGACGATGACGAACTCGTCCACCAGCTCGCGGGTGATGCGAAAGGTCTCCTCGCCCACCAGCTTGACGGCCGTGCCGTCGGCGAACAGCCCGACGTCGCTAAGTGTGATGCGCTTGCCGGCGGCCACCGAGCGGGCCATCGCGTCGGAGTCCTTGGTCTGCACGCCGATGATCTTGATCTCCGGCCGCACCGCCTTGATGTAGGCCGCCACGCCGGAGATCAGGCCGCCGCCGCCGATCGCGACGAAGACCGCATCGATCGGCCCCTGGTGCTGGCGCAGCATCTCCACGGCGATCGTGCCCTGGCCCGCGATCACGTCCGGGTCGTCGAACGGGTGGACGAAGGTCAGGCCCTGTTCCTTGGCCAGCAGCAGCGAATGGTCGTACGCGTCGGTGAAGCTGTCGCCGTGCAGCACGACCTCGCCGCCGTGGCCGATGACCGCGTCCACCTTGACCTTGGGCGCCGTCACCGGCATCACGATCACGGCGCGGCAGCCGAGCTTCTTGGCCGACAGCGCCACGCCTTGCGCATGGTTGCCGGCCGAGGCGCAGATCACGCCGCGCTCGCGCTGCTCGGCGCTCAGGTGGACCATCTTGTTGTAGGCGCCGCGCAGCTTGAAGCTGAACACCGGCTGTTCGTCCTCGCGCTTGAGCAACACCTTGTTGCCGATGCGCCGGCTCAGGTTCTTCGCCGGCGTCAGCGAGGACTCGCGTGCGATGTCGTAGACCTTGGCGTTCAGAATTCGTTGGAGATAGCTGTTGTCGCTGGGGACCAGGTCGGGCAGCGAAGACGATACCTCGTTCTTCTTCGCGCGTTTGCGGGCAGGGACCGGGCCGGACATCGAACTCTCCAAGGGAAGGCGGGTCGATGATGATAAGCGGCCCGCCTGCCTCACCTGCCAGCGCCTGCCTCAGGGCGCCTGCCAGGCCACGTTGAAGGCGGCGAACATCGCGCGCAGCCGGCCGCTGGCGGCCAGATCGTTCATCGCCGCCTGCAGCGCCTGCGCGAGATCGCTGCCGTCGCGCCGCACGGCCATGCCGCTGGCCCAGCCGTTGCGCGGCGCGCGCGGCGAGGGCAGCGGCTCGATGGCGAAGCGCGGGTCGCCCCGCAGCACCGATTCCAGTTCCGACACCAGGCCCGCCGCCACCGTCACCTCGCCGCTCACGAGCGCCCGTGCGCAGTCCGTACCGTCCTTCCATTGCGTCAGCAAACGCTCGCGGTAGGCGCCGCCGTCCGCGCCGATCAGCAGCCAGCCGGCCAGCGTCTGCCCGGCGACGGCCACCCGCTCGGCGGCCAGCGGCGCCAGCGTGTCGAGCACCGGCACGGCGTCAAGCCGCCGCGCCAGCGCCACCCGCTCGCGGTAGTAGGGCGCGAAGATCGTGGCCTGCGGCGTGGCGTCGATCAGCGGCTTGTCCACCGGCACGTGCATCAGCACGTCGGCCGGCCCGAAGCCCAGGTAGTGGCCCTTCCACACCATGTTGCGCAGGTCATCGGCCATGTTCTCGTCGGCGGTGAAGGGCAGCAGCGAGAGCTTGACGCCCAGCGCCTGCGCCAGCGCGGCGGCGATGTCCACGTCGATGCCGCGGCCCGCCACGTGAAAGGGCGGCATGTCCTGGTAGATGCCGACGACGAGGCTGCCGCGCTCACGCACCTTGTCGAGCGTCACCGCGCCGGCCGGGCGCAGCGTTGCTCCCAGCGCCAGGGCGGCAATGCTACGCAGGCAGTGGCGCCGCGCTTCCGTCTCACAGCGGCTTGTCACGACGCGTCTCCAGGTAGCTCTTGATCGCCCAGATGGCTTCCTGGTCGAAGGTGCCCTCGAACGGCGGCATGTAGACGGCGCCGTTGCGCGTGCGGCCGTGGCGCACGGTGGTGAGGAAGTATTCGTCGTTCTCCTTGACGCAGGCGCCCTTGCGCTTGGCGTCCTGGCTGGTGGCGCAGTCGTTGTCGAGCTTGCGCAGGTCCGGGGCGATGCCGCCGGAAATCGCCTCCAGCCCGTGGCAGCGCGCGCAGTTCTGGTTGTAGGCCGAACTGCCGATCTTGATGGCCGCCTCGTTCTGGCGGAACGGGTTCTCGTCGCGCCAGCCCTCGCCGAGGCGGGGCAGCGCGGAGGTGTCGACCGCCTGCGGCGTGACGTCGCCGTGGGCGAGGGCGCCCAGCGCCGCGCCTGCCAGCGCGAGGGCCGCCAGCCGGCGGTGCGTGCGGCGGTTCAATGGGGATCGGGTCTTCATGGGCTTGTCTCCGTGTTGTCGATGCTTGCTGTCCAGCGCCTTTTCGCAAGCGCCATGCCACGCCGATGTGCTCCAGGCTGGCACAGTGGCCCGCACAGGGGCGTTCCGGCGCGCTGGACAAGCGGTTCGTCTTGGCACAGCATCCGGCGCAAAGACATACCAAACCCTCCAGAGACAAGGCCGCGAGGCCGGGGAACGAGCAGTGCCATGACCACAGTTGCCAAGTCGCAAGCCAGCAGCGCCGAATGCGCGACGGGCGCCTCGCCGCGCATCGCCTTCATCGAACGCTCCCACCAGCGCAGCAAGGCCCTGGGCCTGGGCCGGGCCGAGAAGTGCGAATACGACCCGCTGGTGCGCAGTGACCTGGCGATCGCCCGGGAGCGCAACCACCGGCTCTACCTGCACGCGGCGCCGGTGATGCACCTGCTGCTCGAGCAGATCGTCAACACCGAAAGCATGATCCTGCTGACCGATGCGCAGGGCACGATCCTGCACGCGGTGGGTGACGACAACTTCCTCGCCCGCGCCGGCCGGGTGGCGCTGACGCCCGGCGAGAACTGGGCCGAGCACTCCAAGGGCACCAACGCGATCGGCACTGCCCTGTTCGAGGAGACGCCGACACTGGTCCATGCCGGCGAGCACTTCATGCTGGCCAACGACTTCCTGACCTGCTCGGCCGCGCCGATCTTCGATCCGCGCGGTGCCATGCTGGGCGTGCTGGACGTCTCCGGCGACCACCGCGGCTACCACCAGCACACGATGGGGCTGGTGCGCATGTCCGCGCGGATGATCGAGAACCACTGGCTGTCGGACGACAACACCAACCGGCTGCGCCTGCACTTTCACAGCCGCGCGGAGTTCATCGGCACGCTGCTGGAGGGCATCCTGGTGGTCGGCGCGGACGGGCGCCTGCTGGGCGGCAATCGCAGCGCGCTGGAACAACTGGGCCTCAGCGATGCCGCGCTGCGTTCGATGAGCCTGCCCAGCCTGTTCGGCACGACGACGGCGGCCGTCTACGACCATTTCCGCATGCCCATGTCCGCCCCGATGCGGCTCGCGGCCGCCTGCGGCAAGGACTTCTTCATCACCGCGCGCTTCGACTGGCCCTCGCGGCCCGTCGTCGCCGGCCTGGGGCTGGACGAGCCGGCGCCGATCACACCGCGGCTTGTGCCGGCCGTCATCCCGGCGCCAGCTACGGCGCAGCGCGGCCTGCAGTACCTGCGCACCGGCGACGCGCAGATCGAGCAGGTCGTGGCCAAGATCCGCCGCATCCTGGATCGCGACATCCCGCTGCTGATCCTTGGCGAGACCGGCACCGGCAAGGAGGTGCTGGCGCGCGCGGTGCACCAGGACTCCAAGCGCGCGAGCCAGCCCTTCGTGGCGGTGAACTGCGCGTCCATCCCTGAATCGCTGATCGAGGCCGAGCTGTTCGGCTACGAGGACGGCGCCTTCACCGGCGCGCGCCGCAAGGGCGCGCCGGGGCGGCTGGTGCAGGCCAACGGCGGCACGCTGTTCCTCGACGAGATCGGCGACATGCCGCTGCAGTTGCAGGCGCGGCTGCTGCGCGTGCTGCAGGAGCGCAGCGTGACGCCGCTGGGCAGCAGCAAGTCCATCCCGATCGACATCGCCCTGATCGGCGCCACCCACCGCAACCTGCGCGAGATGATCGAGCGCCATGAGTTCCGCGAGGATCTCTACTACCGGCTCAACGGCCTGGCGCTGCGCCTGCCGGCCCTGCGCGATCGCAGCGACCTCGATGCGTTGACGCGCCGCATCCTGCGGGCCGAGCGGCCGCAGGACCCACCCGAGCTGTCCACCCAGGTGGCGGAACTGTTCCGCCGCTATCCCTGGCCCGGCAACATCCGCCAGCTCGCCAACGTGCTGCGCACGGCGGCGGTGATGTCGGCCGGCGAGCACCAGATCACCCTTGCCCACCTGTCCGACGATTTCATCGAGGACGCGCGCCGCGCCGGCCCGCGACCGCTGGCGCTCGCCGAGCCGGCCCGGCCGCTGGAGATCGCGCCGGCCGCGGTACAGAGCAGCCTGGTCGCGCCCGCAACGGTCCCGACCCCGCCGCACACGCTGGAGCAGGCCAGCATCGAGATGATCCGCGCCGCGCTCGAGGCGGCCGGCGGCAACATCTCGGCCGCCTCCAAGCAACTGCGTATCAGCCGCAACACGATCTACCGAAAGCTGCGCTGGAACAACGCCGGCTGAAAAAAACGCCGGCCCGGAGCATCAGGACTTCCCGATGTCCGGACCGGCGGAGTTGCTACATCCTGGAGCAGTCGGGCCCTCAGGCGTTCTCAGGCCTGCCTGGACCAGGCCTGGCACCAGCCGGCGTTGGCGATGTGCTTGCGGCCGAACATGGCACAGCCGGCCCAGGCATCTTCCGGCTTGCCCTGCCAGAAGCTGCAGTTGCTGCAGCGTTGGGCGGGGTCGTGGCGGGGGAACTTCGCCCCGTCCACGCTGCTGGTGTCATGCCGGTAGTTCAGCGCGACCGCCTGCTCGTCACTTTCGTCGACCTGGGCACCGCGTTGCGCGATCGCGGGCCCGGCCGCGAGCGTCAGGAGGATGAAGCCGCGGCGCTTCATCATTCCGCCGCCTGGGCCACGGCCGGTGCACCGCCCGAGAGCTTGAACACCCACACCATGCCACCCTGTTCCAGCAGGCCGACCTTCTTGGCCACCTCGCCGCCCCACAGCGGCACCGCGCCGCCCCAGCCGGACACGACGCTGACGTACTGCTCGCCGCCCTGCATCCAGGTGACCGGCGGCGCGACCACACCGGAGCCGGTCTGGAACTGCCAGACGATCTTGCCCGTCTTCGCGTCGGCGGCCTTCAGGAAGCCCTCGGGCGTGCCCCAGAACACGAGGTTGCCGCCGGTGGTCAGCACGCCGCCCCACAGCGGCGCGCCGTTCTTCACTTCCCAGACGATCTTGCCGCTCTTCGGGTCGATCGCGCGCAGCGCGCCGATGTAGTCGTCGTTGACCGTCTTGATCGTGAAGCCGGCGCCCAGGTAAGCCGCACCCTTTTTGTAGGTGATCGGCTCGTTCCAGATCTCCATGCCCCATTCGTTGGCGGGCACGTAGAACAGCCGGGTGTCGGGCGAGTAGGCCATCGGCATCTGGTTCTTGCCGCCCAGGAAGCTGGGCGCCGTGAAGATCGCGTTGCCCTTCTTGCCGTCGGTGCTGGCGGTGGGGTCACCGGGGCGGCTCTCGGGCACGAAGTTCGGCCGCCCGGTCTTCAGGTCCACGCCGGTGGCCCAGGTCAGCTTCCTGACGAAGGGGAAGGCGTTCTGCAGCTTGCCGTTGTTCGCGTCGATCACGTAGAAGAAGCCGTTGCGGTCGGCCTTGCCGCCGACGCGCCGGCCGTCCATGTCGAAGGTGACGAACTCGTTGACGCCGTCGAAGTCCCAGCCGTCGTTGGGCGTGGCCTGGTAGTGCCACTTGATCTGGCCGGTCTTCACGTCGATGGCGACGGTGGAGCAGGAGAACAGGTTGTCGCCCTGGCGCAGGTGGCTGTTCCACGGCGCCGGGTTGCCCGTGCCGAAGTAGGCCAGGCCCGTCTTCGCGTCGTAGCTGCCGCCCAGCCAGGTGGCGGCGCCGCCGGTCTTCCACAGGTCGCCGGGCCAGGTCTTGCCTGGCGTGCCGGAGACGCCGTTGTCCTGCTTCTTGCCGTCCTTGTCGTAGGTGTAGCCCATGTGGCCCTCGACGGTGGGCCGCACCCACACCAGCTTGCCGGTCCGCGGGTCGCGCGCCTCGACGCGGCCGACCACGCCGAACTCGCCGCCGGACACGCCCGTCAGCAACAGGCCGCCAGCGATGATGGGCGCGGCCGTGGCCGAGTAGCCGGCGGCGTAGTCGTCGATCTTCTCCTTCCACACCACGTCGCCGGTGGCCTGGTCCAACGCCACCAGCTGCGCGTCCAGCGTGGCGAAGATGACCAGCTTGTCGAACAGCGCGGCGCCGCGGTTCACCACGTCGCAGCAAGGCATGATGCCCTCGGGCAGGCGGTGCTCGTACTTCCACAGCTTCTTGCCGGTGGCCGCATCGAGCGCGTAGATGCGCGAGTAGGACGCGGTGACGAACATGCGGCCTTCGTGGATCAGCGGCTGCGACTCCTGGCCGCGCTGCTTCTCGCCGCCGAAGGAGAAGGCCCAGGCCGGCACCAGCCGGGCCGCGTTGGCGGTCGTGACCTGCTTCAGCGGCGAGTAGCGCTGGCCATCGGTGCCGAGGCCCCAGGACAGGACCTCCGTGCCGGTCTTGGCCGAGTCCTGGATCATCTTCTCGGTGACGGCGGCGTGTGCGGATGGGGTTCCCAGCGCGGCCGCCAGCAGGGCGGGTAGTAGCTTCGTATGCATCTTTGTCTCCTCGGAGGGGTGGAATCGTCGTGTCCAGGGCCGCATGGCTCGGCGGCTGCCTGCGAGGGACTGAAGGTCAAGAAACATGCCACCGGCCCAGGGCGGGCCAGCGGTGCGAAATTAACCCGCGCCGCCCGGGTTTCTCCTGGCGACTGCTACAGCGTCGAACAGGCACCACGCGCCAGGCTGTGACGGCGTTCTCTCAATGGCGCAGCGCAGCCTGCTCGTACCGCGGGTACAGGTGGACGATGTTGCGCGGGTACTCGGTGGTGAAAGCGGCCTGGCGGCTGAATTCTTCGGGCACCGGCAGGCGCAGGATCTCGGGGATGTCCAGCCCCTGCTCGGCCGCGGCCTGCAGCCGTGTGTCGAGCCAGGTGAGGTAGCGCGCGGTCTGCGCCATGGCTCCGGTTTCGCCGACGCTGCCGTGGCTCGGCACGAGCACCATCGGCGGCAGAGCGCCCAGACGGTCCAGGCTGTCGCGCCAGGCGTCCAGGCGGGCGTGCGGCGTGGTCGGCGTCCGCTGGCTGAACACCAGGCCGCCGGCGAACAGCACCTGGCCGTCCACGGTGAGCACCAGGTCGCTGTCGGTATGGCCGGCGAGTTCCATCCATTCGAGCCGGCGGCGGCCTACCGTCTCGCTGCCCGTCACCGCATCGGTGTCTGGCGGCAGCGTGTGCGTGCCCGACATCCAGTCGCCGCAGAGGCGGTAGAGGTTGTCCTCGAAGGCCTGGCCATCGCGGGCGATGGCGGCGTGGGTGGCTGGCGTCGCAGCGCGCGGCACATCGGCGAACGCCTGGTTGCCGAGGAAGTAGTCCGGGTGCTGGTTCAGGTTGACGACGCGGACGATGGGCTCCGGCGTGGTCCGCTCGATCAGCGCGCGCAACTGCTGCCCGTAGCGGTACGAAGGCCCGGTGTTGACGACGGTCACGCCGGCGCCGGTGGCCACGAAGCCGGTGTTGATGATGTTGCAGCCGTTGGCCGGCGCGAAGTCCGCCCGGGCGCCTTCGACGACCCAGACGCCCGGCGCCACGGCGCGCGCCTTCAGCCGGTAGTCCAGCGCCTCGCCTGCGAAGACGAGGACCGGCACCGCGCAGAGCATGACCAGCAGCAGCGCGAGCATGAACTGGTGGCGCAGCTTCAGGTCGGCGATGCTGGCGCTCATGATGCGACCGCTCCCTCGAAGCGGTTGCCGTTGTTGTCGTCCGCCTCGATGCGCAGCGGGCCGGGCGGCTGCCCGATCAGGTCGAAGCTGAAGACCGGGTTCTCGCTGAGCGGCTCGCCGCAGTCCATGCGCATCAGCTCCCGCCCCGTGCCGTCCCGCAGGGCGAGGCGCTTCAGGTGGAAGGCCGGGATGCTGCCGGCGAGGCCTGTATCCATCGGGTGCATCACGCGCAGGCGCAGGCGCGCGCCGCCGTCGCGTGCGAACAAGCGTGCACTGATCTCGCCGAGGTGCTGCGTCCACGAACCGTCGCGCCGCGTCTGGCCTGGCACCGTGCAGCCGCCGCCCGCCGAATCGACGAGCGCGCCGCCGACGCGCCAGCTGCCGTCCCGCAGGCGCACGGCCGCCCGCACGGGGCTGGCCTGTTCGAGCTTGAAGCGCAGGCCCAGGCTGGGCCGCACGCCGGCGCCCGGGTAGAAGTCCAGTACGCGGCGGATGGGGTTGCGGTCGACGATCACACGGATCTGCTGCACGTCCTCGCCCAGCGCCTCGGCCGAGATGCCCACCGGCACGTTCATCGGGTCTTCCGCGAAGGCGGGGCCTTCCACGTTCACGCGCGTATCGAAGCGCACCTCATCGCCCGCGAGGAACTCGCGCCGCAGCTCGGGCCAACCCAGCGTGGCGAACGGGTCCTGCTCCTGGGCGAGGCACGGGGCCGCGCTGAGCAGGCCCAGGGCGCCGAGAACTTGCCGTCTTTGCATATCTGTCTTTCTTGTCTCCTGTGCCGGGCATCGAAGCAACTTCCGTGCAGCGCCGCTGGCCGGCGACAACGCTGCACGGCGAAGCAGAAGGTGCGCCGCGCTGTTGCAGCGTGGAGCAGCGCGACGGTGATTTCCCCGTGATGTCGTCGCGAATACGACGTGCCGGCGGCGGCCTGAGCCCTGGCACGCGACGTGCGCTGTATCCGCTGCGGCTGCCACATGGCAGGACCGATGAAGCTTCCTCAACACAGGCATTTGGAGACGACGACATGGACATGCTCGAACCCGGCAAATTCGGAACCACGGTGGCTTTCAAGAAGCGCTACGGCAACTTCATCGGCGGCGAGTGGGTGGCACCCGCGGGCGGCCAGTACTTCGAGAACATCACGCCGGTGACGGGCCGGCCCTTCTGCGAGATCCCGCGCTCCACCGCCGAGGACGTGGACCGCGCGCTGGACGCCGCGCACAAGGCCAAGGCTGCCTGGGGCAGGACCTCGCCCACCGACCGCGCCAACATCCTCAACAAGATCGCCGACCGGATGGAGCAAAACCTGCCCATGCTGGCCGCCGCCGAGACCTGGGACAACGGCAAGCCGATCCGCGAGACCACCTTCGCCGACCTGCCGCTGGCCGTCGACCACTTCCGCTACTTCGCCGCCTGCGTGCGCAGCCAGGAGGGCGGCATCAGCCAGATCGACGACCAGACCTACGCCTACCACTTCCACGAGCCGATCGGCGTCGTCGGCCAGATCATCCCGTGGAATTTCCCGATCCTGATGGCCGTGTGGAAGCTGGCGCCCGCGCTGGCGGCCGGCAACTGCGTCGTGCTGAAGCCGGCCGAGCAGACGCCGGTCTCGATCCTCGTGCTGGCCGAACTGATTGGCGACCTTCTGCCTCCCGGTGTGCTGAACATCGTCAACGGCTTCGGCCTGGAGGCCGGCAAGCCGCTGGCCTCCAGCAACCGCATCGGCAAGATCGCCTTCACCGGCGAGACGACGACCGGCCGGCTGATCAGCCAGTACGCCAGCCAGAACCTGATCCCGGTCACCTTGGAGCTGGGCGGCAAGAGCCCCAACATCTTCTTCGCCGATGTGATGAGCAAGGACGACGCCTTCTTCGACAAGGCGCTGGAAGGCTTCGCGATGTTCGCGCTGAACCAGGGCGAGGTCTGCACCTGCCCGAGCCGCGTGCTGGTGCAGGAATCGATCTACGACGCCTTCATCGAGCGCGCCATCAAGCGCGTGGCCGCGATCAAGCAGGGCAACCCGCTGGACATGGAGACGATGATCGGCGCCCAGGCCTCCAGCGAGCAGTTGGAGAAGATCCTCAGCTACCTGGACATCGGCCGCCAGGAAGGCGCCCAGGTGCTGGCCGGTGGCGAGCGCAACCACCTCGCCGGCGACCTGGAAGGCGGCTACTACGTGAAGCCCACCGTCTTCAAGGGCCACAACAAGATGCGCATCTTCCAGGAGGAGATCTTCGGCCCGGTCGTGTCGGTGACGACCTTCAAGACCGAGGACGAGGCCCTTGCCATCGCCAACGACACGCTCTACGGCCTCGGCGCCGGCGTGTGGAGCCGCGACATGAACACCGCCTTCCGCATGGGCAAGGGCATCCAGGCTGGCCGTGTCTGGACCAATTGCTACCACCAGTACCCGGCGCATGCCGCCTTCGGCGGCTACAAGCAGTCGGGCATCGGGCGCGAGAACCACAAGATGATGCTGGACCACTACCAGCAGACGAAGAACCTGCTCGTCTCGTACAGCGAGAACAAGCTGGGCTTCTTCTAAGGAGAGCGCAGGTGGAGGCCACCGAGGTCAGCCGCGTGTCCGTCACCGCCGCCGCGCTGGCGCTGATCGAACGCCTGCGCGCCAAGTACGGCCCGCTGATGTTCCACCAGTCCGGCGGCTGCTGGGTGATGTCCCGGGAGGTGGTGTAAGAAACTGAGGCGGGCCACCGATGGAGGTGGCCATCGTGAATGACCTGGATATGGTTGAGGTGCGACCCAAGCAACTTGACCC
>Ga0247779_1000388_pt1 | contig 29808 bp, 26 predicted proteins | sample UWRJL221509R5_FD_179925 | JGI IMG/M metagenome (GOLD analysis project Ga0247779, IMG submission 179925) | Plant litter microbial communities from Arlington Agricultural Research Station in Wisconsin, United States - UWRJ-L221-509R-5 | ecosystem: Environmental > Terrestrial > Plant litter >...
GTTACATTGGTATCGTATTCGGAGTCCATGAGCTTCAGAGTGGTACTGTCATTAACATCCTCGCTAACATCTGAGTCGTTGACGGTCGAATTTTCCCCTTCTCCACCGTCCTCGTACTTCTCGACTTCTTCATCCTTCTCCTCATCTTCTTCCACCACTTCATCCACATCCTCAAAAGCCCGACTGTGCTCCTCCATCTCCGTGATAATAGGAAGAGGCTTCTCATCCAAAGCGTACACCGAGAAGAAGGCGAAGACGACCGACATGCAGAGAACGCTAAAGACCGCCGCCTCAAAAATCCTCCTTGACAAAAATGTGACAACGGCGGAGAATTCTTGCATCTTGTGAACCATCTTCTTGCATGGAATGCACACCCTCTTCTCGGCTTGACGAATGAAGTAATTCCACACGCGTAAAGGGATAGCCTTGAAGTAATTGATTACAGACATGAGGTAATCTTCCCCAAAGAAAAAGGAGAGAATGGTGTCGGCAAGGGAAATCAAGTGAAGAGAGGGGGACTTCATCTTCAAAACGGTCTTTCCGATGACAGTGTTCTCGAGGTATTTGGCAGTGTTCATGACAAGGACAAGGAGATAGTTGAGAGTATACACATAGGCGGCGTAAAAGACATCCTGAGCCCTGGCTTCAATGACAGGAATGGTACGATCGACGGCGCCTTGCGAGCCATAGGTGTGGAGGAGGAGGAGACAAGCCACGTTCTCCACAGCTGCACACATCACAGCGGTTTCGAAGCGACCATGGCGGCTAACCAGGGCGGATATAGGCATGATGGAGAGCTTGACGACCCCGCCAGTCTCTACTGCCAGACGTTCGTTGAGGATATCCAAGGCGGGCTTGGAAATAGCGACAAAGTTGATAACGCGCTCTCTGAGGAACTGGAGGAGTACATTGAAAGGCATTGTTTGACGATGCCTAGATAGAATATAAAATGTTAATAAAAGAGATGCTAGCTTTCGCGGTGATAAAATAGGTGTTTGTTTCCTAAGGAAGACGAGAGGAAACTGCGAAGCAAAGCATTTATGCTTTCCTTCTGGCAGGTTTTCCAAATAAACAGCGGAAGGACCGATTGAAATATCTCAATCTGGTCAGTCAGTTGAGAATCCAGGACTGATCGATATCCTTGTAGGTTTCCCCAAGTCCATCTCTTGAGAATCTGGTCGATCGTTAAAGACTTGTTCAAGGGTCGTACTCGCCTGATTTTCTCTAAGTTTTGGTCGAAGAGAGGCAGAACGTATTACGATCAAGAAGAGAGCAAATTGACCATAATTTATTCATCTTTATCGTACAAGCCGGTTTCGCTTGGTGTATACGACGGTAAAGTGTCGTCAGAATCCAGAGATGGTGACCAGTATCCGAAGATACCAGCAGTGCGAGCCAATATGTTAGAGACAACACCGCCAACAGTCAAACCGAACCTAACAAATGGAGCTGTTGCTGGTATGAGTAAGGCGGCAAAGTCCTGTGGGCGAGAATTAATACGACTTGTGTGAGTAATAGTAATTCCGTGAGATAAGCACCTCTGGATGGTAAAAATCTTCCTGTTGTGTGATATAGTACAATCCATTTTTCTTCCGGAGAGTCAGCCTAATGATGAACCTATTATATTCTGTGAGCAGGGGTCTATTCACAGTGTCACTCGGAGGTTCCTACCGAGCTGGAGCAGGTTCGATAGGCAAGAAAAATAATTTGAATTTTTGTACACCTTCAAGATAGAGAAGGTTTTGAATCGCGTCAAAGACTATTGTTTATAATAATGAGCAGAGATCCATCTTTAAAAGTATTTATGTTTACCTATGCTTTCAACCTTTATATCTATACGAGGTGATAACACTCGATACCACCTAAAGTTCGGCGTTCTCACAAGCTATACAATGACGCCTGGACACAAACGTACTGATATATTCCGAGAACAGCTTCTCTCGAGTTTGGTCCCGGTTTTACAGAGCATACTGGGTGCTGGAACCCGACATCCGAAGTCATATAACGTTCAACGGCCGCCTTTTGAACATCTGGCGAATCTGTGGCAGTAAGCTGGTACACCACAGAGGTTATTTCTCTGGCTGGATCTTCCATAGTTGGTGGATAGATTGAGAAGAGTTTCAAGTTGGCCTCAAGGCCGTAGCTTGGCCGAAGCCACGAAATGACGCTCGCCGGTTATGGCGTTTGTTGCAACTTGCGGTAAGCGGCGGGGCCTGGCCAGGCGGAGTTCATGTGTTTTGGTGATGATGTCATCATATTTGGACTTCTCCTTAAGAAATAACAACGCGTCCCTTCCGCGCTCAACTTTTTTGTCTGGCACATTCTAACAATTGACGACGACAAATCATAAACGACTCTCGAAACAGACTGAAATCTGCTTTTTGATGTAAACTTCTCTGAAAATGCTAACTCTATGAGTAGCTGCTCTTTTGTGCGACATGCATTGTCACTGCTTCTAAGGCCGGACCGTAGCATCTTCCCTGGAGTTCAGCGGCATGTTGTACTTCTTAGAAGCCGCAAGGAGCGTCGCACATGGCAGAAGGGATGGATGCTAATTACATCTAATTACATCAAGCTATTGGTGGGACTCTAAGGTCAGCTGGGCTTATACGTATCGTCTTTGCTATGCTGAAGTGTATTCCAAGCACATCGCGGGTCCCTTGTAACAGAGTCTCGTGTACATCATGGAAACTATAACCCCTGGAAAGGATAAATAATACTTAGATGGTGTATTCCAAACCATCGATTTTAGCTTGTTGCAAGGCGATCACTGGATCCGCTAGAAGGAAATTGCGATGTTGCTCCCACCAATCCGCCATAAAAGCTGCCATGAACAACAATAAACGCCACTCAAAGTTTTTATTTCTGCCAATATGAGGTTGAGACTTGCATCAGTTCTTTTGCTCCTTCCTCTCCTCACTAACGCCCAGCGTTTCGTGAGGTTCATCTCTACAGACAACAAAGAGTACTACGGCGACGCTATCCTTCCTTCCAGAACCACTGATGCTTCAAAAAGCACGACAGCAAGAGTTATTACCGGTGATATTCTAGGCGACTTTACTATCACCAATCAAGTCAAGGTATATAATGCGATTGAATATCTTGATTCTAGTCAGATTATTAACATAGTTTTGTGCAGCCTATCAAAAAACTTCTCTCACCTCTTCCGAACGAACGAGTTCGAACAGTAAGATGCGTAGGTTTCAACTACGTTGCTCATAGTGAAGAGGTATTCTGCCAAATCTCATGCCTTCCTTATACATGCATTGACTCAAGGCGCCCAACAGGCCGGCGTTAATATCCCCCAATGGCCAATCTTGTTCTATAAACCATGGACCGCTCTTAATACGCCGAGCGATCCAATTCCGGTTACAGCAGGATTCCAAACCCAAGGAAACTTCACCTCCGAAATGGACTATGAGACCGAGCTTGTCGTCATCATCAAGAAAACTGCTTTCAATATCTCGGATGACGAGGCGCTAGACCACGTCCTTGGCTACTCTGTCGGACACGACGTGTCTCACAGAGGATGGCAAATCGGTATGTATTTCATGATCATACAGCATATATTTATTCAAATCACTGACGCCACGTCGTGTTGCAGACAGAGGAGGACAACCTCAACCTCAATATTCTATGGGCAAAGGCGCAGACGGTTGGGCACCGTGGGGCCCAGCTATTGTGTCCACCAATATCATCAAAGACCCTCAAGACCTAAATCTATGGACGAAAGTCAATGGGGTCATGATGCAAAACGACACCACAGCCAACATGATATTTGGTGTAAAACATCTGGTCTCGTTCTTCTCTATGGGGACTACTTTATTCCCAGGAGACGTTATCTTTACTGGAACGTAAGTTTTCTGATACTACGATATCATTATCCTCCGAAACAAACTAAAACCAAACAATTTGGATAGGCCGAGCGGCGTTCAGTTGGGCAAGGCGAATCCAAACTGGTTGCAGAACGGTGATGTCGTCGAAGTAGGATTGGAAAACGTGGGCACTTGCGTAAATCACATTAAGTACACCTGAACTTTCCAAACTATCAGTCCCCACATTCTTTTCTTTCCTTATTCGTTTACACGATCTGTTACAATAGCCGATCAATTGAGAGGTGACCGGTGACTATTGAAATATTGACTAGTGATATTTATGTGTATAGTAAATGCCTATCTGACTTCCACCTTCCTGCCTAGCCAATCCTCCCGTAGTCTAGCTTCAACCAATTCGTGCATCTCCTTCGCTCTGGCTACAGCCACTTCTACGAGCCGTAGGATATCATCAGCCCCAAGAGGCACTCCTCCGAGCTTTTGGAGGACACAAATTTCTTTCTGCGCATTGAGAGCTATTGAGACTAGACCTGCGCTCAGGCGTTGCTCGAGTTGCGAAGGATCGAGCACAGGGGCGGTTGTGGTGTCTGGGAAAAATGCGAAAGTGAAGCAGAACGGTGTATGGTGGATTGCAAGTGGAACGGGTGCGCGTTCATCTGGAGAATGCTATATGCAAGGATACTATGTTGAATATTCTAAATAAATTAAAAAGTTAGAGATAGTAAACGCACCACCGTGACTTCATCTCCGATAACTTCTACGTCTGGTCTTCGAAAATGTTTTAAAGCTACCATCCCAGCCAGGCAAGCACAATCAATGAGATTGCCTGCATCAGCCAGAAAATGGAGTGTCAGGCGTATATGCCAAACCTACGAATGCAATTAAGTTTTTTGCTCGGTAAAATTGCATGACGTAGGAAGGCGATATGTGCGCACCCTCTGGCCGGCCAAAATGCACAGCGATTCTTTATCAAGAGCATCGCTTCTTCTCAAAACTTTGTCAAGCATACGGGTGATTGTTACTTCTTCTTCTGAAGGCCTGGGATACATTGTTTGTTATATAAACGCGTCGCGGATCGACTCCAGACGAATCACATACCTACCGGCCTGGTTCGTAATCACTGGAAGCCATAGGTGAAATCTCAGAATGAATAGTGAGGGATCCCTCGAATGGTCTCTCAGGCTGTGGTTTGACCATTTTAGCTTCGATTTGAGCTAAGACTCTATATAGAACTTTCAAAATTACGTGAAAGAGGAATAAAACGCGACGCGTACTTTGTTTTACCCATCGCACATTCCACCCAACCGAGATCTGGACCAAAAGTCAGGACTGGTGTACGCATTTCGAGCGGCAGCCTTCCATCGAGTCTCTGAGATTCCTTGAGAGCGGTAAACAGGAACTCTTTTTCAGGGATTGAAGGCGATGGAGGCCGCATAGTAGTGATTGTAAAAGTTAAAGGGGAGGACAGTGATCATCAATTTTTATTACCCTTATTTGGTTCTGTTCCAATATCAAAACTCTTTCTTTTCATTCGCAGCCACCATCCTCAGCCTCCGATAATGGTTCGCCTTATCACTCATAATCTGTTGGCATGCCATGCAAAGGATTGCAATACAGATAACTTTCCTCTGGAATTTAAAGACGTCCAATTGGAGATCAGAGAAGCGGATTTCAATCCTGATTTCCTGAAAGGATTTATCCCCAAGCTCGAATGGAAAGCACTAGTTGAGACCGCTATTCAGGTGACTATTTGAACATTTTATTTCCATTTTAGCCTTCTCTGAGAAATTATCTAGCTCGGAGAGACTTCTCTACCGCTTGAACAACCAGAGATGTTGGACGAGGAATTCTTGAAGAATCTTCACCATGTTCTGCTAGAGGTGCGTGCTAATATCGCGTGAAATATCGCATAGTTATCTCATTTCCTTTATTACGTTTAGATTCATGTAGAGGAAGGATCGATGACATGTCCCAACTGCAAGCACGTTTACCCTATCTCGAATGGAATCCCTAACATGGTATGGTCTTCACCTTGAATAATATCGAACTACGTTTTGACCCCCTTCCTAGCTTTTGGCAGAACATGAAATAGGCTAAAGATAAAATTTATAAACAATATATAATGTATAAAACACAATATTCACTCTCAGCGCAGAGCATCAGCACCAGTTAGTCAAGAGAGTCCTTTGGCATATGTTTGATCTTATGACTTAAAAGTTGCGTAATGACGGGTGCTTGTACAAAAAAAAAGTATACAATCGCAATATATTTCATGGGTTATAGAGAAAGCTAATCATAAATGCCGTATGCTAGGGTCGTAAATCAATGCTGGTTTCAGTGCCAATATACAAATTGTTTAAAAGTCAAGCCGATGTTCAAGTGGAAGCAATGGTGCTCTTCAATCCCTTGATGGAAGGGGAGAAGAAGTATTCACCACCGCGAGGAATGATAAATGCGGGCATGGCAAGGACTTTCTGCTCGTCAAGAGGGTCAAGTCCTGACATTGCTCGGGCACCTTGTCCGATAAGTGGGTCCAATCTATATGGTGCAATCAGTAAGTATATCGATGATCATCGTGATTTATTTCTCCACGTACCCAGGGTCCTCGGGCTGGCTCTCGAATGGAGGGAACTTATTGTTGTTTGCCCAGGCTATGGTGACAGTCAGTCTAGAGAACTGAACGGGATCAAATTGATTGAAGACTTACATTGCTGGAGGAATTGGAAACCGTTGGTGATACTGCTCTGGTACGCTGCGAACAGGAGACCACGACCATGTTGAGTCTTCGCAGCAGCAGCTTCTTCCTTGGTGACTTCTGGTCCGAATTGCACACCTCTGCGCATGATGCGCCTACCTTCAACTGGGATCGATGGGATGGGAGGAGGAGGAGCCTCGAGATCGTTCCTTGGATTTGTCTTCCGGACGTGGGCAGCGAATGGGCAACGCAGCTGGGAGTTCACCTCACCCTCGAACTTGAAGTCATTGTTTCTGGATATTCCGATGCATAAGTCAGCGTCTATTCTTGTTCTCTGGAAACTATAGGTTGAAGCTTACCGCTTAGGATCTACGGCAAGTGCCGGGTCATCCTGGAAGGGGCTGACGTCAATTGGAGCACCTACAATCGTCAAAGATTTTGATCAATCTCCTTGGACAATCAATTAAACAAAAGGTCGACATACCACTCTTCCAGCGACCAACCATTCTTGCTCCGAGGAGGTCACTTCCTTGTTCTGGAGTCAGCGCTTTGCCGTTACCGTCTTTGGCGATGGGATTCTTCTTCAAAAAATCGTTGAACTCTGGTACTTGTTGGAATAAATAACGGAACGCGAGGAAACTGCCATCCTTGGCCCAGTCAGCACGGGTAGCAACTGGGTCTCCGGGACGACCAGTGAGAACGACTCCTTGCTGGACGATCTTAGGACCTGGGTTGATGACCGTGTCGAAACCATCGACGACTGGGTTGGAGATACCATCCAAAAAGCCGAAGCTATGAGATGCAGTTGTTAATATGGTATGTTGATAAAAATTGGGCCAAAATCTTACTGTTCATGTCCGTCTTGGTCTCCTGGACGAACGTCTCCTACGATGCTGGTTACTTCCTTGATCGATGCCAAGGGGGTGTTGACTCCGAAGAGTAGCTCCACCTCCAGTCTCTTCTTGTTAACGTTCAAGTGGCTATCTCCAGAAATAAGGATGACACCATGGATGTCCTGGAGGAATTTGGGATCCCAATCGGGAGTTCCGTCAGCCTTGACGGGGTCACCGAGGTTGGTTACGGCGTCCTTCTTCTGACCAAGTTTGAAAGGATCTTCGTCGCCGAGGGCTGGGTTAGCAAGTGTGCTGTCGTCAATGCCGAGCTTTGTGAATCCGATGTGCGAGAAGGCGATGTTGACGCCGACAATTGGAAGCAGGCCAGGAAGCTTCTTCTTCTTGTGGTCGTCTATGTCTTTACGATCTTTCAAGACCTGTGCTACGGTCTTGATAATGGGGATGAGAAGACGAAGATCAGTTCTGAACTTCTTGACATTGACGATGTCGAAAAAGATGTATGTCTGGGTCTTCTTGGGAAGTCCGCTCCTATAGAAGAGGTGTTCAGCTAAATTCGAGAACGAGAAAAAAGGGGGGCGTACAGGATATCTCCCTGGATGTCATTGAGATCAAGAGTAGGGTCGACTGACATTGTAACTTTGGTGGTGTACAGAATGAAGGATCCTCTCCTTTAACTTGGTCTCTTTTATACCTATGAGCTCGAGTTTCAAGATATAAATCTACATTGCTACATTCCATATTGCGCTATTAGCGTCGATATCTATCAGCACAGGTGTTTTTGATGTTTCCTTTGCGGTGAGCTTCTCTATCCGCCGATATCGGCGAAGCAAGAATCACTGCATTATGGGCTGACAAGTCATAACAATGTTGTATGTCATCTTATATGCTGCGCATGCTTTGTTCCCTTTCTTTGGTTCTTTCCTCCTGACTATGCAGTCGAAGTTAGGTCATCGCATACCGTTTGCCTCTATATCCGGACAGTATAGTCGGGTGTGGCGCGTGTGTCAAATGGGGAAAGTGTATTACTATAAATAGAATTCCCTTTAGCTCGCAATTGCAGAGTATCAACGCCTTCATTTCGTGATGCCGCCCGAGCATTAGAGTAATCGCAAAGCGGAACATTATTTTCCCGCAATAAGCGATACATTATGAACAGCGGGCGCGGCCTAACAATGAGGTATCCTGAATTGACAGTATATCTACGAGAACTGTTGGTAAGTATCTGCCGGTCTATTTGTTTCAACCGTAAAGATCAAAACGTATTTACGAGAAGAAGCTGGGGAAGTGTCTCGAAGCCTTCAGTCTTGCTTTTTACCCCATTTTTTACAACCCGGAAAGTTTTCTTCCTTGATGCAACGTTTTCAGGCTTACGAGACCTGCGTTCAACGTGATATATACTAACAATCAATGTGCTCTTTTTTATATTGCAGCAGCTTAGACGACTTGGGCGTCAGTTAAACACAATGAAGAGCAGGCACACATATACCTGAATATGTAAGATATCACGGTTTGGAAAGCTCCATAAGAAAGCATTTTAATATGTCCTGTTTTTCGGGGCCTCCGTACCTGATGTTACTTGCTATGTTTCTACTATCAAGATACGGTCTACTTTCGGATACTTCAAATGATTATTAGAAACGCAGAGTCAGTCATTGGTCACCCTCCTATTCAAATTAGGAAGCTCGAATCATCTCGACCCCACGGGGCTCACTGCACCTTGTTACGCCGATTTACATACTCTTGTACCGCAGAAATAACATGCCAAGACCCCAATAAGCGCTTAAGGGTGTAAAGACTCAAGAGCGCCGCTGCCTTGGTTGTACTTGCCGACACTCGGCCTTGGCCAAAGAGTCAACATTTGAACATTGTGAATGTATATGAGGTGGAGGGTGTACTCCATTAATTTCTTTCAAACAACGGGGCTGGTAAAATCCAAACGCACACAGCCTTTTAAACATCAAGGTACCATTTTTGCAAAAGGAATGTAATATTTTTTCGAAAGATCTCAAGGAATTACGCATATATGCCATTATACACTACCTCAGGATGGAGTTGGTTTCGAGTACATATGTTTAGAATTGCTAACAATAACTGGGGCTTCGTTTCCGATCTCCCCGGCCCATACATATATACGGCAAAGGTTCATACATTCATGGGGTTATATTATGGTCTGCTGTTGTCTTCTACCTTTGCCCCAGTGCCTGGATTTGTGTTATGAATATTCCTCCCGATGGCCAGCGGGAGGATGTCCAGTTGTTTTGAGAAAAAAGACAGGAACACGGTCACAACCGGCATTTTTTTTGCGTTCGTTTAGTCTGTGTCATCTGGCTTGTATATGAGCACAAATGTCGTACGTGTCCACTCATATGCATGGACTTGGATTCCTCAAATTGATGATCAAAGCAGTCGATGGCTTATTATCTACCCAGGTCCCAGAGTCAATTGTGATCATAGTGTAGATATATGATAGGCTTTTGTGGGGCTTATATATTTACTGAATACTCCCTTAATAGTATCGGATGTAATAGCGGACACACTGAACCAACTAAAGAGGATTACACTAACTTGATCCCAAATTGAACGCGAATGCACTCGAATTTCGAGTTAAATGTTATGAGAAAGTCCCTGTACTTTGATGATTGCATTCGGCTCACCATTATTGTTTATCAGGCAAAATGTGGGGTGGTACTTTGGCAGGCATTGCTGGGCGCTTGCTTGCTTGAATGGGAAGCGAGAAAGAACGGGATGGCCCGGACCCGGGTACCTTAGTAATTCCGGTAGCCAGATTTAGCTAATTTTCCTATTCTGGGTTTAGTGACTAGTCCCTCATCATCATCACTACAGCTGTACTTCAGACTAGTACTTACTGTAGCTATACGCTGGAGACCGACCACCAAAGAGATCAAAATTGTGGCAAATTGCGTCGACACCTTCGATAAAATATTAATCCTTCATCTCGGCCAGATTTCTCTGTGTCTTTGTCGCATGCTCTCGGCAGGTCTACTTGACGGCGAGTTTTTTTCTTCTGATAGTCGCCCAATGAACGCTTATTTGTACATCCAGGGCGATATACTGTCTCACGGTCTGGATTTCGGTGTCAACATTCATATCTTCCATATACATGTCTTCAAGACAGTGGCACTCTGAGACATGGCTGCTCGTTGTTGTCTGATGCGCAGCCTCATTAAATACCTAGGCCATGAAGATGACCCACGCCTTCATTTTCCTCTCGCACCTGTAAAATGAGAGTAATCAGTCTTATCGGCGTAATTGTTGTCGGTCAGAATGTGGCTGCACACTGTAAGTAGCCTACCGAGGTCTATATAACCCTTTCTGACGTATTCGCTTTAGATATCTTTGACACATTGATATACGACTCGAAGAGCTACACGAAATGTGTTCGAAAGCCTGCAGAGAATTCGCCAGTCCACAATTACAACGATACGGAAATTACTTGCAACATCAATACTGCGAAAGCCACAGAGACTGTGTCTATCGTCGCAGGGTCAGAAATCACCTTACAACTTGGGGAGAACAAAACCATATACCATCAAGGCCCGCTGTCGATTTATCTAGGAGAAGCACCGGGTGAGGCGAGTGACTGGGATGGAAGTGGTGAAAGATGGTTCAAGGTTTGTGCCTTTCTCTTGCTTCGATCGCTCGCCATCCTTCTAAGCTTCCAAATTCTGATGCAGATAGCGGAATACGGCGCAACTTTCAACCCTTTCAAATTCATCTCGCTGGATAAAGGCTCTTTCAAGGCGACGATTCCCAAGCAAGTGCCTTCAGGAGAGGTGAGCGTTGTACAGACAGTAGGTATACCGCTAGGCGTATCTGATCGTCCACTACAAAGTATCTTCTCAGAATTGAACATATCGGCTTGCACAACCCAGGATATCCTGAATTCTTCATATCTTGCGCACAAATCAAAATCACTGATGGTGGAAAAGGGGATCCCTGGAAAGTTTCAATTCCGGGATACGTTACTGAAAAGGGTATGTCCCTTCCAGTATTCTCTTTCTACTAGATTGAAACGTTAATTGTGCTACAATATTACTTCAGATTATGGGCTCATGATGGATATTTATTGGCCTGTACCCACTTCTTACACGGTGCGTATGAGGAATAGTTCATACCTTTGTATCCATGAGGTTAATTATTTCGGTTTGTCTCACTAGGTTCCTGGTCCTCCTGTATATCGTGACGTTGGATGCCCATCAAGATTCAACCCCGGTACCTATCGTCAATCCCCCTTCCTTGAAAAGTCATTTTGTTGAACACGTGTAATACATACAAAGTCTTGCTGCGATTCTTTACGATTAAATAAGACATGACGAGTACACGATACACTATAAAATGACAACATAATCCAAGCACCGGAAATATTGAGGATATATAATCTACTTGGTATAAGATAGAGAGAGAGAAAATATCAACTTTTACATCATGACTTGAGCACTGTGGTACATGCCAAAGGTGGCTGAAGGACCAAGATTTGAGAGGTAGGATGAGCTAATGTTGCCAAGATCATTTGGGATATTATTATTCATGGAGTTAGCGGGGGGTGACGGAGACGCTTCAGGCCACGAGAAACTATTGGTTCTGTTAGTGAATGCAATCATATAGTATCACTCCAGCACACATACCCAGGCATCATCATGTTCTGCCACCACGCCGGGTTTTTGATAGCTTGCATGGTAGCGAGCATCTCTTGCTCTGAGAAATCACTGGACAGGTACGTCATGTCGAAGTCAGCACCAAAGTCAATCTGGCCTGTGCTGCTCGCGAAGGTGGCTTCGGTCATGTATACAGGCGTTTCTACTGAGATTTGTTGGAGTACTTGATGGTCGAAGCTTTGCCCTAGACCGTTTTCACCAGGCCCAGTCTGGCCAGTCGAATTCGGATGAGATACTGGATGCGATGATAGAGTGTTTACAGATGACCCTCCATTGCCCTGCATTCCGCCTGAAATAGATTGCTGGGGGGCAGGGACAGTCTGTAGACGGCCCACAGTGGCTCCATCTCGACGATGACGCGAAAGAAGGCCGGCTAAGAAGCGGGCATACAACTTGGGAGTGTGACGGTCGTCAATTGCAATTTTAGGTGAGCTCAAAGTCTGGATGAGGCGCCCGATCAAGTCGAAAATTTCGTTTTCCTGTTCCTTCTCCAAGAAAGAAGAGAATTCCGGTCGCAATAACTGACAAGAATATCAGTCAAAACATCCGATACCAAACAAGAAAGGGCCAACAAACCTTGAGGAGGAAGGCAGACGCAAACGAAGCAAATACAAAGTGACCTAGACGGACCGGTGATTAGATACATAGACTTTCTGGTGCAGCTCTAGATTGCATACCATCAGGTGCATATCGCATGTACCCACTAGGAGCTAACCCATTAATCATATTCTCAATGACAGACTTAGCAGCTTCCAGGCACTATTGAAGACCCATCTTTAGATAAAAAATTAATCAATTCCGAAATCGACGAACCGTGGTAAAGAAGAGACTGTCTTCATTTTCAAATCCTCGCTGGTAGGCTTGTTGAAAACCAAAGGAGAACATGACGAGGCGTGAGTATCCGACAAGGCTGAGTGCATTGTTAGAAAAGCGACGAATCAGACGACCTGGGTTTACTCACAAAGGAAGTAACGAGCATCGGAGAGCACTACCAGGGTCTAAAAAAAGTAAGATTTCGTACGGGTTCCACCAAAAAGTATGCCATACCACTGGCATCAGAATCTTCTTTGAACCGTCTATCCCATTCTTCATGGTACCGTGTCAAATGTGCGTCATGGGCAAGTGTTACTGCCCTAAAATTAACTTTCTATTGAGAAAGGTAAGTATCATTCTCCTGTTAATGACGAAGGTCTTCGTTACCTTGTTTAACCCGGTCGGCGATGAGGGGTCGCTAAATATTTCGTCATGGAACTTCGCAACAATTTGCAGAAGAGCAGAGTATCCACAAAGATGGACGTCGTACTAAAGGCGAGGCGTAAATGACACTGATTACTAGATAAACATGAATTCTCTGAACATACCGAAAGGTTGTATTGGGACTTTTTGTACCAATCCTTAGCATTTCGGACGATGCTATTCATATAACAGTCAGGAGAAGACAGAGCCTGGGATGGAAACATGGACATACAAGTCTTCCTTAATCGTGGATGGCTTGCCAAACTGCGTGGCCGTCGATCTATCGAGATTGAAGCACATCATCCACACTCTTGTTTTGTTCAGTATTTCGCGCTCTTGATTTTCAGATGTCGGTTTAATGGTGGAAACTTGGTGCAAATTGAGGTCAGTTGCAATCCTACAGATGAGAAAGAAGGTTCAGTTTAATAACTTCCATAAAGGCTTTCATGACGTACCTTATGGCGAGACCTGTGTATAGCCAGCTTCGATCCTCTTCCCATCGACGGGCAGGCACCGCATATATGCTCATTAGGATGTATGCCTGACAAAGTTCTACCGACTTCCAGCCGTCTATCAGTGCGTTGGCGGCCGAGTGTTTTGCAAAATGCATTGCGATAGGATAGATCTCTGATTTTTCAGCATAATACCGTGAAGAAATAGCACAAACTGAGGAGCGAATTAGCATAAACGTGCAACATTCGCAGCTTGGGCGAAAGTAGTGAAATCAAGATATACTCACTGACTGTAAATAGGAAGGGACACCTGGCAAATGTGGATGCAGGAGTGTGTAAAACAGGATCGAGTAAGGAAATGAAAGGCTGAGAAAGAGGTCAGGCACAATGATCGCATGGAACTAAATTTGTTGAAGACGTACATTAACTCGCTCATAGAATCTATTAAAAGTATTAGAAATGACCCATTGCTGCAAATAAATTACTACTCACATTTGGAAAAGTTTCTCGACATCTTCTGGTTTGACTAATCCGTGAACCAAAATCTCGGGTGCACTATGTTGCTCAATTAAAGAGGCCCTCATACCAAGGTCGGTTGCCGGTCCTGTAAGGATGGCCCCAGTAATGTTAGTTCAATTGAGTTTTGCCTATTTTTAGGGTCAATAACAAACCTGGCATGAAGTATGTTTCGTTTGCTACACCCTATGAGAGCCAAATCGTCAATATATGGGACAACGTCATGTTCGGTCGAATCAGACGCACAACATTGTCATCGTTCAAGTCATCATCTAGCTTCGGTTCCTTGGAGGTATCCTTCTTTTTATTTGTCTTGGTACTGCTTAAGCTTAAGGCCGCAATTAAACCTAGAGGCACATGCGATTCTGGCAAAGAGGCCTGTGGTTTCTCTGCATTCTGGAGTGGGTCATCAGGTTCTCCGTCGTCATTTCCTTCCACCTTCATGGCTCCCGATTGGCCTAGTTGGTCTTGAATGCGCCTGTTTTCAGATTCCACTTCAGATTCTTCATCATTTCCATCTGCACCTCGCAGATCAAAAAATGCCCTGGGGCTCTTCTTTCCTGCATCACGCACGCTTGATTGCAAGCGATCCAACCAAGCCAAAACGTTGTTATTATTGTGGTCCGAAGGCGAGGTTGCCATCCTATACGACGCGATGGACAAAGGCGTTGCAATGTATGGATTATGCAACTGGAATAGTGATGTCAGAAAATTGTTGTGTAGAAATAATGGTAATTGATACAAACCTGCTTGAGCAGCGAGTCAATGATAGCATCCTTTTGACGGATCTGAGCCAGGAGATACTCTCGTTTGCTAATATTGGGAGAAAAGTCAGCAGATGGCGTCGGAGACGGACAACGAGAAGGAGAGGGAGAAACAGAAAGAGTGGAGGACAATGACGGAGAAGAAAGAGGAGAAAACATAGTGGCTCAAGGGGGCTTGAAAGGCGGGATGCGAATGAAGATTAACAATTCGCTGAAGCGAAGCCATAATATAGGATTCCAGAATTCCCCTGTCTATGGCCTCGCAGCTCGCGGAAATGCAGGAAAAGAGCTCCGATCCCAAAGTCCCACACTTAACCATCAGAAGAGAAATTACATTACAAGGAGCGTGTCATAGCAAAAAGGAAAGAGAAGTGGCAACATGGACACGAGAGGAATGACATACTTTGGTGCGGTTCTCGGCCTGCGTCCCTCGACAATGCATACATGACCACCAGATTTGCACCGCTTGCACGTATTTTCGTGCTTGGGAAAGTCACATTTCATCTGTTAAACGGTCAAAAATAGCAGCACCGGAACCGTAGAGTAGCCCGAAATTCAGGTTTAAGTTACGTATCGGAAAATATTTTGAGTGGATCGAGGGTGTTCGATCGTTCGCCAAGAGGAGGAACCAAATTCGAAGGGTTAGACAGGCGCGCAGCGAGGGGTACGCGGGGTGTGGAAAGTAGACAGGGAATTGCGAAGAGGCCGACGAATGTAAATGCCGAGATAGAGCATGAAAAAAAAAATAGAAGCAATTCGTCAGTCATTGATACATAGAAGGAATATCGGTGACAAGATGTATGAAGAAAACGTTCGGCGTACCTTGAGTTTTTTGCAATGGGTACATGCGCCGGGCCTGGATTTGACATAAGGCGAAAGACGGCCCAGCAATTAGGAAAGAAGGGGTTATTGGTCCGACGAACGAGGCATAACAAAGATGTTCGGTCACAAAAAAGGAGCGAAATATGTCAAAGACAAGCAGAGTAAACGAGCGCAATCCATGACAAGCCAAATAACCGGGATTTAGTTTAGAGGGAGAGGCGATGCCAACGGCCACGGGGGAGAAATTGTACCGAGTCGGACGAGTAAATTGAGTAGCAATTATTGAATGGTGAATTCGAAGGCCATGTTGAAGTGTGTATCATGGTCAGAGGAAAGAACGACGCCAGTGAGTTCAGATAAGATAGCAGACGGTACGTCCAGAGGTAGTGAAATATTTGCAAGTCGGTCGGTAGTAGGTGTGCGGCAATTGCCGGGAAAGCGGTTCACCGATATTGATCCGTGCAGGTAATAGCATAGCACGCACGACACGGTACCGAGAATTGAAATTATACACCAGCAGGACCAAGTAATAGAGAGCGCGTCGGTGCAGATCCATGGAATTTGCATACCAGGTCGCCGATCCGAGATTGACGTCGGTGACATAGAATATGTGGAAGGAAAAAAAGACAGATAGTCAGTAACGGTGAAATAATACCCGACACGATATTGAAAAAGGGCTCAAAGGCGAACGAGACCGCACAAACTCATCAGAATGCAGGATGACAAGAAGTGACTGGTCCTCGACAATGCATATCAAAAGGAAGTGTGCCAAACAAATCTAGCTGCGCAATGAAAAAAAAAGTGTACTCACAGTCGACCTCGATTATCCCTCCTGCCTCCTCTACCAACGACTCCTAAGCCACCAAGGCCTACACCAATTCCTCCTGTCATGCCTAGGCCGGTGCCATCGTCGTCATCGTCGTAACTATCGGAATCACTATCATGATCTGCATATCCACCATGGCTGGGTTGTGTTTCTGCAATTTCGTTTTTCTTGGCCCTTTTACGCTTCAAGCTCGCTTGTGATGTGGAAGATGCTGTTGCAGCAATAGCAGCAGAACCGCTCGGTTGGCCTGCATTTGGCCTTGCATTCACTGTGGCATTCACGTTGGGACGTTTCAGGTGCGAGGCATTCGGCCTTGATTGAGATGTAGCAGCTTTGCCTGCAGCAGGCTGGGAATCAAGAACTCCGAACTGGTGGGAAGGCTGATCACTCGCGCTCGTGTTTTTACCAGGAAAGTTGGTCTCGTTACTCCATACATTGGGAGGCGGTGATAGAGACGACGATTGGGAGGATGGAGCATTCGCATATGAGGAAGTACGATTTCCTTGTTCAGATGGATTACGTTGTACGTATCTTGCTCCAGGCACCTGGGGTGGCAAAAATTGGCCCGATTGTGCTGGAAGGCTGGGGTTTGAAACAATTCGGCGAGAAGAATTGGCCTGATGCTGTTGTTGATCATAGGATTTTCCATGGTGCATTTGTTGCTGATAAACAGGGTCAGGCGAGACGGAATAAGATTGTGGTTGTGTTGCCGGCTCAGGAGTTGAATATGAGTTGTGCTCGGGGGTCGTCACAACGCTATTGCTAATCGACATAGGATCGGGGTAGAATGAAGAGTACAAATCATTCGTCTGAGTCTGGTACGAGGAAACATCGTTCGTGCTACTACTGAGAGATCCTATAGCAGCTTGAGTGACAGTTCCCGCATTAGATCCATCGTACTGGCTTCCGGCAGCAGAAGATGGAAAAGCTCCCTGGATAAAGTTGTACGCACTCTGGTGGGCTTGCTGTGGCTCCACTTCCCGTCTGAACGTAGACGAGTATCCAAGATGTTGAGATTGTTGCTGACCAGTTGAATAACTATCAAGCCACTGCTGATACTGTGCTTGCTCATCACTCTGTTGTTGTTGCCTATCGTCCGGATTATAAAACGTAGACGTGGGGCCAATCATAGATGATGAAGACGCAGAGCTTGACTCGTTGTTGCTTTTGGGATTGCTGCCAGAGCCACTTGGAGAAGAATGATACCAGCGATTGTTGCCTGCAGTATTATTCGTCAGAGAAGACGGTTGAGCACCCTGGGCCCTCCCTGTTGGAAGAAGAAGCTATATAAGCCATATTTCGCTCTCCAGCAAAGAAGAAAGCATACTGTGTGCCCTATTTCCTGATGACGAGCGAGGATGATCGGCGCTTCCTTGGGCAATATTAGAAGTCTGGTTCAAGGAGCTTTGACCTCCGGAAGCGCTCCTCCCCAACGATGATGGATGCATTGCTAGTGACTGGAAGGAAGAAAGATGAGTATCACGAGTAGTTGTATGTCCGACAACAATGTAGTCGCCGCGCGACTACAGGACCAGCTATATCTCGGTGGATATGTTGGTCCGATGAAGTGGGTGGTAGCAAGGGGGAAACTTCTGAAGCGTGCTGGTAGGATGTTAATATGGATCTAACCGGCATCTTGTACTTACGAATTTAGGTCCAAAACTGGACCTTGATGGGTAAAGGAGGGCACTAGTCCCGTATCGTCTCTCATCAGGAAACAAGCCATAATTCTTCAGCTTCTTCGGCCATGAGCCTGAAAGTCCCTGCATATCTTGGCCCATCATGATCGCCAGTTTCTGTTTGCTCTTAGCGACTGAATACCTCCGTTGTTTTGTTTCGCTTCAACATCAATAATGCTCCTCTTGCACACCTCGGAAATCTCACCACACACTATCCTTGACACCGACATTTGACAAACCACTTGTCGCATTGCATTCTCAGACTAACCAACTTGCGAAAGAAGCATCACCTTTCCTGGAAAATAAATACTCACGAATTCGCTCTATGTTGGGTTCACCAAAATAAAAGTTGAGTACTTACACGGCAAGCCTAGCCTTACGTGACGTACGTGTAACATGTCGTCTTCCGGATTACGGCTTTGTTGATTGATTTCAATTTTTCTGGGCCGTGCGATAAAACCCCTTCCGAGCTGACATTTGGACTCCGAGAGAATTTCGAGTATTTTTTTTTGGTCACAATTTTCCAGTATCGTGTTTCGTCCTTAATGATACTTAATCCATGACATGTCATCATCCGTGAGCAAAGAAACGGTCGTCTTTGGAAAGATGCAAACTCCTGAGCGGTAGCGCCCGACGCAAGAGGAACTGCGACGACCATCGCTACACTTGATTGCAAAATGTTGCCCGGTTATTTTTGCTACGTCCAGATGCACAACTGCAACATAATGTTACTACGCCCCTAAAACTCCTCAAGTCTTGTCTCCACGGCTCCCAGCGAAGCCTTGGTTGACAGGAAGAAAACAAAACGCAAAATTCGAGACATCATTCTTCAAACCTGTCAGTATCTTTTTATTGTTTCCTGGTAGAATTCCATCATTTTAAACGGAGAGGGACTCGAATGAGTGTTTATCTCCAGTCAGTCCTACACTTGTACTGATCCTAGTTTAACTTCACTTGTTAAAAATGACGAACATCGTTCACTTTTGTTTAGCAAACCTTTGGATTCGTCTTTCTTATGTGGTAAAGCACACTAGCCGTAACAAAACATGCACCACCGAAATTCTTCGACAAATACATCTCGCGCTACACCGGCAACTATTTCCGTCGATCCCGACCTCACCGTTCAAGGGTAATAATGGGAAGGGCATAGAACAGAACAGCGTCCAAAAATACCTATCAATAATGTGCAAGACCACCGCTGTCAACTCGGAGAAATCATTACGGTGCTGTATTCTTGTGATAAGCTATACAGAGAAGGTTTGATTTTCCTCTACATCATACAAAAATTTGTTTGTTCTTACAGACATTTTGAACATATTGTTACTCAAAGAACGTCTCACATTTAACCGAAATGTCAATTAAGCGGTGCCTATGAGAAAGGAGTCGCCATTCCGTGTATCTACTTCCGAGTGAAAGTCACCAGTGAGAAATTGTCCTCGTATATACTCCAAGAGCGCATTCGCACCGCTCAATACAATTGTTAATGAACGGAAGTCAAAATAATCAACCTTCCACGGTCAAAAGACCCAAGAAAGGACCGGTTTTCGATAATTAAAGGGTACATGTCAGTGATTACTTTAGATAAGGAGCCGAAGAAGTCGAAGCTTAATCACGCGCCTGGTGGCATGATAATGGGCTCTTCACGCGTATAAGTATAGTATGTCGGATACCTTCATTGCCCACTGAGGTGCGTCAGGGATAAACACCTTCATAGCTCGGTGCACGGACACCCATACTCCGGTACATCGTCCAACGAGTTAGGGGGCTTGCCCAAAGGCCTTCAACAGGTCCCCTGGGACTGAGTATTTCGCGGACGACAAATTTCCATTCAGATTTCTGTATTTAACATGCTGCGGATGTACCGATTCAGCACAATACTAGGTGAATGACATGGTCCAGACTTCTGGGATTCTATTTGTGAAGACATAGGGTCGGCGTTTCAAATGAAACAGCTGCCTCTTAAGGTACTTGGAGGAAATTGTAGAAAATTGTCGGTTTTACTAGCACAACTTACCACTTCCTTCTTATATACGTATGATTCCTTAGAAGAGTTTCATCCACGCTAGACATGTGTAACTAGGCCAAATCATGATCATGATCGAAAGAATTGGGTTTTGTGTGAATTTATGTGGCGTTCTGTGGCGTGCGCTCAGAAATACGATAACTTGATATTATTAGTCTATAATATCAGATTTCTGCAAAAGCGCCCGTTATGCACTACAGGACACTGCGCGGGAGCAACAGTTTCGATGCGCATCATTAGTGGACCCTGACCGACGGGGAACAAAGAAACGCACCATTCCAAGCCGACGGCCACGGTGACTTCTACGCTTGAAACTCAAGTATAGTCAGATGAGGTGCGCTTACACGGCAGCGTGGATAGATTACCCAAAGTTACCGTTCCCCATTTCTTGATGTAAGAAACATACAGCACATAATTCAAGAAGAATGACCAATTTCTTACAAAAAAGAACCGAGCTGCCTGTCATTTTGCTTACTCTCCCACTGTTGATGGCCGAATCAAACGTATCGGACCGAGGCAGGCTAACAGTTGTGTACAATCACTACCTTGGATAATTCATAACGGCCTCATCCAAGACCAGGTACCTTCTATCTTATCCCTTGTACTCTTTTCAGTACATGTACCTTTCCAAGCGTTTCGGTTTAAATCTTTCTCGTTAATCGCTTAGCGCCCTATTACGATAATATCCACATTGCCGTCCGGCGCCAATTATATTGGAAATTCGGCAGGGTGATACGTCACATGATGCGACTTACGCGATACGATCACGCTGAGTGTTTGAACAATGAAGTTCACCCTCTCGTCGCTCGAAACGCTACACTTTCAGTCTGACCACCAACCCAACGAAATCTCGGGACGATGAATTAAAAGAGAACAGTCTGGTATGAGAGTATTTCCACTTCCCAGGCACTGACAACACAGGAATACGTGAACTCAAGAACCCCGCATAATAAAGGCATGATCGTCATAATCGTATCGAATCGTGTCTCAAAAAGAAGTGACAGACACTTATAGTGTCGATAAGAAGAAATGTACAAAGCTATGGTAGTGTACAGGTATGTGTTCCGATTTTTACATACTCGAAATTTAAGATAGTTAAATAGTTCCTGGATAGATAGGGAAGATAATGTACCTGTTGACCTTCAAGGTCACCGAACGAAAGATGCCGCCACACAGAACAATTTATATCAAAATCTCCATTGGACGCGTTTCGGTTGTTGATTTTCTGTGTTGGTCACTTTGAGAGAGGATGTCCTAGGTCTTCGTGGTCCATCAGATGTAGACGAGTCTCCATTTTTCTTCGCATCGGCACCAAAGAAGTGAGGGTTAAAAGAGAACCCTACGTATGGACTTGGATCTAATTTTAGAGTGGGAGAGTCTGTAGCGGGTGAACCGTCGAGGTTCGACATAGACTTGGTGCGAAGAACTAGCTTCAATGGCGATGGTCGTACTTTACGGATCTCTTGGGAGGAAGTCGATGTTTTGCGCTTGGGGGTGCTGCTGAATGAAGGTCTGCCAGGGGAGAAGTCAATTGTAGACCCGACACAAGTTGAAGTCGACATATTAGACATCGTCTCCAGTGATATGTCTGTCAATGTATCGCCATCGAGGTCAATTTCATCGGCAACATCGTCCTGTTGAGGGTGCGATGGTTCATTTGGAGGTACCGGGATAGCTGCAGGAAGTCGTCCAACGAGTTCCTCTTCAACGGCGTTCGCGAGCTCTTGCTCCACGAGATGCGCTTGTTGGCTCAACTTGAGACGCTCAACGTCCTTTGCCAACCTCCTGCAATCTTTGCGATATTCGCCTGCCAGCTCCCTGATTTCCTGCTCGTGCGCTGCACGGAGTTCGACAATCGTCTTCTTGCATTCATTGACCTCTGAAATGAGATCTTTGACAAATTCCTCAATTAATCTCTCTTTCGTGACGTCGCGCACCATTTGCTGCGCCGCTCGCGTGATAGCTGCACCACGAGCCTTCTCGAGACTTTCAGCCTCCTTAAGGAGTCTGTCTATCTCCTTCTGCTGCTTCTGGATCTGGTGCGTAAGCACAAGTCTATCGCAGAACGCTTTGAAAGCGGTCTCGGCCGTCCCGCTTTGGTGGGATCGCAATGAAAGCTGGAGCTTCTTAATTTCCTGTTGTTGTTTCCAAATTTTATTCTGGAACAAGAGGCGTTCGCAAAAGACGCTGAAGGGTGCCCCCACACCAGCTTTGGGCTTCTCGAAAGAAGTAACGTTCGCGGTGTAACTTGGAGGAGGAACGTCGGGACCTGTTTCACGTGAATGACAGGCCACCAAGCGTTCTCGGTGATAGATGAAATTTTTCTGCTTTTTCAGCAGGCGAGAGAGGTAGACGGAGTGGTTCTTCTCCCTGGCGAGTTGTTGTTGGAGTTCTTTGACCTTCTCGAAGGTCTCTAGGTCTTGCTCGGCCAACCGCCTTATCTCTTCCCTGTCCTTCTCAGACTGTTCCTTATTGGCGATAAGGAGCCGGCGATTGGCGTACTGGTTTGCAATATCTACGGCGAGGAAAACCAAGCAAGGCGGGAGAAGATAAAGAAGTGGGGCAGTGGAGGTACTCGATCCGATATTCAGATCAGATACCTGCTTCGCGATGTCAACGACATGGCTGAAGAGGGTGTTGTGTACTGGTATCGTGCTCATAGTCGTGAAGAGATAGAAAGTAAGAGAGTGGAGTAGTATGGGGGTGAAGGCGTTGTCTGTTGCTTGATGTCGTCGCTCAGAGACCAGCTGCTAGATAGATAGAGGACAAGGACAATAATCGTAAGTCAGATTATTGTTTTGTGTTGTCCTTTATGAAAATACGAGTTGTCAGCCTCCCTGCACGATCGATCGCCTCATGGATGCCTTGAGCTTGCTCACCTTCGTGATTATCTTAGACACTGAAGTCCATCAAATCATAGCGTTTCATAGCCTCCCATAGCAGAGGTTTCTCTTGATAATCTGAGTTGCAGGGTCCTGGGAGCGGTCTGGAATGAAAAACACGCGTTGTACATGAGGTTGTTTTCTAAGCCATGTTTGGACAATATATCATGTGACATACGTACACAACAAAAAAAAGTGTCACGGAAAAAGAATCATTTCTCCTCTTCGTAACCGTTTTCTCTCTCTATGGATCATTTTGCTGCGTCACTTTCTCGGACTATGCTTATTATTTTTGGTGTAGACATCTACTCGGCTAGGGTGGTCGCTCTCGGACTCGTTTATACCCTTCAGTGTGTTGATGGTCGAGCTGTCTTTACACAAATTCGGACCATTAGGCTCGTCTCCCTGCTACTATGTGAGCCAGTGAAATGCACCACCTACCTTCTTACGTTTTTAAAAAAAATTGCACTGTCAAACTTTCTTCTGTGCCATCGTTCACGTCATCTTTTATTCGCGGTCGTTTCCACCAGTTGTGAGATTGTTGCTCCGAAAATCTGATAGACGCCCATCGTTAACGCTATCATTCATTTCATTTGATCATGCTCACCACAACTACGCTCGACGAGCTTTGTTATGTCTGGCGCATAGTCCTTGGTCACAGACATACCCATAATGAATATTTTGTTGCCTCGACTGTATCCAGAAACCGGGAAGGAGATCTGCATTGTAAAACTTGGAATACTGATATGAAATGTATACTAATTTGATAGATCAATTTTGAATTTTACACTCTAAGGAACTATTAAGTATCGTATTTAACCTTGATAGAAGCGAATTTAGTATCTGAATCCTGTAAATCACCTCTCTGGGGCTCGGAAATTAAATCCAATTCTCCCTTGAGGTCTGTGTAGAAATGGGGAGTCAAACCAGCCTTTTCTCTATCTTCCACGTTGAAAGGTCCTTTCACGTCCCCTCTCCAACCCCTCTTGACCTCTTCTCGGAAAGCAGCTATTGGATCGACACCACCTTGCTGCGCACACACCCAGGTGAACCATCTATGCCCCGAAGTAACGTGGGTGACCTCGTCAGCGTGAATAATTTCCATCACTTTGACCGTTTGTAGATCTCCAGCTCTGCGAAAGCGTTCAATGGTTTGCGGATTAACATCCAGTCCCCGAGCTTCGTGCACTAGATGGATGATAGCAAGGCGAGAGCGAAGAGATTCAGAAGTAATGGTGGCAGATTCCCAGAGGGAGGCGTGCACAGGCATGCTGCCATATGGCGTGGAGGGGGAGATGGCCGCCAACCTTGAAGTGAGCAAAGAGCTTAATTGTGTGTCAAGTTGTTTGCAAACTTTGAAGTAGAAAATAGATATAATTACAAGTGTTTTGCTTCGTCGAGTGCCATTTTGGAAAAGTCAGAGAAAAACGCAGGTGGTAAGTTGGGATGATATGCTCCAAAACGTGCCATGATGTCCCATCTGAAATTCGTCAACATACAACAGAGCGGAAAGAATATACAGACGACTCACGCAAGGTCAATGCTGTTTTGAAAATCTAAGTAACAATATAAACAATCGATGTAGTTGATAACTTACGCCCACTGTTCGATATTGGCAAGAGCATGCAACATTACAGCAAGGCTTTTCCTGCTCTTCATTTTCCTAGGATCAATAGTATTCTTTTCGTATGATTCTTCTCTTGATGGGACATCAGGCGGTCGAGGCACTTTCACTGATTTATGACCAATGGACGAAAGTTTGCCGGTCCTGAACAAATCGACAGCGTGCCTTGTGCGTTCAACCTATGAACAAATGAGCGAACATTTGAGTCACCTTATTACCATGTCGTACCTTCAATGTCGGATTCGGGGTATTCAGGATAAGGACTGCCCACTCCATTAGTGTCTTAGGCGGGTTGATGGCTGGTGTAACAGGCTCCTTTTCTGCGTTGCCGTAGATGGTTCTCGGTAAGATCTTGGATGGCACAACGGGAGGTGGAGGGTCTGCAAATTCTAGACAAGAAAAAGTTGTCGGATACGAGTCCCATAACACCGACATGAAAGACCTACCAACCTTCGGATACCGGTCTCAGCTCGACCAAACGCCATCTAGTTCCTTTGGTTGGAGTATGCATGTACACCTTTTCGACCTTGTCTTCCGGATCAGTTCTGACCTCGACGTCGTACGTGCACGCTTGAAGACCCATTTCACTCTTTCCTGTCTTGAGATCGAAATCATATCTGTGAAATGGTTAAAAGGGCATAGGTAACGAGGGTAATGCCAACCTATGCCATGGGCACACAGCAACCAGCCCGGTTTCGCATTCTTCAATGTCCGCATGCGACATATCTGCACCCATATGTGGGCAGCTAGCCTCCATGACATAGATTTGTTTCTCGTCCGAGTCGGTGGACTTGTCGAATATTTCTTGCTTATCCTCAAGCGTAGTGGAATGCGACTCCGCATTTGCAGAAAGTCTAAATAGGATCAGGGAATGATAATGTCCTTCTTGTGACCGAAGTGTAAGCATAAAGCGAAAGTGACTGAGCAGATTTCGAAGCGGGGCAATTCTACATGATTGAACAAGCTATGATCAGTTCAGCAGTGATAGTCCAGCAGTTTCTGGAGAATACTTACTGTAAAAGTTCCATAGTTAACAAAGGATGTAGGACAGTAAGAATAGGCGGAAATACAAGATGATGGTGTTACTAAGTTAAAGTTTGATTGGCTAAAATGGGTTCGACCTGATAAGATAAGATAAAACACTTGAAGTCAAAATCAATTTTCATTCCTAACTTCTTGAAGTAAATATAACGGTATCCACAGGTCAGTGTTAAGAATAGTCGTTCTAGCAAACGAGTTATCCAAGAGAAACAGATTTAACTAATGATTTCAAGCCAAAATTTGCGCGCAAACGGTTTTGATTATGTAGTATACCATGGTATAATTGAAACTAGTTGTAAAGAGTGACTATAGCAAACGCAGACATCCACAGTAAAATGTTCTTCCTGACAGCAAAGGCAAATTCAGAAATCAAAGGTTGAGGTTGATGGGCGAGCATCCAATGGCAACAAGGCCGTCTGTTGCAAGACAGTGGTCAGGAACCAATAAAAATAAGGAAAAACAGTAAAAACGCACTGAAGTCGTTGTTGCTGCAACAGACTGGTTGAGATGAGCTATTAATAAACAAAAATGGTGTTAATCTAACGACTTGAATTTAGAGTTGTTTATACCCACCAGGAGTTTCCCGCAATACCGATTGCGGTAATGGGAGAGCAGTTGGCGCCAATTTGGCCAGTAATGGGACCTGCGACAATCCCAAGGAGAGTCAACAAGATGTTGGCGTTTGAGCTTTTAGAGTCCATAAGAGAGTTGCCTGTGAAGGGAAGTTAAGCAATTAGTTATAAACGTCGAGAGGTTGATGCTAGCACGTACAGCACTGAACAGGTCCGCTGTTGCAAGAGTTCTCGATGCCACCGGGAGCGGGAGCAGCGGCGACAAAGATAGCCATGGAGGCGGCGAAGAGGACAGCAACTTTGGAGAACATTTTTAATAGAATGGAAAGAGTGTGGGTAGCTGAGTTTGCTGAGTGGGCTGGTGGTAAAAAGCGAAGTTGATTATTCGACTGAAGAATCTACGACCAAAATCTCTCTGCTTTTATACCTTTCCGCCCTTACCCAGGCCGTGCAATCCATTTGATTATGTTTCGGTTTGAACTGAAAGTAGGGTCAACGGGTATGTTTTGACAGGCCAAAAGACGCTAGAAGCAAAGAAGCATCGTCAAATGTACGAAATAGGATTAGGCGAGGAACGTTTTGAGCGCAATTCCGCCAACAGCCAAATTAGGGAACTCCCCCTAAGCGCTTGTTAATTTCGATTTGCCAACCCTGACTTCCTTGCCTCTACTTGGGCCACTGGCAGCTGAGGCTTCAACAGGCTTCAACTGCCAGCATAAATCTGCGAGTGGCGTTTGCTGCTCAGCATTCGAGAATCCAAATTTAGGAGTTATCAGAAGTCTTTATGTTTAGATTGAAGAACTCGGCAAGCGGTGATTCGGAGGCGTCCCAGACAATGGGCGCCCTTTTGCAAAGGTGTTCCGAGTGCGGCCAACTACTGCGAGTGGTAACATGGCGATGGCATGCCGTTATAATACAAGTGAATTCTGATTCATGAAGTTTGAACTGATATGTACCCAAGTAACCCTCGGTTTTATGATGGTGGTGAGCTGGCACCTATGTTTGACCACCAAAATTACATAGCGTTTCTCCAATGGGATGTCGAACCAGATTGCACTAACCAGTCCATCTTCAGATGAGGGATGATTGAAGCTTTTGTATCTACTGAAATTTGATCTTCTCTTAGGGTTCAAGTGAGAAACACAAGCTCTAAGCAGAGAGTCCGAGTCAGCGATTCGTCTTACCAAAGTACATCCAGTAGTACGAATCTGAACGACGTTACGGATGCACGGCACCAGTGAAGCAATCTTCCTCATAACTCCGTGGTCCGTAAGTCTACTACCTTCTCCAAAGAAATCATTGATGTGTACTGTTGCTTTTTCGTAGATTTTTTCGGTTATCGAAAAACTGTGGAGCCTCCACTCCCGTAATACAATAACAAGGCGCTCCGAAAGATCCTACAAATGAGGAAGTGAGGACACCGTTGCAATTTCCAAGTTGTGAGACGACAGCATGACAACCTACTTCCTTGGAATAATCAATATAGCAATTATAGTGCAGTGTTAGACTGCATAAGCCGGGTAATTTTACAGCTAGAATATGGAAAAGATGGAGACCCAAGGACATGACGTGCAGATCTAAGTACTGCAACTCGAAAGGCCTATGACTGAAGACGTCTAGGATGCTTGAAACCTCCTCGTTGGTCAAATAATGGTCAGTCAGAGTCAACCGTGTTAAAGTATCGCAGGACCTGTTGATTAAAGGTGCGGTTGCACTGATCGAGACAAACGGAATGTTGAGTGAGTTGAGTCTGAAACAAGGTTGGAGCGAGAAAGAAGCCCCTTGTTGATGCGGTCCCATCGCAAGCGTTTGTAGTTGTAGAGATACGGAAGGCCTTGAACAAGCTGAAAGTGATGCGGAGGATGGAAAATAAGTGAAACGTCGCGAAGACTGACCGAACAACATTTGAGAAGACGAAGAATCCCTGATGGATTAGATATAATATCTTCATCAAATGGCATTTGCACATGAAATTTTCGAAGGCAGTGTAGAAGCTCTGCAGGAAGAGCGTCAAAGAACCCTGTATGATCAATGTTGGCGAATGACGAAATGACCAACGAGCGCAGACTAAACTGGCACTGCGAGATAAACGGGATGACAGTGTTCACCAGTTCTTGAACATCAGTATTTCCATCGGTTCTGTTGCTGCGGTCGTCAAAATGGAACTCCAGCTCGTCTATGTTGTCGAAGTTATGGATCGCCAAAACTTCCTTGAACTTCAGTATCTGAGCACCCAGAACAAGTTTCCTAAGACTCTTGTTGAATGCTGTCCTTGTTGATGACAGCAGAGTCCTTGTGTCCGTAGTCAATGGTAAATCCCTCCACTCAAAGTGTAGTTCAACCACATTCGTCATACCATTCACAGCGTTGATTAGACTTCCCATTATGTCTTCTGTGGTCAAAGCTGGCGATATCTTCGCGGTGTCTAGTTCGCGTTCGGCATCAGGTCGATGAACCTGTAATATGGAGCTTCGAACCATGGTATGCAAGAAGGATATTAAAGGCGATTATTTTTCCTTGGGTTGATTGAGACGGAATAATGCATCTCTCTTGAGAAGATAGTCGGATAAACCATGCGCGGATGTACAATTTACGAACATGTTGTGCAATCAGTTGGCTCCTGGGATATAAAGATCAGTTTATACGCGTCATATGAGAGGTTTGTGCATACTGCAATCTCTCTAGGCGGTCCAAAGTCCTCTGATCAAGGCTTATTAGCCATAGCTTGCCATAACGACGGTCGAGGATGGAGTTGAAGAAAGTTCGGTTTACGGCCATATATGGCCCGATTCTTCTGGGTTTTATTTGAAAGAGGTATGAAACAATAATGTGCCATATATCTTCAGGAATGTCATCTCCAGTAATACGTGGTTGGGAAGGAGGTGGACTCTCTGCTCTCATGTCGGGGAAGTCGCGAAGTTCCAACAAGTATTGCGGTGGGAATTAACGCGCAGATACATAGACAGTCATGGGAAAAAGGGGGTACCGCGGCCCGATCTGAATGGATTGCAAGAACTCATATTATACTAAAACAATAAATAAACACCATGTACACACAGAACTATTGAATCTTCATGACTGAATCGATTCGAGCAGCCTGAATATTCTTTCTCAATTTCACCCATGTGGGGAATCCCGAAAGAAGGGTTGAAGCAATGTATAGAGCCTGCAAGGAAGATATTCAGGCTCGAAGGCAAATCTTCATAATGAAACGACTTACACCGAGGGCGAATCCTGTATGCTTTCTGCACAAACTATACATATACAGAGATTCCAAGCTGTGTGTCACAATAATGAACCAAAAGCCAAAGGT
>Ga0247779_1000389_pt1 | contig 29793 bp, 30 predicted proteins | sample UWRJL221509R5_FD_179925 | JGI IMG/M metagenome (GOLD analysis project Ga0247779, IMG submission 179925) | Plant litter microbial communities from Arlington Agricultural Research Station in Wisconsin, United States - UWRJ-L221-509R-5 | ecosystem: Environmental > Terrestrial > Plant litter >...
ACTAGGGTACCGATCCCATGAACCTATCCTCGCCCCCCCTCAGTCGTGCGCTCCTCACCCTGTCGTTCGCCAGCCTGGCTTGGGCTTGCAACACCGATCCGGCCAAGGGCAAGACGGAGGCGACCGTGACCAGCGCAGCAGCGCCGGTGGCCGCCGCACCCGCGGCCAGCGCCGTCAACTACGCCTTCAGCAACGACGGTTCCACGGTGCAGTTCGTGGGCGCCAAGATCACCGCCAAGCATGAAGGCTCGTTCAAAGCGTTTCGCGGCACGATCAGCGTGGTCGACGCCGATCCGACCAAGAGCAACGTGAATGCCGAAATCGACATCGCCTCCTTGTCGATCGAGCCGGCCAAGCTCGCCGGCCACTTGAAGACCCCCGATTTCTTCGATGCCGAGAAATTCCCGAAAGGGAAGTTCACGTCTACCGCCATCAAAGCGGGCGGTGCGGACGGCGCGACCCATACCGTCAGCGGCAACCTCGAGCTTCACGGCGTGACCAAGGGCATTACCTTCCCTGCCAAAATCAAGGTCGACGCCGGAGAGGTGTCGGTGGATGCGGAATTTGCCATCAACCGCAAAGACTTCTCGATCGTCTATCCCGGCATGCCCGACGATTTGATCAAGGATGAAGTACTGATCAAGCTCGCCCTGCACGCGAAGAAAGCCCCCTGAGTGCTCTTATGAAGCGTCACCCGTTCATCTCCCTCGCGAGTCTGATGCTGCTTTCAGCGGCGTGCTCGAGCAGCACGAGCAGCCCGCTGACGGATGCGGGCGGCGCGGCGGGGGAGGACGCGGGCGGCTCGGCAGCGACCGCCGGCAGCCCGCAGGTTCCCGCAGCAGGCGCAGGCGCCAGTGCCGGCAGTGCGGGCTCCGGGGGGCAAGCGGCGCACGCCGGCAGCGCCAGCAGCGGAGCTTCCGGCACGCTCGGGGCCGGCGTAGCCGGGGCCGTGGGCAGCGGCGGTGCCCATTTCGGCGGCAGCGGCGGAGCAAGTCGCGGCGGCAGCGGCGGAGCACCGGCCGCGGGCGGCGGCTCGAGCGCAGGCGCGGGTGGCTCGAGCTGCCCGGGCGCGGGACACATCACTTACACGCTGGCCAAGTCCGCCTCACCGACCGCGATCGAGCAAGCCGCGTACGACAAGATCGAGACCGCCATGGACAAGGCGATCGGCTACTACGATTGCTACACCAGCATCACGAAGAGCCTCAGAGTCAGCTACGACCCTTCGGTCAACACCGCGGATGGCAACATCAATGGTTCGCTCCGTTTTGGCAAGGACAACACCATGGACTACCGCACGGCCATGCACGAGATTGGGCATACGGTCGGCATCGGACAAACGTCCAACTGGGGTTCGTTCATTTCAGGCGACCTGTTCACCGGTGCACACGCTCTGGCGCAACTGAAAGCCATCAATGCGAAGCTGAGCATGCCGCTCGAGACCGAGGTGCACGCCGACGAGCACCACTTCTGGCCCTACGGCCTCAACTATGTGACCGAAGTGAAAAGCGAAGCAGATCTGATCGCACACTGCCAAATGGTGGTCGCCATTCGCCAGGATCTCGGGCTCTAATCTTCGGGCAGCGGGCCGCTTTCGGGCGACCTCGTGCTAGAACCGACCGCGCGTGCTCACGCTCGACGATCTTCCTGGACCCTTCATCACTGCGATTGCAGTCGCGCTCGGGCTTTCGTTCGGTAGCTTTCTCAACGTCGTCATCTACCGTTTGCCGCGCGGCGAAAGCCTCTCGCACCCGCCCTCGCGCTGTCCCGGCTGCGGCAAGGGCATCCGCATCTACGACAACATCCCGGTGCTCGGTTGGCTTTTGCTGCGCGGCCGCGCGCGCTGTTGCAAGATCCGCATCTCGGCGCGCTATCCGTTGATCGAGGCATTGGGCGGGCTAATCGCGTGGGCGATCGTGCGCGCGATCATCTTCGAGCTGCCGGGCGAAACGCCGTGGTGGAAGGTGGTGCTGCTGTTCGCGTCGTACCTGGCACTTTCGCTCGGTCTCTTGGCGGCGGCGGTCATCGACCTGGAGCACATGTATTTACCTGATCCGATCACGCTCGGCGGCGCACTGCTCGGCCTGCTCAGCGTGCCGCTGCGCGGCGGCACGTTTCAGGGCGCGCTCTTGGGTGCCGCGCTCGGCTTTCTGCTGGTTTGGCTGCCGTTCGATTTCTTGTACGGTAAATTGCGCGGCTTGCCCGGGATGGGTCTCGGCGACGCCAAGCTGGTGATGCTGGCCGGCGCTTGGTTTGGCTGGCAAGGCGCGCTGTTTGCGTTGCTGGGCGGCGCCGTTCAGGCCACGGTGGTCGCGCTGGCGGTGTACTTGGCGCGCGGGCGCATCGACGAACCGGAAGCGGTCATTCGCGAGCGCCGAGAGCTGCAAGCATTGCTCGAGAGCAGCAGCGGCGAGGCGCGCGCCGAGCTCGAGCGCGAGATCGCCCGCGATCCGTTGGCCTTCGAGCCCGAGGCGGGCTTGGGCAAGGCGCGCCTGGCATTCGGACCCTTCCTGGCTCTGGCAACCGTCGAGTACCTGTTGTTCGGAGAGGTGATCGTGCAGGCGTTGTTTCCATGAGCCACGCGCGCCTTTCGAGCGCGACGCTTGCGCTGCTTCTGCTGGCCTGCGGCGGCCCGCGTCTATTGACCGTGCCGACCGGACCGCAGCCTGCGCAGGCCGCGCCGATCAAGGTCGACTACCCGCCGCCGCCGGCGAAGATCGAGGAGATCCGCATCGCCAAAGGTTCCGACAGTGGCTGCGTTTGGCGCGATGGCTATTGGGACTGGACCGGGGGACGTTGGGAGTGGCAAGACGGCCGAGCCGTGCTGCCCAGCAAGGGTTGCTTCCATGCCGAGGCCAAACTGCTTTGGACCACCGATTCGCTCTCGTTCTACCGCCCCGCATGGTACCCAGACCCAACAGAAAAACCGGCCCCGAAGACCTGCATCGAGGTCGCCTGTTTGCCTAAAGCGGCTGCTGCTAGCCCGGATGCCCCCGCTCCCTCTCCCTGACCCGTCGCGCCCAATCCAGTGAACGAACCGAACTCAGAGCCATGGTCGATCAAGCGAGTGCTCGCCTGGGCAACGGATGACTTCAAGCGTCGCGGCAACAAGAGCGCCCGGCTCGATGCCGAGCTGCTGCTCGGCGAAGCGCTCGGTTTCGATCGCATCAAGCTGATCGTCGAGGCCGAACGCCCGCTCGCCGACGACGAGCTCGCCCGCTACCGGGACCTGATCAAACGGCGGCGCGCGTCCGAGCCGATCGCCTACATCTTGGGGCGACGTGAATTTTTTGCACTACCGATGCTGGTCGACCGACGCGTGCTGATCCCGCGGCCCGACACCGAAGTCCTGGTGGAGACCGCGCTGCAAGGCACCCGCGAGCGCCACCTTTACGGCCGGATGCTGGACTTGTGCACGGGCTCGGGTTGCGTCGCGATCGCGTTCGCCAAGGAACGCCCCACCTGGCGCGTCACTGCCGTCGACCTGTCGCCCGACGCCGCCGCGGTGGCGCGCGAAAACGCACGCCGGGCGGGCGTGGTCCACAACCTGGCAGTGCTCGAAGGCGATCTGTTCGCGACCTTGGCGGAGGGCGCCGAATTCGAGCTCATCACCGCCAATCCCCCGTACATCCCGAGCGCGGAGATTGCCGGCCTGGACGCAGACGTGCGCGATTTCGAGCCGCGCCTGGCGCTGGACGGCGGAGCCGATGGCCTGGACGTGATGCGCCGCCTGGTGGCCGAAGCGATGCATTACTTGAGCCCCGGCGGCCTTTTGGCCCTGGAAGGCGGCTTCGATCAGGCCCCGGCAGTGGCGGCGCTGCTCGAAGCCCAGGGCTTCGCTCAAATTGCACGCAGCAAGGACCTCGCCGGCGTGGAGCGCGTGGTGAGCGGCCGCCGTTCGGCATGACCCGAGTACGCACGTGAAGAAGTGGACGCTGCTCGAGCAAGTCACGACGCCCGACGGCAGCCAATTGTCGCTGGCCGAGCACGACGGGACGTACGCGATCCGCGTCAACGGACGTGAGTTGATGTCCAGCCGTCATTCGTTCTCGGAGGAGCAGCTGGGCATCGTCGCGTGTCAGTCGCTGACACACATCCAGGGCGCACGCGTGTTGATCGGTGGCCTCGGCTTGGGCTTCACGCTGCGCGCAGCACTCGCGACACTTGCGCCCGACGCGCAGGTGGTCGTGGCCGAGCTCTTGAGCGAAGTCGTGACCTGGAACCAGAACCCGGCGTATCCGCTTTCGTCACAAGCGTTGGCGGACGCGCGCACGAAAGTCGTGATCGGTGACGTGGCGCCACTGATTGAACGCAGCGAGGCTTGCTTCGACGCGATCATGCTGGACGCGGACAATCAAACCACGAGCATGAACACTTCCGGCAACACGCGCCTATACCAAGCGTCAGGGCTCGCGGCCGTGCATCGCGCGCTGACCAAGGACGGACTGGCCGTGTATTGGTCGGCCGGGGAAGAGCCGGCATTCGTGGATCGCTTCGGCAAGAGTGGCTTCGACGTCGAAGTGCGGCGCGTTCGCCGGCATCCGAGCACGAAAGCCTGTCATTTCTTGCTGATCGGTCGGCGTGTCACTGCCCGCCCACGAACGTGAGGCGCGCCTCTACCGCCACGCTGTTCATGGTCATGGTCTGACTCCACCAGTGCCAATATTCGACGGCGGGGCCGAAGCTGAACTTCCAGAAGCGCAGCGGCTCATAGCCCACACCGAAGCCCAGGACGCTCATCAAGCCGCCATCGGCCTCCTGGCGATCGTGACCGGTGATCTTCATGCTGCCAGCGCCGAAATCACCGAAGAGCGACAAGTCTCGAAACGCCCCGCCACGATAAAACAGTGGGTAGCCTTCGACGTGAAACACGAAGGCGCTGCCCGTGGCTTGGGTTTGATCATGGCTCATGCGCAGGCCGACGAGGCCCACGCCAAACACCAGATAGTCCGTCAGCGCACCGCCAAACCACAAGCGGTTGACGCCACCGAAGGCGCCCGCAGTGTTGCGCTCGTAGCGAGGGTCACCGAGCTTCGCGAGCTCGTTCGGGTAGCCATAGGCGTTGCCCGCGGCGAAGCCGAGCCCGATACCCGCAAGGAAGCCCGACCGTCGCTTCGCCACCTGATTGTAGCCGCCATCCCACGTGGCGTCCGCGGACTCGGCGTGCGCCAAACTAGTGATCGAGCCGAGGCCAAGCAGGGCGCACAAAGGAAGCAGTCGATTCATTGGCGTACCCGATCTCGGACACTCAGGCGTCGGGGTCAACCCCAGGCGTTCGGCAAGGCGCTCCGAGCGCAAATTCAGCGACCCCAGCGGCGGACACGGCTCGGTCGCTGGGCGCTCAGCGGCGCCGCTTGGTGATCGCGCGCGCAAGCTCGAGGATCGCGGTCTGCAACTCGGGCGGTGCGCCCTCCACTAGACGTGCAGTTTCGATCGCGACCGGTCCGAGCTCTGCTACACCGCCAACGAGCTCACCGGCGGGCACACCGAGGCCCACAGCGAGAGACATGACAGTACTCAGCGAGGGATCGCGGCGACCGTTTTCGACGGTACCGATATAGTTGGGGGTGAGACCGGATCGTTCCGCCAGTTGCTCGAGCGTGAGCCCGAGCGCGATACGACGTCGGCGCACTTCCCTTCCGAAGATGCTTGGCAAGGGAAGGCGATTTCTTCTCACTCCGGGTGCAGACATGAACCACTGATGGTGTTGATATTCAACACGATGATATACGGATCGCCCGGCCGCGCGAAGCCGGCGCTCTCGGCCGAGATGCCGGACGAGCGTCTGATGGCGTCAGATTGCGTTCGATCGCAGCGGAGTGCGCCGCGATCCCGTATTTCAGGCCGCCCGGTCGGGTTGCCCACGGCGGATCCCGACAGCATCCGCACGCAACTGGACCGTGCGCCGACCGACTGAGCTCGATGCGGATCGAAAGCAACCAAGCCAGCGAAGCGCGTGCCATCCCTGCTCCTCCCCCAACGGCAACAGCACAGCGGTCGTTCCACTCGTTCGTTCAACAGCAGCGGTTGGGCGCGACCGAAGCACGAACACTGCTCGGCAACGCATGGACTTCGGTCACGGGGAGTCCGGCACAGCCGCAGACCAGCGCGCTGCTCACCGCACATTGGGCCCTCGAAACCGACAGCGGGCGCTGCATGCCGGGGCACAACTTCGCGGGCATCAAAGCGGCGCCCGGTGCCGCCGGGAAGAGCTTTCTCACGGTGGAGGGCCACGGCGGCTCTCGGCGCGAGGTCAACGCGCGCTTCCGCGTGTACGAAAGCGCGGAAGCCGGCGCTCTCGACTACGTGAGGCTGCTGACAACGCGCTACCCCGATGCAGTCGCGGCCGCGCGCGCGGGCGATAGCGCGGGCTTCGCTCGAGCACTCGCGCGCGGCGGTTACTTCACGGCCGCCCCTGAGGCGTACGCGGCGGGGCTTTCGCAGCGCCTGGCAACGCTCGAACACGGTACTGCTGATCACGGCCTGATGGCGCCGCCAGCCGGCTCGCTTTCGCGAACCGCCCTCGAGGGCCTGCTGCGGGCATTTCGAGGCCCGGCAAATGGCTGAGAATTTGGCCCAGGGCGGCCAATTCTGGCAACCGCTTCGGTATGGCCCCGATGCTCGACCCGCCCGCCGCGCGCTGCGTCCGCGGCATCGCCCTGCCACTCAGCCTGCTGCTCAGCGCCTGTGGCTCCCATCACGATGGGCCGAGCCTGTCGAAAGTGGCGACTGAGGACGAGAACATCCCCAACCTGCCCGAGCCCGCGGCCAACGGCCCCCAATTAGGCGCGGTCGCCAACATCACCCCCGTCCTGGAACGCCCCGCGAACGGCGCCAGGCAACTCGGCTATCTGCATGCCGGTGCACGTGTAGCGCGCGCCGCGGAGCCCTATTCGCGTCGCGGTTGCAGCGGCGGTTGGTACCCGGTGCGCCCACGTGGCTTCGTCTGTGCCACGGAAAGCGCCACCGTCGACATGGCGCACCCCACGTTGGCGGCGATGGCATTGACGCCCACCTTGGACAAGCCCCTGCCCTACGCGTACGCGCGAACGAGGCTGGAAACGCCGCTCTTCGAGCGCGACCCCGGGCACGACGACGCGGTACGCGAAGTCGGCAAGCTGAGGCGCCGTGCGGGCATGGCGGTCGTTGGCTCTTGGTCGGCGCGCGATCCGGAGGGCAAGCTGCAACGCCTGGCGCTACTGACCGGCGGCCGCTTCGTCAAAGCCGGCGATCTGGAAGCGGCGGAACCGTCTGCATTCCAGGGCGTGGAGCTGACGAAGAAGGAGGATTTACCGTTTGCCTTCGTGGTCAAGCGCGGCGTGCACGCCTTTACGCTCGACGGCGATGCGACGCAAAAGGTGGACGCGCTCGCCTACCACGAGGTCGTGCACTTGACTGGTCGCTTCCACAGCGTGGGCGAGGTGAAGTATTGGGCGACCAGCGACGGACATTGGCTGCGCCATCGCGACGTATTGGTCGTGCAGCAGCGCAATACCTTTCCCGACTTCGCTCAGGGCACCCAGCGTTGGATCGACGTCAGCGTGGTCACGGGTACGTTCACGCTGTACGAAGGAAAGCGGGCGCTGTTCGTGACCCTGTGCAGCGTGAACCGCGACGCGCACCAAGCCGACGGCGACAAATGGCTCGGAACCTTCGAGATCACCGGCAAAGAAGTGACGCTCGCCACGCGCGACTCGAGCTCGTTCGCCGAGAGCTTCGAGCTATTCGACGCGCCCTGGGGTCTCACCTTGTCTTCGGGGACGCAACTGTACGGCGCTTATTGGCACGATCGCTTCGGTGCCGATCACGGAGCCGGCGCGATCGAGCTGTCACCCGCCGACGCGGAGCGTGTTTACCGTTGGGTAACGCCGCAGATCCCCGAAGGCTGGCACGGCCTTTCCACGCCGCTCTCGGACGGTGACAAGACGAAAATCGTGCTCCGCAAATGAGCTCGAGCGCGTCAGCCGCGCAAGCGATCCAGCACGTCCACCGTCGCGGGCGAGCGGTTCAACGTGTAAAAGTGGATACCAGGCGCCCCGCCGTCGATCAGCTCGCGGCATTGCGCGGTCGCATGTTCCACGCCGAGCTGCTGCACCTGGGCCAGATCATTGCCTGCGGCCTCCAAGCGCGCCAGCAGCGGCCCAGGGATTTTCGCGCCACACAACGCCGTGAAACGCTTGACCTGCGAAAGATTGGTGATCGGCATGATGCCGGCGATGATTGGCACCGCGATGCCCGCGGCGCGCGCCCGGGCCACGAACGAGAAGTAGTCTTTGCTGTCGAAGAACAGCTGCGTGACCAGGATCTCGGCTCCGGCCATGACTTTGCGCTTGAGGTTTTCCAGATCCTGCGCGGGGGACGGCGACTCGGGGTGGCTCTCCGGATAGCAGGCACCCGCCAAGCAAAAATCATAGCGCTCGCGAATGAATGCCGTGAGCTCCGAAGCGTAGCCGAAGCCGCCTTCGGACTTCACGAACGTGGTCTCGCCCTGCTGCGGATCGCCGCGCAGAGCAAGCACGTTGTCGATGCCAGCTTCTTGCAGCTGATCGAGCACGCCGCTGATTTCTTCGCGCGTGCCGCCGACACAAGTGAGATGCGCCATCGCCTCCAGACCCACCTCGCGTTTGATGCGTGTCACCAGGTCCACGGTGAGCCGGCGCGTACTGCCGCCCGCACCGTAGGTGACCGACACGTAAGCCGGGTCATAGGCCTGCAGGCGAGCCACGGTCTCGAACAAGCGTTCGACCCCGGCTTGATCCTTTGGCGGGAAGAATTCAAAGGAAAAGGCGGGCGCCTTCGGCGAAAGCTTGTCGGTGATTTTCATGAGAAAGCGGCACGAGCGAGCGCCGACCGGCACGCTAGCAGCGCGCGCCAGGCTGTGCCAATAGGACGCCCATCGAACAGGCATCCATCGACTCAGGCGGATGAATGAGCTCATGCATATCCACATCGTAGCGGTCTCCGGAACGGGCATGGGCGCACTGGCAGGCCTGCTGATCGAGCTCGGGCATCGAGTGTCGGGCAGCGACACTGCCTTCGACCCGCCGATGGGCCCAGCGCTCGAGAGCTGGGGGGTGCGCTGCCTGCAGGGCTTCGATCCTCGGCACCTCGAGCCGGCGCCGGACCTGGTCATCATCGGCAACGTGTGTCGGAAGGACAATCCGGAGGTGCTGGCCGCCATGCAACGCGGGCTGCGCTACACACACATCGCAGGCGCCCTCGCCGAATTCGTGCTCGACAGCTGCTCGCCGTTGGTCGTGGCCGGCACCCATGGCAAGACGACGACCAGCGCCATGGCCGCGCATTTGCTGGACGCCTGCGGGTTTGCGCCGGGATTTCTGATCGGAGGCTTGCCCAAGAATTTTGCGCGTAGCTTTCGCGCGGCACGACCCGACAAACCCCGGCTTTTGCTGGGCGATCGCCCGATGCGCAAACCCCCGTTCGTGATCGAAGGCGACGAGTACGACACCGCCTTCTTCGAGAAGTCGGCAAAGTTCTTACACTACCGCCCCGAGGTCGCGATCCTGACGTCGATCGAGCACGACCACGTCGACATTTATCCGGAGCTCGACGCTTACCTCGAAGCCTTCCGCAAGTTCGTGGCGCTGCTGCCGGAGCACGGCTTGATCGTCGCCAACGCAGCCGACCGAGAGGTGGTGAAGATCGTCGATGCCTGCGCGCGCGCGCAGGTCGCCTGGTTCGCGCTCGAGGGTGAAGACACGCACGGCAAGCCGCCGCATTGGCTGGCAGCGCCGGCACAGCTGGACGAAGCGGGCACACGCTTCGATTTGTACGCTGGTGGCGTCGCGTGCGGTCGCCTCGCGCTCAGCGTGCCCGGTCGCCACAACCTGAAGAATGCGCTGGCGGCGATTGGCGCCACGGCCCAGGGCTACGGCGTGCGAATCGCCGATATCGCGCCGGCGCTGGCGAGCTTCCAGGGCGTGCGGCGCCGGCAGGATCTGATCGGCAGCCCGCGCGGGGTCTTCGTGTACGACGATTTCGCGCATCACCCGACCGCGGTTCACGAGACGCTCGCGGCCCTCCGCGGTCGGCACCCCGCGGGCAAGCTGTTCGCAGTCTTCGAGCCGCGCAGCGCGACCGCCTGCCGCAGCATGCACCAGGACGAATACACGCGCGCGTTCTCCAGCGCGGACGAAGTATTGCTCGCGCCCTTGGGTCGCTCGAACCTCGAGCCCGCACAGGCGCTCGACCTCGACCGGCTCGCCCGCGACTTGAATGCGCACGGCAAGTCCGCCCGAGCATTGCCGAGCGTGGACGCGATCCTCGACTACTTGGCGCTGAATGTGATCCCGGGCAGCGTCGTGGCGCTGCTCTCGAACGGTGCCTTCGGCGGCATTCACGCGAAATTGCTGGAGCGCCTGAGCGGTTGAATAAAGCCCCGTGCGGTCCCGGGCGAAGGGTGCTAAACGCGGGCGCTCTGAAACGCGTTCAGGAATAGCAAAAAGAGGCTGATAGTGGCGTGTCCCTGCGGAAAAGGTGAGTCCCTCGAAGTGTGCTGTGGTCCGATCCTGAGCGGCAAACGCCAGGCCGAGACCGCGGAAGAGTTGATGCGCGCGCGCTACACCGCGTACGCCACACACGACGTCGACTTCGTGATCTCGTCCCACGATCCGACGACGGCGGGCGAGGTCGATCGCGCCAACACCGAAGCCTGGGCCAAAAATTCCGAGTGGCTCGGTTTGGAGGTTTCGGCGACCGAAGGTGGCGGCGCCGCCGACACTGAAGGCACGGTCGAATTCGTCGCCAGCTACAAGCTTCAAAAGATGAAGATCGACCACCGTGAACGTGCGAGCTTCAAGAAGCTGGACGGTAAATGGTTCTTCATCGACGGCGTGGAGCTCAAGGGCCCGCCCGTGCGGCGCACCGAACCGCGCGTGGGCCGGAACGACCCCTGCCCGTGCGGCAGCGGAAAGAAATACAAGAAGTGCCACGGCGTCGAGGCCTGAGCCGAGGCTCGTGAGCGCACGACCCTGCCCATGACGCGGTCAGCGGAAGAGCTCGCGCAGATCGCGTTCGAAGTCGCCAGCGAGGCCGCGCAAATTTTGTACGCGGGCTTCCGTAAGCAGCCCGCGGTTCGAGAGAAGGGCCGCGCGGATCTGGTTACGGAGTACGACTTGGCGAGCGAGCGCCTGATCAGGCAGCGGCTCGCCGAGCGCACACCGGAGCTCGCGATCGTCGGCGAAGAACAAGGCGGCGTGCCTGCCGCAGGCCACGGTCTCACTTGGTATTGTGACCCGCTCGACGGCACGACCAACTTCGTGCACGGGCATTTCTTCTTTTGTGTCAGCCTGGGCGTGGCCGAAGCCGGGCTGCCGATCGCCGGCGCAGTGGTCGCTCCCGCGCTCGCCACACATTGGCGCGGCTTTCGCGGTGGGCCGGCCCTCAGGAATGGGGAGCCGTGCCGGGTCAGCGAAACCAGTGAGCTCGGGCAAGCGCTGGTTGCCACCGGCTTTCCGAGCGATCGCAGCGACCCGACGAGCAACAACTTTTCGGCCTTTACCCGTGTAAAACCCAGGGTACGCGGCATCCGTCGCTGTGGTTCGGCGGCCATCGATCTGTGCCTGGTGGCAGACGGTACGTACGATGCCTACTGGGAACGCCGCCTGAACGCATGGGACCTGATGGCGGGCTCTGCGCTGGTTTTGGCCGCGGGCGGCCAGCTCAGCGCACTAGATGGTACGCCCCCCGACTTGTCGGTCGGCCATGTGCTGGCTTCCAACGGCCGGATCCACGCTGAAATTTCGACGTTGATCGCGTAAGCGAGCCAGAAAAGCGGGGGAGGCGCACGAGAGTCGATAAACTCCGGACTGGTCCGCCACTCACGGCTGGAGGATGATAGTCGAGAATGAACGATCGCTCGTCGGCGCGACCTGCGGCTGCCTTCGCTGTGCGGCCGGCTCCACCGAAGAAGCCGGTGCGCCCGAGCGCTCGTCCCGTGCCGATGCCTCGGCGTTCGATCCCGGCAGCCCCCGCGCTCGAACCGACGATTCTGCTGGTCGGAGCGGACAGCGTGTTCGAGCCTGCGCTGCGTGCCGCCCTCGCCAGGCATCGCGTGTACGTGGAAACCACCACGGCCGACACGGTCGCAGAGACCGTGATCGCGGCGGCCCCCGATCTGGTGCTGCTCGTCGGTCCCGCCGCGCGCGACGGCGGCAGCAGCGTGCTCGAAACTTTGATGAGCTCGCCCGTGTGCTCGGTGATCCCAGTTGCCATTTTGGACGACAACACCGCGCTCGACATGCGACTGCGCGCGTTCCGTCACGGCGCCGCCGCGGTGATCACGCCGTCGGCGAGCATCGACGCGATCGCGGAGCAGATCGCCAAGCTGGCACGGGAAATCCCGGAGCGTGGCAGCGAATCCCTGGGCGTCGTCGGTGAGGCGACCTTGAGTGAGTTCGTCGGCGCCCTGAGCAAGGAGCTGCGCTCGGGCATCTTGTCGGTTCACACCGGCAAGGGCAATGACGACGCGGTGCGCTTGGTGCTCGGCAGCGGGCGGCCGCTGGCCGCGTTCATCGACGACTTCGTGCGCCAAGTGAAATCGCACGTCGTGCACGCCGAACCACTCGAGTACGAGTTCGCGGAGCACGCGGGCGGCACGGTCACCTTGCTCGATCCTGCAGCGCCTTCGGGCGAGCCCGAGCGCATCAGCGTGAAAGGGGTGCGCGTCGCACTGGCCGATGACGACACGGGGCGAGCCGACAGTGTTGCCCAAGAGCTACGCGCGCGCGGCGTGTCGGTGGTCGTCACCGATTTGGCGCCGACGGACGTGCGTTTCGCCAAGCTGCGTCAGGTCGACCCCGAAATTCTCTTGATCGGCGAAGCGCACGTCAAGGGCAAGGGTTACGAGCTACTCCGGCGCATGCGCCGCGATACTCGTCTGCGCTGGGCTTCCTTGCTCGTGGTTCGCTGGGACGAAATTTGGTCAGATGCGCTGTCGGTGCCGGCGCTCGATCGCTTGGAGAGCGCGCTTGCCGCCTTGTCCGAGGCAGATCGCACCTTGCAAGCTTGGGCCGAAACCGGCGACAGCTTCGATGCTCGCTTGGAGAGCGCGGGCCCGGCGCGCTGCCTGCGCGCGCTGACGACCAGTCCGCGGCCGCTGCGCGTCACGGTCAGCAACCCACGCATCAGCGTGAGCATTGACATCTCCGACGGGCTAGTCGTGGGTGCCGCCGGTGAATCGCGACTCGATCCGAGTCAACAATGGGAAGGCGCGCTGGCGCTTTCGGCGTTCATGGTGCTGAGCTCCGGGCGCGTTCACGTCACGCCCGTGAGTCAGCCCGCGGTCACCAACGTGATGGCGACGGTCGACGTCGCGCTCAACATGGCCGATTCGGAGCCGTCGCCCATCACGCCTTCGATCCCGACCACCACCGCTCTCAGCCTGCGTCCGCCGCCGGGGGAGCTGCCGGTCGGCACCAGCCTGCGTCCGCCGGCGCAAGTCGCCGCGCCCGCACGGCTGTCGTCGGTGCCAGCGCGCGCGGGTATCAGTCTACCGCTTTCGCTGTTTTTGGTGGCGCTCGCCGCGTTGCAAGGCTTGCTCGTGGTGGCCGCGCTCAGCCTGCTCACGAAACCGAGCCGCTCGCGCTCGCTGCCGAGCAGCTCGAGCGTTGCCTCGGCTCAGAACCCGCCCCAGGCCCCGCCCCCAGCCGCCTCCGCCTCAGCCAGCCCGAAGACGAACGCCGCAACATCGCCAGAGCAAGCCGCGCGAAATTCGGCACCCACAGCCACTGGCGCGCCGGACGAGAGCGGCATTCGCGCTCCCAGTTGCGAAGAATCGTTCGGCCAGACCCAAGTCAAAGCCGGCGAATACCCGGGCGCGGCCTACGGCCAAGTGCGCGAGGCCAATCGCGCGCTCGTGCTGGGCGACCTCGACGCCGCACAGGCCGCGCTGTGCAAGGCCGTGCTCTGGAACCAAAGCAGCCCCGCGCTGCCGCTGGAGCTCGCGCAGTTGATGCTGCTCCGTCGCGACGGGGCGCAGGCGGTGGAGTGGGCCAAGAAGGGCCTTTTACTCGATCCTACGAGCGCCCGTGCACAAGGAATCTTGGGCGACGGTCTGGCGCGCGTGGGTGACTACGAAGGAGCCAAGAGCGCTTGGCTCGCTTCGCTGCGACTCGAACCGAGCCGCGATCCGCAACAGTTCAAGGCACTGTCGTTCAGCAGCGTGCGTGAAGCCCAAGCCTCGATCAAGCGCCGCGACTACGCACGTGCGGAACGCTTCTTTCGACGTGGAGTGGTGCTGGACAGCGACAACGTGGCCGCCAGCAACGGCCTCGCCGATGCTCTGCTCAAGCTGGGCGACGTGGCCTCTGCCTTGCGTTGGGCCAATCACTCGGTGTCGGTCGCGCCACGCGATGCCAGTGCACGCGTCGCCCTGGGCGACGTCTTGTTTCAAAAGGGCGATGCCAATGCAGCCGAGATCGAGTGGCGAGAGGCTCTGCAGCTCGATCCTGCCAATTATCTAGCCAAGCTGCGCGTCAGTCGGCTCGGCACCGCGCACTGAGGTATCAGGGAGCGCTCTGAGCGGTCACGGCGCGTTGCTGTGCGCTGCGCTGCTGGAACGCGAGCGCCCACTCTTTCCGCAGGAGCCGCCTTCCGCGCCTGAAAGTGGAGTTCGAATTCCAATGCCGATCGGTTAGCGGCCCAAGGGATCGAAAATCATTTACGAAAAGCAGGCCCGCTCTTTTTGTCGGAGCTGAGAATCATTCACGCTCATATTGGCGCTGCAGGGCTCTACACGCGAAAAATCGAGTACGAATTCGAACTCGATTTTCGAGTTGTGAACGCACTTCGCGCGAAATTCGGCGCGAAAGTCTTTGAGTGAACGGCATTGGTTCGAATTCGAACTCGATTTTTCAGCGTGAGACCCCCACGGCTGGTGGCAGGGACGAAAGCCGGGCACGGGCACGGGCACGGTGCGCAAGGGTTGGCCTAGTGCCAGCGCACGGAAATCGCGCTACACCGCTGGACATGCAGCAGAAGACGCTGTTCGACCTGCTCGGTGGAGAGAGCGCGCTGCGCGCGATCATTGCTCGGTTCGTCGACCGCATGTTCGACGACCTGATGATCGGCTACCTGTTCCGCGCGGCCGATCGTGAGCGCGTCAAAGCCAAGGAGTACGAGTTTGCCGCGCGCCACTTGGGCGCGCCCATCGCATACACGGGTCGCGCTCTAGACGAGGCACACCGCGCGCATCGCATCACCGGCGGTCAATTCATGCGCCGCCTGCAAATCCTGAAGGAGACGCTGGCAGAGCTTCGAGCCCCAGAAGAAGTGCGCGATCACTTCATCCAGCACACGCTTTCGTTGCAGGCACAAATCACCAACAACGCCCTCGACCAATGCGATCCCCAGCACGAGAACCGCTCCGGCGCGGGACCGAAGTGAACGCGCGCAGCGCGATCTGGCTGCTAATTTCGCTGGGCGCCGGCGCGTGCACCACCGCGGGGAGTGCCTGGATGAATCAGCCCTTGTCGACTGGCGCCTGGGGCGACGACCCGCCGCCCACGGGCAGCGCCGTGCCCGCGCCCGTGAACGACCCGAAGGGGCAACCGCCCCCGGGCGTGCGCTCGCGAGTCATCAGCGACGCGCCCGTGGCCGACGACCGCTTCGCACCGTTCACGCCATCGTCGGCGGCTTCGGCGAATGGCCCAGCGCCCGCCGCGCGACTCGAGGCGCGAGCCCCCGGCGGGCGAGTCTTGGGCACCTTCCGCAACACCTACTACGACTTTCCCAGTGAGTCGGACTTCAGCGGCGAAGCGGTGGCGCTCAAGGACCCTCGCTGCAAGACCATCAAGAGCGTGGCGCGCGGGTTCTACGAATCGCTGTGCGTGCAAGGCAGCGGCACGCTCGCGAGCGGCAGCACGGTCAGCTTCGCCAAGCGCGATTGTGAATGTGCCGAGCTCTGTCCGCGCACCGGGCAGCACATCTGCTTCGACCAGCTCGACGCGAAGGCCTATCCCTGGGGCCGCGGCGCGACCGGTCGGGCCATCACGCCACTGCTCACGGTCGCCGTCGACAGCGATTTGATCCCACTCGACACGCCGATCTACATCCCCGAGTACGATGGCGTCCCCCGCGATCCCGCGCGCAGCGCGCTACACGACGGCTGCTTCATCGCCCAAGACCGCGGCGTGCGCGTGAAGGGCGAGCACGTCGACGTGTTCACGGGCCACCGTGAAATCACCGCGCTGTGGAACAAGCTCGTGCCCAGCAACCGCGGCGTGACCGTGATCATCGATCATCCGCGCTGCGCGCGGGCCACGCCGAGCCGCTGATTTTGCGCCCGGCGCGCGCCGCTCGGGCGCGCGCCACCAGCGCGGACAGCTCGCTCCTTCGCTCTAAGTCGCTCAGTCGCGGCGGCTGTTGGGCGGCCCGCCCTTGACCTGACGGAGCTGCAGCGCGTCGACGATGCGCCCCTCGGCCAACACGTTGGTGATCACGACCAGCCACGTGTCGTCTTCCGCCCAATCCTGGCGCTTCAAGGTGGCCAAGGCATTCTTGACCGTTTCTTCCGGATCGTCGCTGAAGGGCAGCAGGAAAGGTTCGACGCCCCACGGCAAGAGCAAGTGACGGAAGGTCTCCACGTCGTCGGTGAAGGCGTAGATCGGCACGCCGACCGCGCGCAGCGCGGCCAAGGTGTAAGCCAGCGAGCCGCTGCGCGTGAAGACCACGATGCCGGACTCGCCCAGCTCGCGCGCCAGCACGGTGGCGGCGCGCAGCATCTTGGATTTCGGTTGCTCGAGCTCGATCGTCTCGTTGAACGGTCGCTTCTCGGTTGGCTCGATGCTGGCCACGATGTTCTTCATCACGTCCACGCACTCGAGTGGATATTGACCCGTGGTCGTCTCGCCGGACAGCATCACGGCGTCCGCGCGCTCACGCACGGCCGTCGAGATATCGGAGATTTCCGCGCGCGTCGGCATGGGCGCGCTGATCATCGACTCCAGCAAATGCGTGGCGATGATCACCGGCTTGCCCTCTTTCAGGCACAGATCCACCATCTGCGTCTGCACCAAGGGCAGCGTGTGGTAGTCGATTTCGATCCCCAAATCGCCGCGCGCCACCATCACCGCGTCGGTGACTTTGATGATGCTGTGCATGTTGCGCACGCCGCTCTGGTCTTCGATCTTGGCGATGATGCGCGCCTTCGAGCCCAAACCGCTCAGAAAGTCCCGGAGCAGCAGGATGTCGTCGCTCTTGCGTACGAACGACAGCGCGACGAAATCGATGCCCGCCTCGACACCGGCGCGCAGGTCCCGCTCGTCCTTCTCCGTCAGCGAGGGCAGGTTCACCATCATGCCCGGCAGATTGACGTGGCGACGCGAGCCGAGCTTGCCGGCGGTGAGCACTTTACAGCGCACGTGCGTCGCATCCAGATCCTGCACCTGCAGGCGCATCAAACCACTGTCGACGAGAATGGTTGCCCCAATCGAGACGTCCGTGGGCAACCCCGGGTAGTTGACCGACACGCCGCGCATGCCCGGGCTGGGCACGTCCGTGAAAAATTCGAATTGATCGCCGACCGCGAGCTCGATCGGGGTCTCGACGACGCCGGTGCGGATCTCCGGACCCTTGACGTCCATCATCACCGCGACGTGGCGGCTGACCGCCTTCGAGACCTTGCGCACGCGCTCGATGAGCGTCTTGGCCCAATCACCGGAGCCGTGTGCCATATTGAGTCGAAGCACGTCGACCCCGGAGGTGATGAGCTCTGCGAGCTTCTCTTCGCTCTCAGTAGCAGGTCCGACGGTCGCAATGATTTTCGTGTGCCGATAGTAGCCGCGCATGTGCTCCTCTAACCTCGATCGAGGCGGCGAGCCAAGAGGACTTCGCTGGTCGAGCGACGATGGCTCGGCCGGAGGCGGCGTGATGTCCAATGTTTCGGGCAGACGCTGGGCGAAACCCCGCTAAATCGGCCTTCCCCGCAGGTCGCGCAGCAGGGTTTCGACACGGCGGAAAGCTGCGTTTCGACCCAGCTGCAGCAAATGACCGCCGTGCCAGGACACGAGCTGCGCGCCAAAATGCGCCGCCAGCTTTCGGGCGTGGGCAACCGGGGTGATACGGTCGGCCTTGGCGGCGACCACCAGGGTACGGGCGGGGACGATCAGCGGCTTTCGTTCCAGCGGGCTCACCACGCGATAAATGCTTTCCAGCAAGGCGTGCTCCCGAGCCTCCTCTTCCGGTGCGCCGCTGAGCACTCCTTGCTCCCGCACGAAATCGGCCAAAGAGGCCAGCGGGATCACGGGCACACAGAACGAAAGCCCCGGCTCGACGGTGGCGAGCAGCGCCGCGGTGTAGCCGCCGAGGCTCATGCCCATCACCCCGACCTCGGGGTGGCCCCGTTCGCGGAGCCAGCGTACGAAATTTCGCAGGTCGGCGATGACCTGCCGAAAACCCTCGTTACTGAAGCGCGGATCCGACCCGGGAAACTCCGGAGCACCGCGGCGCGCGGCGTTCGCGCGCACCCCGTGGAACGGCAAGGTGAACAGGGCCACGTCGTAACCGCTGCGCAGGAGACGTTGCAGGGGCCAGACGCGCTGCTCGACCTGATAGCTGCCCGCCATGTAACCGTGGATCAGAATAGCGACCGGACGCCTCTCGCCGGACTCCAAGAGCCGAACCCCGGCGGCGCAGTTCTCGGGCGTGCGCAGGTAACGCTCGCTGATTGCCGGCATGAAAGGCCGATAATCGCTGGCCCAGGACAAGTCCGACGCTCGCGCAAAGCCGAGCTCGTTCGGTAACTCGCGCGCAACGGGCGAGATCGGGCAAGGCGGCAGGAAGAAGTCATCCCCGAGCGATGCTGGATACGAAGCGGCGAAGCCCTGCAACAGCGCGACGCGCGGCGGGGCGTCGCTCGCTGTCGTCAGCGCGACGCTGCGCCGAACGTTGTTGCGCGCTTGCACCGCAAGCGTCGCCGCACGGTCCACCGCGCCGGCCGCACTGCCGAGAACTCGCCGCGTGACGCGTCCAATCACGGGGGAAAGCTAGCGTGCACGGCGCGCGCTTGGAAGAGCAGCATTTCGAGCGTACCGACTTCGCGCAAGAAGCGCTGATCGTGGGGACCCGAGGGGCTGGTCAATGTTGCGCTCAGGCCGTGCGCTGCCAGACGCTGCGCGAGCCGCAGGGTTGCGTCTCGAAATGGGTCGTAGCTCGAGGTCACGAGCTGAATGGCACGCGGGCCAGCCGCTGAGAGCTCGGCCAAGCGCGCAGCGTAGTGCTCGGCGGCGGCGCTGCTGAGCGCCGCTTGCACGCAGCCAAGCGCCGAGAATAGCTCGTATTTTCGTAAAAACACCTCCAGCGCGACGTAGCCCCCCAGCGAAACGCCAGCCAGCCCCGAGCGCGCAGAGCCCATCAGGACGGGAGTCGCCGCGCGCACCGCGGGCAATAGCGCCCGCTCGACGTAATCGGCATAGCGATCCAGAAACGGCGCGCTCGGATGCTGCTTGAATACGTTGGGCGTGAACGGACAGACCAGCGCCACGTCCTCGAAGGGTCGCTCGACGAGCTCGCGATTGAGCTCGAGTAGGCGAGCGTCCGTCAGATAGCGCTCACGCGCCAAGGAGCGCTCCACCGGTGGCGCGCTCAGCCGCGCGTACGCTTGCGGCAATCCATAGCGATCGTACCAAGCGCGAATGCCCAGGGTTTCACTGCCGGTTTCACCCAAGCCGTGAAACAACACGACCAGCGGCAGCGCCTCTGTTTCGGGTACGCGCGCGGGCCGCAGCAATAGGCACCTCTGGCCGAACTTGCCGGGATTCGGCACGCTGAGCTCGCGCGCGATCAGCGCTCCGGCCACGTCTCCGCGCGCGGGCCGGGCCACGAGCGAAAGCAGCGATGCAAGCCAGCGCCGACGCGTGAACATGCCGCGCTAGCTCCGATGACGAAGCGCCGGGATCAGCTTCCCCGGGGAGCTCACCATCAAGAGCGTGCCCAGCGCGGCCACGCCCAGACCCGCGGCAACGCGCCCAAAATGCAGGCCATGATCGCCGATTCGGCCTAGAAATCGCACCGACAGGATCACCATCGCATTATACGCCGCATGCCCGATGATCGAAGGCACGAGCGAGCCGCTGTACAGGCGTGTCAGTCCAAAAGCGATGCCCAGCACCACCGTGCCGGCGATCTGCGTGGGCTCGAGATGGAACAGCCCGAACATGAGACTCGGCACGAGCACCATCTCGGCGTGCGATCGCTTCTCGAAAGCACGCGTGATCAAGCCGCGGAACATCAGCTCTTCGACCAATGCTGGCAGCACGGCTGCCGCGAACAACACCCCGACCAGGCCGAGATTCGTGGAATTTTGCGAAACCGCCACGACCAAACGTTCGGCGTTGATGTCGCGGCCCATGAAGCGAAACGCCAGCTCGCCGGCAAACTCCGCCAATGGGCCGAAGCCGAAAACGATCAATAACCCCGCGCAGATCGTGCGCAACGTCGGGTGACCTATCGGGAACACGTGACCGATGTGGGGGCGGTAACGAACGACCCAAACCGAGAGCGTGATCGCCACCGCCAGTTCGTTCACTGCGATCGAGGCGGCGATCCAACCCCAGCTCGTCACGAGCGGCGAGGAATACGGATCGGTGACCAGCGCGAGCGCGCGATCCACGGGTAAGCCGGCACGCACCGCCAGCACGGCCGCGGTCGCCCCCACGCCGGCGCCCGTGACCAGCACCGCAATCAGCGTCACCAACCAGAACAGCACGGCTTGCAGCCTTGTTGGAATTTCCTTGCTGGGGGAAAGCGGAGCGAGGCTAGCCGTCACCATCGGTCCAAACAGTCTACCCCTGCCTCCCCGAGCGCGGCTTGCCAAAGACTTCGGCCTCCACCACGGGTCGTGTATCGTCCGACAATGATGGGTCAGGGCCTGAAATTTAGCTTCGTTTTGCTGTGTTTGTCGGGTGTCGTCGGCTGTTCGAGCACCGAGACCTTGCCCGATCCGAATGGCACCGTGAGCACCTTCTGCGAGAACTGGGGTCGTCAGGCCTGCTCCTCCAAAGTCGTGCTCGCCTGTTCGGGAGCGGACAAGGTCGATGCCACGCTGACCGAGAGCTGCGTGGCCAGCCAGCAAACATTCTGTGAGGGGCTCTTGCCACCCAAGGGTTACAGCTCGCAGCAGGCCACGCAGTGCCTGCGCGCCATCGGGGCGGCCTACGCCGATGGCGTCCTGAGCGCCGAGGAGGTGGCGACCGTGCGCCACCGCGGCGAGCCCTGCAACCACCTGGTCAAGGGCGCGCAGGGCGAGGCCGAGAGCTGCGCCAGCGACGACGACTGCGACACACTGAAGAACTACCTGTGTGTGCTGAAAAGCGGCGAAGGCAGCTGTCAGATCCCAGTCTTGGTGGACAACGGCACGTCGTGCGCCGCAGCCGATGCTGCCTGCAACCCAGGCTTTTACTGCGGAACGGACGAGAACTGCGTGCAGAGCAAGGCCGTCGGCAAAGCCTGCGACGCAACCTTCGAGTGCGCGACCGGGCTCGAGTGCGACACGGGCAAGTGTGTGATGCGCGTCGATGCCGCAAGCTGCGCCAAAGACGACGACTGCACGACCAACGTCTGTGACATTCCGGTCGGGTCCAGCACCGGTCGCTGTGTGAAATCGATTACGCTCTCGTCGAGCGCGAGCATTTGCGAGGATTTACGATGAATTTCAGGGCGTGGCGAGCTTGCTTGGGGCTTTCATCGAGCTTGGTTGCGCTCGCCGCTTGCGACGATGCGCCCAAACCGGCCCCGCCCAAGGCGGAAGCGACCGTCACGCCCACTGCGACCGAAGCGCCCAAGCCCGTGGGGCCTCCGACGTTCGAGATCGACACGCTCAGCGCCAAGGTCGGCTTCGAGCGCGCCTTGCTCGATCAACGGGACGGGCGCACGAACCTGATCAACTTGCTCAAACCCACCGAGAAGTACGTCAGCGGCAACGATGCAACATTGATTGTCGACCGTAGCGCCAAGCTGCCCTGGGTAGTCGCCTTCATCGACGAGCTCGGAAAGCTCGGCGCCAGACACGTCGTGCTCAAGACCGAAACCCGCAAGGAGTTCGCCCCGAGCCTGCCGTTCAGCCCAGAGCTCGCGCTCAAAGCCCCACCGGATTGCAGCGTAGTCGCAATGGTGCTCGAAGATCGCGGCACCGCGGTCTGGAAGCTCTCGGGCGGCGTGGCAACCAAGCACGGCAAAGGCATGGCCGGCCCCGATCTGAGCATGACCGGCGACAACATCGAGCGCTTCGCCAAGGGTTGCAAGCACTCGAGCACGCTGTTCATTTCGGTGGGACCGAGCGTGGAATGGGGCCTTGCCTATGACTTGGCTGCCTCGGCCAAGACGTTACCCAAGGCTAGCTTCGAGAGCTTCGTGCTGCTCGGAGAGACTCCGGTCCCCGGGCACAAGGTCTCACTGCGCCACTAACGAGCCTGCGGCGGAGCTGCTGCGGCGGATGCTGCAAACTGCCCCAAGAGCTTTTCGATGTCGGAGATGTTGAAGGGCTTCTCCAGCTGGGCACCGGGGTGCTGCGACAGAAATTCGCGCGCGCGCGAGGTGAACGCACCGCCGGTCATGAACACGAAGCGCTGCGCCAACTCCGGGTAATCACGCTCGACGGACGCGTATACGGCAGCGCCATTCACGTCGGGCATCATCAGATCACAGAGCACGAGATCGAAGCCCGAGTCTGTCTCGAGCCGGCTGAGTGCCTCGCGACCGCTGGTGCAAATGCTCACGTCGTGGCGGCCCTTGAACGCATACAACAGGGTTTGGCCCAGCAGCGGCTCGTCGTCGATGATCAGAATACGCGAGGGCGCCGGTTGTTCCTCGGGCGAAACTTCCACCACTGCGCGCGGCGACGCGCTCTCCTCAGACGCGAACGGCAAGACCACTCTGAAACAGCTACCACGACCTGGCTCGCTCGACACGGAGATCTCGCCGTCTAATGCGGTCATGATGCCACGGCAGATGGCAAGACCCAGACCCGTGCCGGCCCCCGCCGCTTTGGTCGTGAAAAAGGGGTCGAAAATATGCGCCAAATCCTGCTCGCGAATCCCGCCACCCGTGTCGGAAATCTCGATCACCGCCCGGCCGTCCTCGGCGCAGGTGCTGATCGCGATCTCGTTCACCGACGGATCGCCGTCGATCGCCTGCGCCGCGTTCATGATCAAATTGAGAAACACCTGGCCGAGGCGCGCCTCATCGCCGGTCACCCGCGAAATCCCCGAGTAGCGCTTGATCAGGCGCGCGCGATGTCTCACCTCGTTCCAGGCGATGCGGATCGTGGTATCCAAAACCGCTTCGACATCCACCGCGTCACCCTCCCCCGGGCTCGCGCGCGAGAAGTCCATCAGATCACGCACGATATTGCGCACGCGTTCAGCGCCTTCACGAGCGCTGTCCAGTGCCGCAACCGCGCCTGACACGTGCTCCAGCTCCTCGTGCCGGTGACCTTGCAGCAACAGCTGCAAACCGTGCAGCTCGCGCAAGCCGAGATCCAGGCTGCCCAGCACATAGGACAGCGGATTGTTGATCTCGTGCGCTACGCCGGCAGCCAAGGTGCCGAGTGACGCCATGCGCTCGGTCTCGGCATGGTGCAATTCACTCGCGCTCGGATCGACGAAGGCTCGAAGCTCCTCGGCACGTCGCGTGACATTACTGGAAACAGAAATAGATTTCATTGGCCCCTCAACCAAGATTTCGTCAAAAGTCTCCCACACTTTTTCCTGGCTAGCGAATCGCGCCGCGGGCGCCGCGCGAAAACCCGCGAGATCCCCCGCGTTCCCTTGACGACGCGGGGCGAGCGGCACACGCTCTCCGGCGGTTGCCAGGTCGCACGCACGCGCCCCAGAGCGGCCTCGAGCACCAACGTGACAGCCAAAGCAGACGCAAAGAAACGCGCCAAACCGCAGACCACCCCGCGGGCAGCCAGCTCCCGCCGGCGCGCAGAGCAATCGGACGGCGCAGACAACGCGAGCCCGGAAGAGAGCCGCGAGGAGTCGAGCGCCGATTCCGACGAGAACGACCCGGAAGTGCTGGGCGACGAGCGTGAAGTCTTCGACACCGAAGCCGAAGTCGTGGACGAGGCGGAAGTAGACGAAGAGCGCGAGGAGCACGAGCCTACGGACGAGCGAGAGCAGGAGCCCGAGGGCGACCCGGACGAGCGAGGTCTGGCCCGCTTCGACGCGCTCCAAGCGTACATGCGCGAGGTGCAACGGCACCCGCTGCTCTCGGCCGACGACGAGCACAAGCTGGCCGTCCAATATCAGAAGACCGAGGATCGCGAGGTCGCGGCGCGCTTGGTGACCGCCAACCTGCGCCTAGTCGTGAAGATCGCCTACGAGTACCGGCGTGCGTATCGCAACATGATGGACCTCGTGCAGGAGGGCAACATCGGTTTGATGCAGGCCGTGAAGCGCTACGACCCGTATCGCGGCGTGAAGCTCTCGAGCTACGCGGCGTGGTGGATCCGCGCCTACATGTTGCGCTTCATCCTCAACAACTGGCGCTTGGTGAAGGTGGGGACCACGCAGGCGCAACGAAAACTGTTCTTCAACTTGAACAAGGAAAAGGCGCGCCTGACGGCCATGGGCATCGAGCCCAGCCACGCCGAAATCGCCAAACGCCTGAACGTGGCCGAATCGGAGGTGACGGAGATGGATCGCCGCTTGGCGCGCGCCGACGCCTCCTTGGACGCGACGGTGAACGAAGCCGACGGCCGCTCGACCACGCGCCTCGAGCTGATGCCGTCGAGCAATGCCACGCCCGATCAAATCGCCGAAGGCTCGGAATTTTCCGAGTTGCTGCGCGTCCAGTTGGATGAATTCAGGAAAACGCTCGGCGGCAAGGACATCGACATCTTCGACAAGCGCGTGGTCGCGGACGAGCCACTCACCTTGCAGGAGCTCGGTGACCAATTCGGAGTATCGCGCGAGCGCGTGCGCCAACTCGAGGCGCGCCTGATGGGCAAGCTACGTGATCACCTACGCCAGAATTTCGGCGACGCCGTGGGCGTCGGCGGCAACGGCAGCTGAGCCAGTCGGCACACGCTTTGACTGGCAAGCTCTACCTGGTCGGCACGCCGATCGGCAACCTCGGCGACATCACGTTGCGCGCCCTGGAAACGCTCAAACAAACCAAGCACGTCGCGGCGGAAGACACGCGCCGTACACGCCAGCTGCTCACGCACTTCGCGATCCTCGAACGCACGTTGCACGCGCTCGACGCCAACGCCAGCCCGCGCAAAATCGAAGAACTGTTGCTCTTGCTCGAAGCGGGTGAAGATCTCGCGCTCGTCACCGACGCCGGCATGCCCTCGGTCAGCGACCCCGGGACCGCGCTCGTTCGCTCTGCCCACAGCCGGGGCATCACCGTCTGCCCAATCCCGGGCCCGAGCGCCGTCACCGCCGCCATCGGCGCCTCCGGCCTGGTCGATGCCAGCTTCGTTTTCTTGGGCTTTTTGCCGCGTCACGGCCGCAAACGAAAAGATGCCCTCAGCCGCATCGAAAAAAGCCTCGACCCGGTGCTGATCTTCGAATCCCCCCAGCGCATCGCCGCCACCCTGCGCGAGCTTTGCGAACGCATCCCCGATCGCGCCTGCACCCTGTGCCGCGAGATCACGAAGCTACACGAAGAAATCGCGCCCTCCACCATCGCCGAGCTGGCCGCCCGTGAAGGCGAATGGCGCGGCGAAATCACGCTCGTGATCGCCGCGGCCGAAGAGCGCGGCGACGAAGCCGTCGACCTGACTGCGCTCGAGACGCGCGCTCGGGCACGGCTGGCCGAGGGCGCGACCGTAAAAACGGTGGTCGCCGAGCTCGGCGAAGAGACTCCGTTGGCGCGCCGAGAGGTCTACGCGTTGGTGCAGCGCGTGCGAGAGGAAGAATGACGGGGGCATGACCGCGCGTTCCCGATCCGGCAGGCTCGCGATTGACGTCTCGGCGCGATCGCGCTTAGCTTTTTGGTGAGAATTACGAGTCCAAGATGCGGAAATGGTTGCACGGGCGGGCATTGAGTTGGCTCTTGATCGCGAGCAGTGCGGCATGTGGTGGGCGATCGATCGCCGGCAGCGCCGAGGCGTTCGAGGGCGAGCGTTGTGTGCCCGGCCAGCAGATCGCCTGCGCTTGCGGGTCCGGGCTGCAGGCAACGCAGGTCTGCACCGGTCAGGGAATTTACGGCTCGTGTAGCTGCGCAGACGACGACCGCTCCGGTTCTTCGCCGAGCGCAAGCGCGGGTCGCAGCGGCAGCGTGAATCCACGCACCGGCGCGGCGGGCAACGGGGCGGGCGGCGCGGGGCATTCGGGCGGCAGCAGCGGGCTGAGCGGCGGCAGCGCATCCGCTGGCGCTGCGACCACCGGCTCGGGTCAGATCATCTCGGTCGGCACGGACGCGTTGGTCGACGCGTTCATCGGCGAGGCGGGGATCTACGTGGTGCTGGGAAATTCCATCACCTTGTCCGATCGCAGTGGCAACGTGCTGCAGCGTGTGGACGCACCGCGCGAGATCAGCGCGGCGGCCTTCGACGGCGAGCACCTGGCCATCGCCGACCAGGCCAAGCTGACCAGCTACGACCTGCAGCTCACCCAGATTTCCAGTACGAACACGCTCGAGACCTGCGCTTCTCTCGTGATTTTGTCCCAGCAGCGTGCGGTCTGCGGACCCGCGAACGACTGGGATCGAGTCTTTTACACCTACGACCTCGCGAGTGGTGCGCTGCTCGGGAGCTCACGCAAGTACACTTACAACGGCATCCCGATGCGGCGCGTGCCGGGCACGGACGATTTCGTGACGGTCACGGTCGATTCGTCCCCGTCCGACTTCCATCTGTATCGGCTGCTCGACAGTGGCGAGGCGAGCTACATCAACGAATCACCCTATCACGGAGATTTTCGCGTCACCGACATCTATGGTTTCGACGGCTCGCCCGCAACACACCTGATCACGGACGCGGGCCTGATGCTCCGGATCTACGGGGACGGCTGCGGTGAGATGGCCAGCTCGTTCAGCACGGGCTGCTTCGCCAAGGACGGTTCGATTGGCACGCTCAGCGGGGATCAGCTGTTTTTGGGCCTGGATACCGACGCGCAGAGCCAAGTGTATGCCGTGGTCGATGCCAACCCGGACCCATTCGGCGACCCCGATGAGCAGCCGAGCAATTACTTACTCGAGCGCATCGACCTCGATTCGCGCACGGTCACGAAGCAAAGCACCATCTCGCTCCAGCTGAGCCAGATGATCGCGTTCCGGCGAGATGTGACAGGTGGTGGCGTACTGGTTGCGTTTCGCAAGGGCTCGCGCTCGTTCTCTTTTCCCGGAGATCCCTATCCGGGTCACGAAGTGCGTTCGATCCCCTTTTGAATCCCCGAGAGGAAAGCGTGGTCGAAGCGTTGCACGACGATTCGGAAGCGTTGCTGTTCTTGCCGGGCGCAGGCGGCGACAAGACGCTGTGGGAGCCGGTCTCCGCTGGACTGTCGCACCGCGGGCGACGGCATTTTTTCAGCTGGCCCGGGCTTGGCGGAGCGCCTGCGGAGCCGTCCGTGAATGGGGTTTCGGCGCTCGTCGCACGAGTCGTGGCGGAGCTCACCAGTCCGGCGGTGCTCCTCGCCCAGTCCATGGGCGGCCTTGTCGCACTGCGAGCGGCGCTCACCGCGCCGGAAATGATCCGCGCGCTGGTCCTTTCGGTGACCTCAGGAGGCATCGATGTGCGTGCTCTGGGCGCGCTCGACTGGCGTCCGCAGTTCGAGCAAAGTAACCCCCACGCCCCACGCTGGTTTCTGGACGCCCGAGACGATCTCGAGCCGCGTTTGCACGAACTTTCCGCGCCCGTCCTGCTGCTTTGGGGAGATGCAGATCCCATCAGCCCGATCGCGGTCGGTCGGCGCCTCGCGCAGTTGCTACCCAATGCCGAGCTGGTCGTCGTGCCTGGCGGAACGCACGATTTGGTTTGCGAACGCGCGAGCGAAGTTCTGCCTCACATCGAACGCCACATCGAGCGAGCACTGAGTCGTGCGACCGACTGACTCGGCGTGGGGAGCTTCGCACTCATATCGGCGGTGGCGAACAGATGCGTTTGGTCTGCTCGAGGCAGATGAGGTACGTGTCGGATGAGTTGCAGTCTGCGTCGATCGTGCACTCGTCGTCCGCCCGCAGGCAACCAAAGCCCGCGACCGCCTCTCCCGAGTAGTTCAGGTTCCCGACTGCGCAATACGAGCCTGAACCACAGTCTGCGTCCGTTCGGCAAGTGGCGAGCACGCAAGCGCCCTTGCCCGCGGTAACGAGCGCTCCGTCGGGCAAGTAGGCAAGCGGGTCGCAAACGCACGCGGTGCCGGCAGGACATTCGCTGTCCGTGTCGCATGCCGCGCCATATTGGGTTTCCGCATCCGGACTGATCGCTTCTGCGCCCGCACTCGAATCGTCAGCATTCGCGCCAGCGCCGCCGCTGTCTGCACCTGCTTTTTGGAAGCCGCCGCAATTGGACGCTCGTGCGCGATGGGCCCAACCGCTGGCACAGAGCACGAGCTGGCTGACGGCGTCGAAGCGTGGCGATTCGCACATCGGGATGCCACGCGACATGTCCACGCTGGCATCACCGCCGGCGGCCAGCGAGGCCCCCGCAGCGCCAGCAACTTCACTGACGGCAACGCCCGGCACGGTTTTGACCGAGCCAGAACAGGCGAGCGGTAGCAGCGCAAACCACAGCCAGCCGCGGATCCTGGTACTCCGAGCGCTCATTCCCTCCATTAAGCAAGCGATGTGCCGGACGCGAAACCGTTGGGGAAAATTGGGCTCGTCACAAGCGGGCTGGCACACCCCGGCACGACACCTGACAGGCGAGTCGCAGGCGCAGCAAACGAACCTGGCCGTGCGCGTGGACTCGGTGCGCCTCGACCAGACGTACTGGACGGCTACTTGGAGTGTGCGTCGATGAATTCGCGCACGCTGGTCAATGCCGACTCATTTTCCATCAGCGCGACATGACCGACGCCGGGGAGCTCGAGGTAGCGGGCGCGTGCTCCGAGCGCGGTGGCGATCGCGTGGCCCTGATCGGGGCCCACCAGCGCTTCGTCTTTGCTGCCTTGCACGACCAACACCGGCGCGGGAACGTCGGCCAGGAACGGTGTGGTCTGAAAGTGATCGCCCGGATCCAACTTGTAATAGAAGGATTGCGGGACCATGGTGATGTCGTTGACCGGCGCGAGCAGGGTCAGGGAGGCTGGCTTCGGTTGCAAACGCGCGGCGCCCACCATCGCTCGCACCACGATGTGCCCACCGATCGAAAAGCCGATCAGGTGAACCTTTCCACGGTCGACTTGCTCGGTCGTGCACAATTGCTCCACGATCTGCGGCGCATCGGCGGCCAAGACGGGCAGGCGCGGCTGGCCGTCGGACGAGTCGTAGCCGCGGTAGGCAAAGATCGCGAGGCCCCAGTCGCGCGTCGCAGCGAGCCGCGAGAGGAAGGCCTGACCGACCTGGAGCATGTGCGCGTCGTTGCCCTGGTAAAAGAGCACCCAGGGCGCATCGGGCGCCTTTGGCCGACGCACGAGCCCGTTCAAAGCGATGCCCGGCGCGACCGTGATCCGGCGCGCAGCCCAACCGGGTTGCGCCGCCAAGGCATGGTACTGGGCGGGCGCGAGTGGGCTTGCCAAATACGGAAAGCGCAGCCGCTTGCTACCGAAAACGCGGGCCAACAGCGAGAGAGCCACGACTGCGATACCCAAGAGGATCCACCCTTTGCGGTTTAGGCGAGGCATCGACCACACGACCTACGCATTGCGCAGCTTCTTGAAGCGCGACCCA
>Ga0247779_1000390_pt1 | contig 29399 bp, 28 predicted proteins | sample UWRJL221509R5_FD_179925 | JGI IMG/M metagenome (GOLD analysis project Ga0247779, IMG submission 179925) | Plant litter microbial communities from Arlington Agricultural Research Station in Wisconsin, United States - UWRJ-L221-509R-5 | ecosystem: Environmental > Terrestrial > Plant litter >...
CTCGAGCCAGGCGCGAGCTTCTGCGGTTGGGAGGTGGTGTGCCTGGGGCGCGCCGCGTCTGGAGATCATTTCGAGAGCGGCCGTTTGCGGCAGGCATTCGAGATTTGGCAGCGTGAGCGCCCGCTGTGGATCGAGCGTGCCGATTTCGACGCGCAGGAACCGGTCAGGCACGCGCCTTGGGGGCTGGGTGGGCGGCGCGTCTTTGGCACCTTCGTGTGCACCGGTGAGAGCGCGGCTGCGGTAGCTGCCGCGCGTGCGGCGGTTGACACTGACGACGCGTGCGAGCTATTCGCCGTCTCTCAGATGCGAGCCGCGATTGTCTGTCGCTATTTGGGTAGCAGTACGGAGCGAGCCCGGCACGTGTTTGCGCAGGCTTGGGCTGCCCTTCGCCCGATCGTCCTCGGGCGCCCGGCCAGCCCCCCGCGCATTTGGTTGACCTGAAGCGCCGCCGCTAATCTTGCCGGAGAAAGACCTCGAATGGAGCTGACGCCTCGCGAAAAGGACAAGCTTTTGATCTTCACCGCGGGGCTGCTCGCGGAGCGCCGCAAAGCGCGTGGCCTGAAGCTCAACTACCCGGAGGCGGTCGCGTACATCAGCGCAGCCATCTTGGAAGGCGCACGCGACGGCCGCACCGTGGCAGAGCTGATGAGCTACGGCGCCGAACTGCTCACGCGCGCCGACGTGATGGACGGTATTCCCGAGATGATCCCCGAGGTTCAGGTCGAAGCCACGTTCCCCGACGGCACCAAGCTCGTCACCGTGCACAATCCCATTCCCTGAAAACGAGGCTATCCGATGATCCCTGGAGAATTCTTGCTGGCTGCGGGCGACATCGAGCTCAATGCGGGGCGCTCGACCGTGACGGTCAAGGTGGCCAACACCGGCGATCGTCCGATCCAAGTGGGCTCGCACTATCACTTCTACGAGACCAACGACGCGCTCAGCTTCGATCGCGAGACGACACGCGGGTTTCGCTTGAACATCGCGGCCGGCACCGCCGTGCGCTTCGAGCCCGGGCAAGAGCGGCAGGTCGAGCTCGTGGCCTACGCGGGTGAGCGCCGAGTGTACGGCTTCCAAGGTAAAATCATGGGACCGCTGGGAGGCCAGGGCTGATGCCGCGCATCGACCGCGCAGCCTACGCTGCCATGTTCGGGCCGACGACTGGCGACCGCGTGCGTTTGGCGGACACCGAGCTTTTCCTGCAAGTCGAAGCCGACCGCACGATATACGGGGAAGAGGTCAAGTTCGGCGGCGGCAAAGTGATCCGCGACGGCATGGGCCAGAGTCAGCGCGTCGACGACGCCGTGGTGGACACGATCATCACCAACGCCTTGATCGTCGACCACTGGGGCATCATCAAGGCCGACATCGGCATCAAGGACGGGCGCATCGCGGGCATCGGCAAGGGTGGTAACCCGGATGTTCAGCCGGGCGTCGACATCGTGATAGGGCCAGGTACCGAGGTCATCGCCGGGGAGGGTCTGATCGCGACGCCCGCCGGCATCGATTCGCACATTCACTTCATTTGTCCGCAGCAGATCGAAGACGCGTTGATGAGTGGCGTCACGACCATGATCGGTGGTGGCACGGGTCCGGCAGCGGGCACCAACGCCACGACCTGCACGCCCGGCGCCTGGTACCTCGAGCGCATGCTGCAAGCCGCCGATGAGCTGCCCATGAATTTGGGCTTCTTGGGCAAGGGGAATACCAGCTTGCCGGAGGCCTTGGACGAACAAGCCCGGGCTGGCGCCATGGGTTTCAAGCTCCACGAAGACTGGGGCACGACGCCGGCCGCGATCGACAATTGCCTGTCGGTGGCCGAGCGCTTGGACGTGCAGGTCGCGATTCACAGCGACACGCTGAATGAGTCCGGCTTCGTCGAGGACACCTTCGCGGCCTTCAAGGGCCGTTCGATTCACGCCTACCACACCGAAGGTGCGGGCGGCGGGCACGCGCCGGACATCATCAGAGCCTGTGGCGAGCCGAACGTGCTGCCTTCCTCCACCAACCCCACGCGCCCATACACGGTGAACACCATCGACGAGCATCTGGACATGCTGATGGTCTGCCACCACTTGGATCCGGACATCTCCGAGGACGTCGCGTTCGCTGAATCCCGCATCCGACGCGAGACCATCGCCGCCGAGGACATCTTGCACGACCTCGGGGCGTTCAGCATGATTTCCTCGGATTCACAAGCCATGGGCCGCGTGGGTGAGGTCGTGACTCGTACCTGGCAGACCGCGCACAAGATGAAGGTGCAGCGCGGTAGCCTGCCGGAAGACCCCGCCGAGCACGACAATTTCCGAATCAAACGCTACATCGCTAAATACACCATCAATCCTGCGCTGACCCACGGCATCGCGCACGAAGTGGGCTCGATCGAAGTCGGCAAGCTCGCCGATATCGTGCTCTGGAATCCGATGTTCTTCGGAGCCAAGCCGGGACTGATCATCAAAGGCGGCATGATCGTGGCTGCGCCCATGGGCGACCCGAATGCCTCGATTCCCACGCCGCAGCCCGTCCACTATCGGCGCATGTTCGGCGCGCTCGGCGGAGCACGGGCTGCGACCAGCGTGAGCTTCGTTTCGCAAGCGGCACTGGACAACGACGTCGTGCGCCGCGTGGGCATGAAAAAGCGGGCGGTCGCGGTGCGCGGCACGCGCAGCATCAAAAAGGTCGACCTGATTCACAACGGCGCCTTGCCCAAGATCGAGGTCGACTCGCAGACCTACGAAGTCCGTGCCGATGGTCAGCTCTTGACCTGCGAGCCTGCGAGCATTTTGCCGCTCGCACAACGCTACTTCTTGTTCTAACGGATGGGAGAGGGTGCCTCGAATGCGTAAGATCCTGGAAAAAGTGGCAAGCTCCGTGCCGGCTTCGGTGGCGGTGACCTTGGAGTATTCCGATCGTCAGAAGTCGCGCGGACTGCTCAAGTTGGATGACGGCAGCGAGGCGGCGCTGCTGCTCGAACGGGGCACGGGGCTCCAGCACGGCGATCGCCTGCTCGCCGATGATGGCCTGGTCGTGCTGGTGCAGGCCGCGCGCGAAGGCCTGTCAATCGTCACTGCTTGCGATGCGCTCGACCTGTGTCGCGCCGCCTATCACTTGGGTAATCGTCACGTGCCGCTGCAAATCAGCGCGCTGCGTTTGGCGTACCTCCACGATCACGTACTCGACGACATGGTGCGTGAGCTCGGCTTCCAGGTGACGTTCGCGGCTGAGCGCTTCGAGCCAGAATCCGGAGCCTACGGCCACGGGCATGCCCACGCCTCGAGGCCGCCGGCCGCGCACTCGCACGGGCATGCTCACGAGCACGAGCATGCTCACGAGCACGAGCATGCTCACGAGCACGAGCACGAACATGCTCACGAGCACGAGCATCGGCCGAGCGCCACGGGCAGAGCACACGCACTGCCGTGAATGATTTGCTTTCGGTCGTGCGCGAGGAAGCGTCGTCGGCCCTGCCGGACTTGGCCATGCTGCGCTTGCTCCAGCTCGCGAGTCCCGCCTTGCCGATCGGCGCCTTCGCCTATTCGCAAGGCCTCGAGCAAGCGACCCTGCTCGGTTGGGTGAAGGACGAACGCTCAGCGGCGGACTGGATCCGCGGTGTCGTGACCGAGCTGCTCCCGCGGCTCGATCTGCCGGTGCTCGCCGAATCGTATGCCGCTTGGGCGGCCGGGGATCTCGCGCGTGTGCAAGCGCTCAGCGCGTTTCTCCACGCCTGCCGCGAGTCGCGAGAGCTGTGCGCCGAGGATCGCCACTTGGGCGCGGCGCTTTCGCGCGTGCTGCACGGCCTGGGCGTCGAGAGCGCACAGCCTTGGATTGACGAGCCGGACGCCACCTTCGTCACGCTCTTCTCGCTGGCAGCGGTGCATTTCGGGATCCCGCTGCGCAGCGCGGCGCTCGGCTTCCTGTTCGCCTGGCTCGAAAACCAGGTGGCGGCGGCGACGCGCTTGATCCCGATCGGGCACATCGCCGCACAGCGCATCTTGTCCGAGGTCCTCGCTGACTTGCCCGCCGCCGTGACCCGCGGACTTTCGCTGCCAACCTCAGCCGCAGGTTTCCTGGCTCCGGGTCTGGCGCTGGCGAGCGCGCTGCACGAAACGACCTATAGCCGGCTCTTCCGGTCATGAAAGAAAATCAGAGGTATTGGTCATGAAAGACAAACCTGCATTGCGGCTCGGGATAGGGGGACCAGTCGGTTCCGGCAAAACGGCGCTGGTCGACACGTTGTGCAAGCGCCTGCGTGAGCGATATCAAATTGCCGTCGTCACCAACGACATCTATACCCGGGAAGATGCGGATTTTCTCCTGCGCAGCGGTGCGCTCGCCGAAGACCGCATCGTGGGCGTCGAGACCGGCGGTTGCCCGCACACCGCCATTCGCGAGGACGCCTCGATCAATTTGGAGGCGGTCGCCGCGCTCAATCGCAAGTTCACCAATTTGGACCTGGTGATCATCGAGAGCGGCGGAGACAATCTCGCGGCGACCTTCAGTCCCGAGCTGTCGGACTTGACCTTGTACGTGATCGACGTCGCCGCCGGCGACAAGATCCCGCGCAAGGGGGGGCCTGGCATCACCAAGAGCGATCTCTTGATCATCAACAAGATCGATCTCGCTCCGCACGTTGGTGCGTCGCTCGAGGTCATGGATCGCGACGCCAAAAAGATGCGCGGCACCAAGCCGTTCGTGTTCACCAACTTGAAGACGGGCGACGGCGTCGACGGCGTCTGCGAGTTCATCGTGCGCGCGGGCCTACTGGACGCCTGAGCTCGCACTCGTCGGGGCCGGGGGGCGAGCGCGACGCGCTTCGCGTTGCGCGCGTGCGCGAAGCGTGAGTTGAGTTGAGTTGTGCCCAATGGCTCGATTGTGAGACGGGCGGGATCTCACAACCGTGCTGCAATCGTCACGGAACACACTTCGACATCCGGGTGGCGAATGCCGGACACAAAGGCGAAACATCAAATCGAGCACAAGCTTCTAGGGAAACGCGTGGATGTGTCGCTGGCGTCTTGCTCGCCGGGAACTCCTGGTAATTCGCGTCAACACGGCTTCGAAGGAGCGCATGAAATGAATAGTTGGTCCGTTGCTTCGGTTCTTTGCTTATTGAGCGTCGCCGGTGCGGGGTGCAAAGGCCCGGAAGCCAGCCCCGCTCCTGCCGCGCCCAGCGCGAGCGGAGCGGCGACTGTCGCCGCAGCGCCCGCTGCCGCTCCTGAGGCGCCCAAAGGCAAAGATACCTCACCGATCAAGATCGGCATCTTGCACTCCCTCTCGGGGACGATGGCCATCAGTGAGACGTCGCTGAAGGACGTGGCGCTGATGACCATCGACGCCATCAACAAGAAAGGTGGCGTGCTCGGCCGAAAGCTCGAGCCCGTGGTCGTCGATCCCGCGTCCAATTGGCCACTCTTTGCGGAAAAAGCCCGCGCTTTGTTGCAGAAAGACAAAGTGGCGGTGACCTTCGGCTGTTGGACCTCGGTGTCGCGTAAATCCGTGCTGCCGGTGTTCGAGGAGCTGAACGGGCTGCTCTTCTATCCCGTCCAATACGAGGGCGAGGAGTCGTCGTACAACGTGTTTTATACCGGCGCGGCGCCGAATCAGCAGGCGATCCCGGCGGTGGAATACCTGATGAGCGAGAAGGGCGGCGGGGCGAAGCGCTGGGTCTTGCTCGGTACGGACTATGTGTATCCCCGCACCACGAACAAGATTTTGCAGTACTTCCTGAAGTCCAAGGGCGTTGCCGAGGCGGACATCATGGAAAAGTACACGCCGTTCGGGCACAGCGATTACCAAACCATCGTCAGCGACGTCAAAAAGTTCGCTGCCGGCAAGCGTACGGCAGTGGTCTCGACCATCAACGGCGATTCGAACGTGCCGTTTTACAAGGAGCTCGCCAATCAAGGCCTGAAGGCGTCGGACATCCCGGTGGTTGCGTTCTCCGTCGGTGAAGAAGAGCTACGCGGTATCGACACCAAGCCGTTGCTCGGACATCTCGCCGCCTGGAACTACTTCATGTCGATCGATAACCCAGAAAACAAGGGTTTCATCGCCCAGTGGAAAGCGTACGTCAAAGAGAAGGGTCTGACTGACGGCGACAAGCGCGTCACGAATGATCCGATGGAAGCCACCTACATCGGCATCATGATGTGGGCCCAAGCGGTCGAGCAGGCGGGCACCACCGACGTGGACGCGGTGCGCATGGCAGTCGGCGGCCAGAAGGTGAAATCTCCTTCCGGCTTCGAGATCGAGATGGATGCCAAGAACCACCATCTGCACAAGCCGGTGTTCATCGCCGAGGTCAAGGGCGACGGTCAGTTCAAAGTGGTCTGGAAGACCGATGGTCCGATCGTCGCCGCGCCCTGGAGCCCGTACGTGCCGGACAGCGCCAAGAAGGTTGCCGACTGGACCTTCCCCTGGGTGTGCGGCAATTGCACCGAAGGCAAGTACAAGGTTGCGAGCCTCGCGCCCTGAGCGCGAGGGGCCAGCGCTGCGGTGTTCGGGAAACCGGCGCCGTGGCGCGCAGCCAGCACAGGCCTCGCTGGAAACCGTCAGGTTCAGCAGCGGGGCCTTTTTTCCCCTGTTCAGGAGCGCCGCAAGACGATCATGACTGGCATTCGATTTTCCAAGTTCGCGACGTGGCTGCGGCTGGCACTGCCGATTGTCATCCTGTTCGCGCTGCTAGCACTGGCAAAGAGCGCCCGCGCCGACCAGCTCAGCGAGGACCTTTCGGGCCTGGCCAGCACGGATGCGAGCGACGTGTCCGGCGCGATCGTCAAAGCGGCCAACCGCGGGGACGCGCGAGCGCTGCCAGCCTTGCGTGCACTCGACGACGGCAGCCTGCGCTTCGACGCGGTCAAGCACCTGCTGATCAAGACCGAGAGCGGCGCGTTCAAAGACGCATTGACCGGAGCGGTTGCGACCGCGCAGGGCAAAGTCGAGGAGCCGGCGAGCGACAACGAAGTCCGGCGCTCGCTCTCCCCGGCGCTTGCTTCACTCTCTCTGTCTGCTCCGGATGCCGCCGTACGGCTGAAGGCCGCTCATGACCTCGGTCGTCCAAGCGACGAAATCGTCCCTATTTTGCGCCAGATGTTGGCCAAGGAGAGCGACGCGGACGTGAAGATCGCGCTGGCCTTGGCGCTCGCCCCTGCCGACATGGTGAGCGAGAAACCCGCCGACCGGATTCGAGCATTGGAAGCGATTCGCATGGCCGCCGACGCCACGTTCAAGAGCGACGTCGAACGCCTGCTCAGCAAAGGCCCGGACGGGAAATACGTCGAGCCCGAGGCCAACGTTCGCTCGGCCGCCTCCGCCGCGGTGTCGGCCATCGAGACGCGCCAATTCCTGATCAATTCCGTCGGCAACACCTTCTATGGCTTGAGCTTGGGCAGCGTGCTCATCCTGTGCGCGCTGGGTCTTGCCATCACCTTCGGGCTGATGGGCGTGATCAACATGGCTCACGGTGAGATGATGATGATCGGCGCGTACACCTCGTTCGTGGTGCAGAATTTTTTCATCTCCCATCTGCCTGCGCATTTGGACTGGTACATTGCGGTGGCCGTGCCCGCCGCGTTCGTGGCCAGCGGCGCGGTGGGTGTGCTGATGGAGCGCACGGTGATTCGCCATCTCTATGGTCGCCCGCTCGAGACGCTGCTCGCGACCTGGGGTATTTCGCTGCTCTTGATCCAGACCGTGCGCCTGATCTTCGGCGCGCAGAACGTGACCGTGGCCAATCCGGCCTTCTTGTCCGGTGGCGTGGAAATCCTGCCGCAGGTGGTGTTGACCTATAGCCGCCTGGCGGTGATCGCCTTCAGCGTGGTGGTGATGCTGTTCGTCTGGGTGCTGATGCAAAAGACCCGCTTGGGTCTGGAGGTGCGCGCGGTGACTCAGAACCGCGCCATGGCAGCCGCCATGGGCATCTCCACACGGCGCGTGGACATGTGGACGTTCGGCATTGGCTCGGGCGTCGCCGGTCTCGGCGGCGTGGCGCTCTCGCAGCTCGGCAACGTGGGTCCGGAGCTCGGTCAAGGCTACATCGTCGACTCGTTCATGGTCGTGGTGCTCGGGGGCGTCGGAAAGCTCGCCGGCACGATTGCGGGCGGGCTCGGTCTGGGCATCGTGAACAAATACCTCGAGCCGCTGGCAGGGGCCGTGCTCGGAAAGATCTTCATCTTGGGCTTCATCATCGTGTTCATCCAGCGCCGCCCACAGGGGATCTTCGCCCTCAAGGGTCGCGCGGCGGAGGTTTCGTGAACGCCGAACCGGCCGTGGGCCTGATGGCGCTGCACGACAAGCGCGGCTGGACGGCCGTGGCGATCGTTACGCTGGTCCTGTGCGTGCTCGTGCCGATCCTGAGTCTGGCGGTGCCCGTGAATTCGGCCCTGCACCTGCCGGACTACCTGGTCGCTTTGCTCGGGAAGTTCCTGTGCTACGGCATCGTCGCTCTGGCCATCGACTTGATCTGGGGCTTCACCGGCATCCTCAGCCTCGGTCACGGCGTGTTCTTCGCCCTCGGCGGCTATGCCATGGGCATGTACCTGATGCTCTCGATCGGCGCCCAAGGCGTTTACAAGAGCGCCTTGCCGGACTTCATGGTTTTCCTCGATTGGAAGGAGTTGCCCTGGTTTTGGCGTGGCTTCGACAATCTCAGCGTGGCCTTGATCGCAGCGCTGGTGGTACCGGGGCTGCTGGCATTTGCCTTCGGCTACTTCGCCTTCCGTTCGCGCATCCGCGGCGTGTACTTCTCGATCATTACCCAAGCGCTGACCTACGCGCTGATGCTGTTGTTTTTTCGCAACGAGACCGGCTTCGGCGGCAACAACGGCCTGACTGATTTCAAGTCATTGTACGGCTACGATCTGCACCAGCCGTCGACCAAGGTCACGCTGTACGTGTTGTCTGCGTTGGCGCTGCTCTTCACCTATCTCTCGTGCCGCTACATCGTCACATCGAAGGCCGGCAGGGTGCTGCGTGCTATTCGCGACGCCGAGAGCCGCGCCATGTTCGTCGGCTTCAATCCGACCAGCTACAAGCTGTTCGCCTGGACGCTGAGCGCGGTCTTGTGCGGCCTTGCGGGCGCATTGTACGTGCCACAAGTCGGCATCATCAATCCCAGCGAGATGCAGCCTGCCAACTCGATCGAGATGGGCATTTGGGTGGCCGTTGGCGGTCGCGCCACGCTGTTTGGCGCCATTTTGGGCGCGTTTTTGGTCAACGGTTTGCGCAGCTTTTTCACCGCTGCGATGCCCAACGCCTGGCTGTACGTGCTCGGTCTGTTGTTCATCGCGGTCACACTCTTCTTCCCGGACGGCGTTGCTGGCGCCATCGGTCGCCTGAAGCGGAAGAGCTAATGTCGGGATCATCAGCCGTGAGCAGCCCCGTATCTCCCGAGCCCGAGAAGCCGAACGAGGCGCCCGAGTCGGCGCCCGCTATCCGCACAGACGTTCCCGCGAAGTCTGGTGATAGCGGTAAGCGTCCACGCCCCTGGTCGTCGCGTCCGCGCCTGATCGATCCTGGTCGACGCGCTGCAGTGGTCGGCACTCGGCAGGCTGTGCTGGTGGTCGACAACGTGAGCGTCAGTTTCGATGGCTTCAAGGCCATCACCGATCTCACTTTGATCCTCGACAAGGGCGAGCTCCGCTGCCTGATTGGCCCGAACGGCGCCGGTAAGACCACGTTGATGGACATCATCACCGGCAAGACCAAGCCGGACAGTGGCACCGTGTTCATGCCCCACGATGCGCGTGATCTCACTCAGCTGAAAGAGTACGAGATCGCGGCGCTCGGCATTTGTCGCAAGTTTCAGCGCCCGACGGTGTTCGCTGGTCACAGCGTATACGAGAACATGGAGCTTGCCCTGAGCGGCCCGAAGGGCGTGTGGAACAGCCTGTTTTTCCGACTCAGCGCTGATCAAAAGCGCTCGATAGAACGGATTTTGGAGCAAATCGGCCTGCACGAGCACGCCGCGGTGCGCGCGGGCCAACTCGCGCACGGTCAAAAGCAGTGGCTCGAAATCGGCATGCTGCTCGCGCAAGATCCCAAGGTCTTGCTGGTGGACGAACCGATCGCCGGCATGACGCACCAAGAGACCGAACGCACCGCCGAGCTGCTCAAATCGCTGGCCGGAGAGCGCACCGTGGTCGTGGTCGAGCACGACATGGACTTCGTGCGCAGCATCGCCAAGAAGGTCACCGTGCTGCACGAGGGCAAAGTGCTCGCCGAAGGTGACATCGATTCCGTTCAGAACAACCCGCGGGTGGTCGAAGTCTACCTGGGTGAGCCGCGCACCTGACCGCGAGGAAGCCGCACGAGGACGAGGACCGAAGATGCTAGAGATCGAAGCGCTGAACCAATTCTACGGCGAGACGCATGTGCTGTGGGACATGGCCCTGCGCGTCCCCGAGGGCAGCTGCACCGTGCTGATGGGCCGAAACGGCGTGGGCAAGACCACGCTGCTGAAGACGGTGATGGGCAACCTGCGCAGTCGCTCCGGCAAGATCAAATTCCTCGGTGAGGATTTGGCGCCCCGCCCGGCCGAGCTGCGGGCCAAAAAGGGCATCGGCTTCGTGCCGCAGGGACGCGAGATTTTCGGGCAACTGTCGGTCGGCGAGAACCTGCGCGTGGGCCTGGGCGTAACCCGAGAAAAGCAGGTGCCTGAGCGCATTTTCAAGCTCTTTCCGGTGCTGCAGTCGATGCTCCGGCGGCGCGGCGGGGACTTGTCCGGCGGTCAACAGCAGCAGCTCGCGATTGGTCGCGCGCTGACACTGCACCCCAAGCTCTTGATCTTGGACGAGCCTACCGAAGGCATTCAGCCCAACATCGTCAGCGAGATCGCCGACATTTTGATCGAGCTGAACACGAAAGAGAAGCTGACCATCTTGCTCGTCGAGCAGAAGCTGACCTTCGCCCGTCGCGTCGGTAAGCGCTTCGTGATCATGGACCGCGGTCGCTCGGTGGCCGAGGGCGAGATGCCCGAGCTAAGCGACGATTTGGTCGCGCGCTACCTCACGGTGTGAGGCAAGCCGCGGACTCGTGCTCGGGCGCGGGGACTTTGTCGGCGGCGGCGTTCATGCCGGTGGTCGTGACGCACGACATCGCTACGCCCTGATCGATGTAACGCTGCCCGCCGTGCTCGGTGTCGGCCGCGGCCTCGGGAGTCCAAACCAATTGCGCGCTCACGCTCAGCGGCAGCAGCCGTGCTCGCAGCTCGGCGACGCCTTCCGCGTCGAGACCGAAGCGCGAAGGGTCGGCGAACAGCTCATCGAATAGGGCCAGCGGAAAGGGTTGCAAGTGCACGTCGAGCGTGGCGCGCTCCGGATAGCTTGGCAGGCTCGCCAGCGGATCCTTGGGGAAAGAGCGCATGACGTGGGTCTGGTAGAAGAGCGGCGAGGATTTGTCGAACGTGAGCTGACCTGGGATCAGGTTCGAATCGACACTCGTCGCGGCCCACAGCTTCGAGACCGCATTGCCGGCGGCGTCGAGCATGCAATCCGAGACCAACCACAAATCGTCGTCTCGTGTGGGATCCGGATCAGTGCCAGCCGCCACGGAGCCGCTGCGATAGAGCTCCCGCCCTTTGGCGAAGGCCGCGACCTCGAACCAAGCGCGCCGATCTTGCGCAGCGCCGCTGGGCCATTTGTGCCCCGAGGCCACGTTGTCCGCGATCACGATCAAGTTGGCGTTCGCGCCCGTGCCGCGCACGCACAGCGCCGTTTGCAGCGTGGTGTCCAGTAACTTTTGCACGGCCGCGCGCTGGGCGTCGGCCTGGGGAAAGGGCGTCAGCGCCAGATCGACGCCTGGAAATTGATGGTCGTGACGAGCGCGCGGCGGAGCACCCGGAACATCGGCGATCGGCTCGGGCTCGACGCTCTTCGGCATGTGGCACTGTCCGCAGGTGCTACCGCTGCTGCCCGCGAATGCGGAGGCCTGCCATTCGGCGAACGAGCGCTCGATGGCGACGCCGTGTCCGTTCACGACATCGTGACAACTGCCGCACAATTGGGATGACTCCGACTGACTGCGGTCGTGCAGGGGCGAATAGGCCGACTGGTGCGCCTGGTTGGGCAAGGCGTTGCTCAGACCCCCGCGCATCACGCTATCGTTGGCGAATCTGAGCGAGGCGTTGTGCGTGTTCGTGATTTGGCTCACGTTGTGGCAGGCGTAGCAGGTCACGCCTTGTAGCCGCTCCGGCAGTGAGGCGAGGTTCGTGCCGTCGCGTGTCGCGCCAGTTTTGACCGCCAGCGGCGCGTGGCAGCCCGCGCAAAAGGTGCCCACGTTGGCTTCGTCCTGGCCCCGCTGGTTCAGCGCTACGAACAACGGGTCCCGGCTGGCGTAGGCGTGCATGCTCCCGGACCACTCCGCGTATTGCCTGGGGTGGCACTCGGCGCATGTCTTGGGGTCCATCAGCTCCTCGATGCTGAGCGTCGCAGGCTCGGGGACCGAGTGACTGCCGCAACCGAGTAAAACCAGCGCGCCTAGCAGAGCTAGCTTGGAAAATGCGAGTGACGTTGACATTCGGGGGACGGGCAATCCAAACGCAGGGCGGCTGCTATGCTTGCTTTCGCCGGGCCTGCCGGCGTCCTCGAGCATGCAACGACTTCTTCACCGCGCAACACTCGGCTTGCTGATCGGATTTGCGTGCTCGCTGTGCGCCTGCTCCTCGCAGTCGTCTCGAGCTGGCGATCCAGGCGCGATCGCCGGCGGGGCGGGCAGCACGGTCGGCTGCCGACCGAGTGACGCGGACGTGTACAGCGCCGGAATGACGAAGCCCGGCGCCGCCGGGCACTTCGAATTCACCCTGGTGAGCAGCACGCCCGCGCCCCCGGCGCTGGGCGACAACCGCTTCCTCGTGCAAGTGAGTGACGCCGACGGCAACGCCATGTCCGGGGATCTGAGCGTGGCACTGGAGATGCCGGAGCACGGTCACTCGAGCCCCGCGCCGGAGGTCGGCTTCGATCCCGAAAACGGCGTGTTTTCCCTACAGCCCGTGCGCCTATTCATGGTCGGGCTGTGGCGCGCGAGCTTCGCTTTCCAGGGCTCGCTGGACGGTGTTCCGCTCACTGACTCGGCAGTATTCGAGCTGTGCATCGATTAACGCGCGCGCTCGGCACGGCTCAGCGCGTAGCTCAGAAATAGATGGGACGCGTGGCGGCGCGCGCTCGAAAGCTCGCAGGTCGTGCCGCTCAAATCGAGTCCCTGAGCGAGCGACTTTCGTTCATCCCCCGGAAAACGACCGAACAGTGCGGGCGATGACGTCAGAAAGAGCATGTCCACTAGGCCCTCGTGAACGAGCTGACTGAAGAGCGATGGCCCGCCCTCGGTCAGCACGCGCGCAAAGCCCTCCGCTTGCAATGAACGCAGCACGTCGGGCAACGAGATGTGAGCGGCGTCTTGCACACAGAGCCGCACGCTCGACGGCAGCTCGCTCCTCAGCCGGGCCTCGCCAGTCGGCGTGGTGAAAATCCAGGAGCCCTCGATCGCTGGCTCGCTCACGTCAATCGAGCCAGAGCCGCTGACCAGCACGAACTGCGGGCATTGTCGCAGCCCGAGTTGCGCGCGCATCTGTGCGAACGCGGCGGCTGCGGCAGGATAGATGCGATCGGGCAACCACAAGTGCCGGCCAGACTTACGGAAGGTGCCGGCGCCCAGCAGCACTGCATCGGCCGCAGCCCGCAACAGGCCCATCACGAAGCGATCGGCAGGATTGCGCCCGCTGATGATCTGCCCAGACTCCGCGTCGCCCGGCAGCGCGACGACGCCATCGAGCGAGGCGACGAAGTTCGCGAACAGGCAGCGAGCGGGCAAGCGGAGTGGACCGCCGTAGCTATCGCTGAGCGCGAGCGGCACACTCAAATCAGCGGAATCTTCCCGCTCGAACAATAATTCGAGGGCTCGTCCCCCGGGCGCGATCTCGGAAGTGTTGCTGGGATTCACAGGTAGGCAAAGCTACCACTTTCTCGATCCACTGGAGGGTGCTGCTGAGCTGAGCTAGAACTACACAACAATGAGGGACCTTTCTTGGTGGCGAGTGATGCCCGTGGCATCCGTGTTTTGCTCGATCCTAGCCGCAGCTGCACCCGCAGCGGCCCAAACGCCGCCGCCGCCGAGCGCGGCTCCAGCGCCAGCGCCAGCGCCAGCGCCGGCGCCTGTGCCGGCGCCTGCACCTGCAGCGGCGCCCGCTGCGGCGGCTCCAGCCCCGGGCTACGGCTATCCGCCGCCCCCGCCGGGCTACGCGTATCCGCCGCCCGCCTACGCGGTCTATCCGGCGCCGCTGCGTGCCCCCGAGAGCGTGCCTTACAACGGTGGCCCGGTGCCGCCCGGCTATCACGTCGAGGAGCACGTGCGGCGAGGGCTGGTCGTGGGCGGTGCGTTGACGCTCGGCATCCCTTGGGCTTTGAGCGTGGTGGCCGCTACGGGAGCGAACTACTCGAACCAGTCAGGCTGGCTGGTCGTGCCCGCGTTGGGGCCGTGGATCACCCTCGCTGCGCGTAAGAAGTGTGACACCAACTCCGACCTCTCCTCCGCCGTCTGTTACAGCGGCGCGGACAATAGCGCCCAGGCCATGCTGGTGCTCGACGGTATCACCCAGGCCGCCGGAACGATTATGTTGATCGCCGGGCTGACAGCGACGAAGAAGGTCGTTGTTCGAGATTTCTTCGGCAGCTTGCAGTTTACGCCTGCGCCCGTGGGCAAGCTCGGCTACGGCGCTGTGCTGAGCGGCGAGTTTTAGTTTCCTCGCTCAGATCGCCTCGCCCTTGAACTGGCTCGTGTACAGGCGGTGGTAAACCCCGCGTTGCGCGAGCAGTTCGGCGTGCTTGCCGTGTTCGGCGAGCAGGCCATGGTCAATGACCAAGATCTGATCCGCGTCGGCAATCGTGCTGAGCCGGTGGGCGATCACGAAACTGGTGCGGCCCTTCATCAGCGCCAGGAGCGCGCGCTGGATGCGTGCCTCGGTGCGCGTGTCGACGCTACTGGTCGCCTCGTCCAAGATCAGAATCGCCGGATCGGCCAAGATTGCACGCGCAATCGCCAATAGCTGGCGTTGCCCCTGGCTCAGGTTTCCTGCGCGCTCCGAAAGCTGCGTGCGATAGCCCTCGGGCAACAAGCGAATGAAGCCGTCTGCCTCGGCCAGCTTCGCCGCTGCCATCACCTCCTCGTCGCTGGCCTCGAGTCGACCGTAGCGAATGTTTTCCAGTACCGAGCCCGAGAACAGGAACACGTCCTGCAGCACGAGTCCCAGGTTTTTGCGCAATTCGGGCTTGCGGATGCTGCGGATGTCGCGACCATCGATGCGGATCGATCCGCTTTCGCACTCGTAGAAGCGGGTCAAAAGATTGATGATCGTGGTCTTGCCCGCGCCCGTGGGGCCGACCAGGGCCACGACTTGGCCCGGCTTGGCCTCGAACGACAAATCTTTGAGCACGATCGCGTCCGCTGCATAGCCGAAGCGAACGTGCTCGAAGCTGACGGCGCCGGAGAGCTCCGTCAACGCTAGCGTTGCCTCGTCCTGCTCGGCCGGAACGTCGAAAATGGCGAAGATGCGTTCTGCGCCGGCGATCGCGGATTGGATCGAGTTGTAGAGATTCGCCAGTTGCCGCAGCGGGTTCACGAACTGCTGTGCATAGCTGATGAAGGTGGCAATGATGCCCACGCTCACCAAGCCCGAGAGCGCAAGCCAGCCGCCGAGGCCGGCCAGCACGATTACGAACAGGTTGCCGAGCACGGAGGTGATGGGCATGAGCAGCAGCGCGTAGCTGTTGGCGTACACGCCGGCCTGGAAAACCTGCTGATTGTGGCGTTGAAATGCCTCGATCGCCGCTCGTTTGCGGCGGAACGCCTGGGCGGTCTTCTGGCCACTGATGGCCTCTTCCATCACCCCGTTCAGCTGCCCCAGATCCCGCTGCAGATCGCGGAAGCCCTTTCGCGTGTAGCGCGCGACGAACTGCGTGAACCAGAACATGATCGGGACGACGAACAGTGAAGCCAACGCCAGCCAGCGATCGAGCAGGAACATCGCCACGATGATGCCGAGCATCGACAGCAGGCTCGCAACCAGCGTGGTCACGTTCTGCGAGATGGCGAGGTTTATCGCCTCGACGTCGTTGGTCAGACGACTCAACAGGTCTCCGGTCGAACCCTCGCCGAAGAACGAGATCGGCAAGCGTTGCACGCGCGTGAACAGATCACTGCGCAGCTGTTTGAGCGCCCGTTGCGAGATGTCGGCCATCTGCCTGCCCGCGACGGCCTGCAGCAGGTTGTACAGCACGTACACCGCAAGCATGCCGAGGGCCAGGCGAGCCAGGCCGGCCATTTGCCCCGAGTGCAGCAAATGGTCGATGGCCACGCCCATGAGATACGGGCCAACCAAGCCCAAAAAGGTGTACGAAATCACCAGCAGCAGCACCCAGCGCAGCGAGCTGCGAAACGGCTCCAGGTAGGGCAGCAGGCGGCTGAGCGCAGTGCGCGGATCGCGTGCCTTCTCGATCTTTCCGATGTGAGTCGGCTGCAGAGCCCCGGGTCGTGCAGGGTTTGCCGGAGCGGGGGCCGACGACACGGATCGCCCTTGGCTCACAGCGCGGCTCCTGGCTCGAGCAGCGCCGGAAGATGAGCGCTGCCCAACTGAGAAGCAAAAATTTCCCGATACACTTGGCTGCTTCGCAAGAGCTCGGCGTGGTTGCCTTGGGCCACGATGCGCCCTCCGTCGAGCACCAAGATCTTGTCTGCTCTGAGCACGGTGCTGATGCGTTGCGCGACGACGATCCGCGTCTGCGGCTCGCTTTGCGCCGTGAGCGCGTTCTGAATCAAGGTCTCGGTTTCGACATCGACGGCGCTCGTGCTGTCATCCAAGATCAAGAGCTTTGGCCGAAGCAGCAGCGCGCGGGCGAGTGCTAGCCGTTGCCGCTGCCCGCCCGAGAAATTGGCGCCGCGTTGCTCCACGCGGCTGTCGTAGCCTGCGCTCATCTTCATGACGAAATCATGGGCCTGAGCCGCACGAGCAGCGGCCACGACCTGCTCCTCGCTGGCCTCGGGTTGCCCGTAGCGAATGTTGTCCCGCACGTTGCCCGAGAACAGCAAGGACTCCTGCGGTACGATGCCAATCGCGGCCAGTAGCGAGTCCTCTGTCACGCTACGAACATCGACGCCGTCGAGCGTCACTCGACCCGAAGTCACGTCGTAGAAACGCGGGATGAGCTTGACCAGGGTCGACTTGCCGGCACCCGTGGCGCCCAAGATGGCCACGGTCTGTCCCGGGTCCGCGACGAAACTGACTTGCTTCAACACTGCGTCCGACACGGCGCCGTCATAGGCGAACGTCACATTCTCGAAAACCAGCCGCGGCGCTGCGCTGACGAGTAGCGTGCGTGCGCCTTTGGCGTCACTGACTTCCGGGACCACGCTCAGCACCTCATCGAGCCGTTTGGCCGAGGCGATCCCGCTGGCCCAGATGTTCGAAAGCATGGTCATCATCACCAGTGGAGTCATCGTCGTCAAAAGGTAGTTGGTGAAGGCCACGATCTGTCCAATCGAGAGCGTGCCGCGCGCGCGCTCTAGGCCGCCCGCCCAGATCACGGCCACCAAACCGGCGTTTACACAGAGCGTGAGCGCCGGCGGCATGAAGGCCGCGAAGCGCATCACTTTTGCGGATTGATCGCAGTACGCCTGATTGGCGATGTCGAAGCGCTGCTCCTCGAACGGCTCGCGGACGAAGGCCTTGACCAAGCGGATCCCGGCCACGTTTTCTTGCAATACCGTGTTCATGCGGTCGAGTCGTTGCTGCACGAAGCGGAACATCGGCTCTTGCTTGACCAGGAAGAAGACGATCAGGCCCGAGGTCAACAGCAAGAGCGGCAGCATGGTCAAGGCCAGGGTCGGGCTGGTCGAGATCATCAGCAGCAAGCTGCCCACCATCAAAAGTGGCGCGCGTGTACCGATGCGCAACGTGATCTGCATCAGCCGCTGTACTGCGCCGGTGTCGCTGGTCAGGCGTACCATGAGTTGGCCGGTCTTCTGCTGGTCCAGGTTTCCGTAGGAAAAGGTCTGGATCTTGAGGAACAACGCTTCGCGTAGGTCGCGCGCCACGCTCTCGCCGACGCGGACCGACAGGTCGTTGTTGCCCACCGCCACGAACACGCTGAGCGCGCTCACGCCGAGCATGAGCAAGGAGATGCGAATCACCAACCTGCGATCATGAGCCAAGACGCCATGATCGATCAGACTCTGGATCAGGCGCGGAATCGAGAGATCCAGAACCACGAGCAGCGTCAACAGGACGAGCGCCAGAAGCGAGCGAAGCCAATACGGCTTGGCGAAGCGAAGCAGTTTGACGACCGAAGCCATTTTGCCGCGAAGATAGCCTATTCACCCGCAGCCGCGCCTGGCCCGTTTTGCCACATGAGGCGGAATCGCCCGCCTGCGGTCGAGCCGATGCACGCGCGGGTTGGGCGAAATGCGCGCTGCCAGTTGCCTCTGCTGCCTGGCACGCACGATGCACCAATTCGCGCCAGTGCTGGGCGTTCAACCGCCCGAAAAGGAGGATTACTCCGATGTCGAACTCCGAAAAGCCGTACCTGATCGTGGTGGGCATCGACTATTCAGCCGCGGGCGACTTGGCGCTCGAACACGCGCTGGAGCTCGCGGCGGCGCGTCCACGAGCCGATGTCCACGTGGTGAATGTGGTTCGCTTTTACGGCGCGCAAGGCGGGATCGATGGCGCGGCCGAGGCCGGAGGCTTCGTGGCTTTGAGCCTTGCCGACGCCACGGCCCAAATCGAACAGTACGCCGAGGAGCGCCGCCGAGCATTCGCCGGTTCCCTCGACTCGGTGCAGCTGCGCGCTCATTTGCGGCTCGAGGCGCCCGCGCAGGAGATCGCGCAAATCGCAGCGGACTTGGAGGCCGACTTGGTCGTCGTCGGCAGCCACGGCAGGCGCGGTATCGCCCGCTGGCTTTTGGGCTCGGTGGCCGAAACCGTGGTGCGTCTCGCGCCGTGCCCCGTATTCGTGGTGCGCCCGAAAGCCTTGCCCGAGGAATTGCCGCGTATCGAACCGCCCTGCCCGCTGTGCCTGGAGGCACGGCGGGCGTCCGCGGGCGCCGAATATTGGTGCGCGCAGCACCGTGAACGGCACGGCCAACGGCACACCTATAGTCAGCGTGATCGCGTGGGCGCGGAGACCGAGATGCCGCTCACGTTTCATAGCTAGCCGAGCAGCGACCGCGCTGCGGGAGCTCACTCGAGCGGACGGGCATCGGTGAAACCGAACTGACACGCCTTCGTCGCGGTGCATGACGGAAATCAGTTGGGAAGTGCCCGACGCCGACGTGTGCCATGAACGCGCTTGGCCATTTTGCGGAAGGGCGGTATCGGTAGCGCGCCCATTCGAGTTGGTCAGACTCGGGGCCGGCGCAGTCTCGTGAATTCCCCAATGAATCGCTCGATGGTCAGCTGCATTACCTGCACGCTGGCACTTGCTTGCACCATGTTCTTGCCCCGGCCAAGCGACGCCGCGGATGCCGACAGCGCGGCGACTGCTGTCGCCGAACCCGCCAGCGCGGACGACGAATTCAGCGTCATGCGCGTGCTGGCAAATGCCGGTAAGCACGACCTCGTTCATGAGCGCTGGAATGCGTACGGCCAGTTCACCCACATTTCGAGCTGGAAGGCACCGTTCTCCGCGGCCTACACCAATCTGAACGGCAGCGAACACTCGCTGACGCCGAACAGTGAGTACAGCTTCACGACCACTGCCACGCTTTTTCTCGGCCTCGCCCTGTGGCGCGGCGCCGAAGTCTATGCGGTGCCGGAGGTGATCTCCAGTCGTCCGCTCTCGGGGTTGGTCGGTTTGGGCGCGTCGATCCAGAACTTCGAGCTGCAAAAGCAGGGTTCGGTCACGCCCAGCGTGTATCTGTCGCGCTTGTACCTGACGCAGACGATCAACTTGGGCGGTGCGCGCGTCGAGCGCCCTTCCGGCCCGATGCAACTCGGCACGACCGTCGATAGTCGACGTCTGGTCTTCGTCGTTGGAGACTACAGCATCCTCGATTACTTCGATCGGAACTCGGTCGTCGGCGATCCGCGGCGCCAGTTCTTCAACATCGCGTTCCTGTCTCATGGCGCCTATGATTTCGCAGCGGACGCCCGCGGCTATACCTTTGGTGCCCTGCTGGAGCTGCACTACGACGACTGGGCGCTGCGCGCGGGGCGCTTCATGCCGCCCAAAGAACCGAACCAGTTGGAGCTCGATTTTCGCTTGGGCCAGTATTATGGCGACCAAGCAGAGCTGGAGCATGCTCATCGCGCCTTCGGCCGGCCCGGGGTCGTGCGTTTGCTGGCCTATCGAAACCGCGAAAATATGGGCGGCTTTGCCGATGCCGTGAGCGCAGTTCAGGCCGACCCCGCGCACAACGCGGCCGCTTGCACGAGCTTCAACTACGGCTCGAGCAATGCGACGGCGCCGGACTTGTGCTGGGTCCGCGAACCGCGCATCAAGACGGGTCTGGGCGTGAGCTTCGAGCAACAGATCACCAGCGACGTGGGGTTCTTCGCGCGGGCCCTGGTTTCCGATGGTCGTAGCGAGGTCTACTCGTACACGTCGAGCGACCGCTCCGCCTCGTTCGGAGCAGTTGTCCATGGCACTCCTTGGCGCCGCCCGTTCGACGTCGTGGGCACGGCCTACGCAGCCAGCTGGATTTCCTCCGCGCACGGCCAATACCTGGCACTCGGCGGGATCGACGGCTTCATCGGCGACGGCCGTCTCAACCGGGCCTCCGAACGTGTGTGGGAGCTATTTTATAGCTTACACCTGTACCGCTCGATCACGCTCTCGGCCGACTACCAGCACATCGCGAATCCTGCGTACAACGCGGATCGCGGTCCGGTGAGCGTGCTTTCGGGTCGGCTACACGCCGAGCTCTAGCGGTCGACTAATAGCCCGCGGGCTTGTCGACCAGATTGGTGAGCTCGGCGCCCGCCACGAAACGCGACAAATTCTCAAGGAAAATGGCGGAAGCTCGCTGCACGTAGCCGGGATGCGCGCCGGCGTAGTGCGGGGTCAAGATCACGTTGTCCATGGCCCACAACGGATGATCTTCGGGCAGGGGCTCGGGCTCGGTCACGTCCAGCGCGGCTGCGGCGATGCTGCCAGTCTGCAGGGCCTGCAGCAGCGCGTCGGTCTGTACGGTCCGGCCGCGCCCCACGTTGATGAACACGGCATCCGAACGCATGGCTGCGAACTCCGCAGCACCGAAGTAGCCGTCGGTCTGAGGCGTCAACGGCAAGGTGTTGACCACGTATTCAGCCTCCTTGAGGAAGGGCAGCAGCTGGCCGGGGCCGAACACGCGTTCGACCCCCGGTGCGCTGGCTGGCGTGCGCTTGAGTGCGGTGACTCGCATGCCGAATGCGCCCGCAACGGTGGCGACTCGGCGTCCGATTGCGCCGAGCCCGACGATGCCCAGGGTCGCGCCGCTCAGGCTGCTCAAACCGACCTGCAACGCCTCACTATGCCAGCGGCGTGCGGACTGTTGACGGACGGCCCGATGCAACTGACGCGCGAACATCAACACCAAGCCGAGCACATGCTCGGCGATCGGCTGAGCGTGAATGCCACGGGTGTTCGTGACCAGCAGCTCTTCGCGCCGGTGAAGGTTCGGAGTCAGCAGCCAGTCGACGCCCGCACCGAATGTTTGCACCCATTTGAGGCGTGGGGCAGCGGCTAGCTGTTCCGGATCCATGCGCTGCGTGAACAACACGTCGGCCTCGTTCAGCCAGGCCGGGCGCGCGCGGAGCTCCTGCGCCGTAACGATGCTGATGCGCGACGAGATATCCCGTGCTCGCGTCAGCACCGAGCTGGGCACCTCCACATTGAGCAGCACCGTAAGCGTCGACGAGCTCATGGCTGCAGATCCTGGACCAGGTACGCTACGCCCATGAGCCCCTCAGGAGAGCTTCTCGGCCTCGAGTACGGCCTTCACTGCGGGGCGCGCACTGATCCGTTCGAAGTATGCCTTGAGCACCGTCCGCTGATCGAATGCCGCCTGGCCTTCGAGGCGACGCAAGCCGCGTAGCACGTAGAAAGCGTAACCGTCGGCCACGCTGAACGTGTTACCGAGCAGATAGTCTTTGCCCTCCAGGCTCTTGCTCAAGAAGTCGAAGCGCAGGAAGAGGCGCTGCTTCAGCACTTGACGAAGCTCGTCGTTGGCTTTCGGATTGTTGATCGGCCCGAGGCCCTTTTGCAGCTCAGTAGCAATGAAGTGCAGCCACTCTTGCGCACGCCGCCGTTCGGGAGTGCCCGCGCTCGGCAGCAAGCCGGACTCTGGTCGCTGGTCGGCAATGTACTGCACGATGATGGCGCCCTCGGTAATCAGCTCGCCGCTGTCCGTGAGCAGCGCGGGCACATACCCTTTGGGATTGATGTTGAGGAAGTTCTCGCCGTGCTCGGTCTTCTTGGCGGCAAGATCGACCTGCACCAGCTCGAAAGGCAGGCCGGCTTCGCGCAGCGCGATGTGAGGGGAGAGGGAGCAGGCACCAGGTGAGTAAAATAGCTTGAGCGTCATGATTCTCTCGTACGGGCAGAGTGGCCCACCCATGTCTTTGAAGGAGACATGGCGTCTATCATAGGAGACTGTGGGCGTCTACTGCAGAAGCGCGAGCGGATTCGCAGCCGGTACGCCGGGAGCCAAGGCTGCTTCGCCCGTCTGCAGCCGCCACAAGCCGGCATATTGCCCGCCCTGAGCCAGCAGCGACTCGTGCGTGCCCGATTCGACGATCTGGCCGTCTTCCAGGACGTAAATCTGGTGAGCGCGACGCACGGTAGAGAGCCGATGCGCGATAATCAGGCTGGTGCGGCCCAGCACCAGCCGATCGAGGGAGCGCTGAATGGCGGCTTCGGTTTCGTTGTCGACGGCGCTCGTGGCTTCGTCGAGCACCAAGATCGGCGGGTCCTTCAAGATCGCCCGCGCTAGGGCGATACGTTGGCGTTGCCCACCGGAGAGCTTCTGCCCGCGCTCACCGACCCCCGTGTCGTAGCCGTCAGGCAGTGCCATGATGAAGTCATGCGCCTCTGCAGCCACGGCGGCGGCGACCACGTCTTCGCGCTTTGCCGAGCTTTGCCCGTAAGCGATGTTCTCCGCGACACTGGCGTCTGCGAGGAAGCTGTCTTGTGCGACGTAGCCGATGGCGCGTCGCAGGTCCTGTAGGCAAACTTCTGCGATCGGCGCGTCGTCCAGCAGAATCGTGCCGCGTTGCGCTTCGTAGAAGCGTAATAGCAGCTTGACCAAAGTGCTCTTGCCGCTACCCGTGCTACCGACGAACGCGATCGTCTGTCCGGCCTCGATGCGGAGCGACACGTTGCTCAACGTGGGGCGCTCGGCATAGGCGAAGCAGACGCGATCGAAGGTGAGCGCTCCGCGCACGCTTTTGGGGTCGAGCGACTTGCCCTCGTAGCCGATGGTGACGGGCGTCTCGAGCAGGTTCAGCACGCGTTCCACCGATGCCATCGAACGCTGATACAGGTCGGTCATGTCGGCCAGGCGAGTCATCGGCCACAGCAAACGCTGCGTGAGATAGACCAGGACCGAGTAGCTACCGACGCCAATTTCCCCGCGCAGCGCCAGAAATCCGCCGTACAGCAGCGTGACCGTGAAGCCGGCCAGGACCGCCATGCGGATGATCGGCGTGATCGCCGCCGAGAAGCGGATGGCCGAAGCATTCGCGGCGCGGTAGTCGCTCGACGCCGTTTGCACCTGCTTCGCCTCGAAGTCCTCGGCGGTGTAGGCCTTGATCGTGGCAATGCCGAGCAGGTTGTTGTTGAGCCGCGAGTTGAGCGAGCCCGCGGCGTCACGCACCAACGCATAGCGCGAGGCGAGCCGTGCCTGAAACCAGAACGCGCCGTAGACGATGAGCGGGATTGGAATCAGCGCAAGCACGGCAATTTTGCTGGTCAATGCAAAAAAGACCGCGCCCACCAGGGTCGAACCGGTGAGGACCTGAATCAGGTCATTGGCGCCGCCGTTCAAAAAGCGCTCCATTTGGTTGATGTCGTCGTTCAAGATCGACATCAGGCTGCCCGTGCGGCGCTGCTCGAACCAAGCGAGCTCCAGCCGCTGCACGTGGCGATAGGCTTCCATGCGCAGATCGTGCTGGAGATTCTGTGCCAGGTTTCGCCAACGCAGCGCGTACAAGTACTCGAATAGCGACTCGCAGACCCAGATCGCGACCGTCAACGCCGCAAGCAAGAGCAGCTGATCTCGAGGCTCGCCGAACCCGGCGCGCGCGAGGAACGACGCCTTCTTGCTGACGACGACGTCGACCGCCATGCCGATCAAGATTTCCGGCAGTACGTCGAAAATCTTGTTCAGGACCGAAAATAGCGACGCTATCGCCGCTTCACGGCGATAGCGTCGGGCATGCTCGAACAGCCGGCGTAGGGGATGTGACATCGCGTACTCGAGCAACCTTACACTGCCGAAAGCGCCCGGCGATGCGCGATCAGCGTGAGCGAGTAGCCGCGGACCCGGACGGAGTCCGTAGTACTCGCACTGCGCGCAGGGCCGAGTGCAGGGAGCGCTTCAGTGCGCTGAGCTTCCAGAGCGAGGAAATGCCGCGCGCACGCGGCGCGCTCGTTGGGGATGGCTCGATGGTACCCAATGTACAATCACACATGGCAGCGCAGGTTAACAGCTGGCGTCTACTATACAAGACCTGGTTTTCGGCTCAGTAGCGGATGCTGCCCAGTGTGCCGCCACCGGTGGCGATGGTGTCGCCGTTGATCGCCACGGACTTGGGGGAAGCCAGGAAGGCGACGATGTTGGCAACTTCTCGCGCGTCGACGATGCGTCCGATCGACGTCGTCTTGGCGGCGCGCTGTTCAGTCGCGGCGTCAGTGCGTTCGGTGCGGGTGGCCCCGGGATGGAGTGCGACGACATTGATACCCTTGGGTCCGAGCTCGTCGGCCAGATTCTTGGTCAACGCGGACACCCCCACGTTGCGCAGCGTGGCGATCGGGCGGCCGGTGTTGTACGCCGCCAAGCCACCGATGTTGATGATGCGGCCCCAGCCTTTCTTGATCAGATGGGGCGCGAGCGCGCGAGCGGTGCGCAGGTATCCTGCCACCTTGACGTTCACGTCATACAGCAGGTGCTCGTCTTCCAGCTCGGCCAGCGAGGTGGCTGCCCCGCTGCCGCCCGGGACCGCCGCGGAGTTGACCAAAATGTCGACGCCACCCAAGCTCTGAATGGCTGTTTGAATGGCTGCGTCGACCTCCTCGCGCTTGGAGGTGTCGGCGACCAGCGTCGGGACGCTGCGGCCGAACTCCGAGCTCAACGCACGAGCCGTGGCGTCGAGCTGCTCGCGGCCGCGCGCCAGCAGCGCGACATCGACACCCTCGGCCAAAAGGACTTGCGCGATCACTTTGCCGATCCCGCGGCTACCGCCAGTGACGATCGCGCGCTTACCCGTGAGCTCCAAATCCATGTGTATTTCCCTTCGCGTTTCGAAATAAGCCGAGGCCTGTGCGTTTCGGCTATAGGCGCGCCTTGTCTTCTATGCAAGAAGTTTGTCCGTGATGAGAAGCGTGAACAGCCTGCTTTGGGCCTGTGTGGGTGCAGCATTCTGGGCTTGTTCGGCGCCCAACCGATCACTGCCCGGCGACTCGCCTGCGCCTTCCGCAAAGCCAGCCGAGGCGCAAGTCGACGCAGCAGCCGAGGGCCCGTTCCGGCTAACGGCCTCGATTCGCGAGTTGATGGACTCGGAGATCGACCCGGCCGCGGACTTCATTTGGGGCTCGGTGGCAAGCATCAGCACCGTGGCCGGCCTGGAAGAGCGTCAGCCGCGCACGGACGAGGAGTGGCTCGAGGTCCGTCGCCACGCCATCACGTTGATCGAAGCCCCGAACCTGCTCGTGATGAAGGGACGTCGCGTGAGCGCCAAGTACGAGGCCGCGTCGGGGGCGGGCGAGCTCGATACCGACCAAGTGCAACAAAAGATCGACTCCAACCGTGCCGCCTTCGTCGCGCTCGCCCAACGCCTGCAAGATACGGGCTTACAAACCCTGGCCGCGATCGACGCCAAAGACCCAGTTGCGCTGTTCGAGCTCGGAGGCACCATCGATGAGGCCTGCGAGTCGTGTCACGTCACGTTTTGGTACCCGAACTTGACGCTGCCTTACAAATAGGCGCTTTCAACGCGCCGATGCCTGGGAAGCTCTGCGCCATCGGCGCGCCACGAATAGCCCACCCAGCGCGAACGCCAGCGCGGGCCAGCCGCTGCCCGGGAGGGGTGCTCGCATGGCACATCCCCATTTGCTCTTGGCCTGGGCGTTGCCGCTCTCGCCGTCTTTTTTCGCCTCGTCCGGACCATAGTTGGCACCGCCGTCGGCGCCCTTGCTCACTGGATTGGCGAGCAACACCTTGCCAGTCGCGGGCAAGGTTGCCTTCTTGAACGAGCCACCATGCTTGCCGTCGCGCAGCGGGTTGAGCTCGACGAGCACGTGATCGCCCGCTTTCAGCGAATGCTTCGACCAACCCATGCGCTTCAAGTTACCGGGACTCGTGGGCAGCTCGACAGTCCACAGGGTGGCCGCCTCACCGGCGGTCGTGGAGCCCGTGACCCACAAAAGCACGTGTGGATTGGTCCACTGAAAATTGGTCACCGTGCCGTCGACGGTGACAAGCTTAGTGGAGTCGTACATCGCGAACGAGTGGTGGGCCCGAGCGAGCTGGGGGATTCCGGTCACGAATAGCGCCAGGAGCAGGCTCACGATCCAATGGCCACGGCGCAGGTGCTGCAACATGCTGGTCTTTCAAAAGGGAAGGGGTGCTCCGCCTTCTTGGTGCGGAATGGGCACGAAAACAGCGTTGCCGTTCTCGTCGGTCTTTTCCAGAAAATCACCCTGTCGGCAAGAAGCTTCCACGATCTCGGCAGTGCGATCGGCTTGCCGCTTGAAGAGCCTGGACACCTTCCACGGCGCAGCCAATACGTGCGGCGCAGTCACGGTCAGCTCGATGCTCAAGGTATTCGGATCGACGAGGTGGATGCGCTCGGCGATGTGCATGTCGCCGTTGTTTGGCAGCGCTGCCGCTTGGCCAACCGGGAGAAACACCTGGGGCAAGATGCCGACCGTATCGACGACGAGCACGTCACCCTCCCAATGGCCGATCGAATGCCCGTTGAACGTCGGATCAGGATCCGCGGGGTGCTTTCGCCCATCCGTATAGATCCGGCGCAAGCGGTTGCCGTCGAACTCGCCGAGGATCGTGACCCGCCCCGGAGTGAACAAAAACTCCGTGGCGTTGAGCGTCATGATCACGAAGCTTGGCATGCCTTCCGGCAGGCAATTGATGTAGATGTTTACGGGATTGCCGGCTTTGTCGGCCGCGGTGAGCGCTTGGATCTGCTTTGCAGCAGCAGGATTCCAGAGCGGGTCACCCTTGCCGAAGGGGTGCTTCGGGTCACCGCGATCGGGCACCCACAGGCCACCCCAATCCGGCAAACGACCGAGCTCAGACCAAGCCGGACGGTCTTGCCGATGCAGGTGCAGCGCCCACGCCCCGAGGACGACGGCCGCAAGCGCCAAGAATGCGGCGAGCTGCGGATAGTAGCGAAACGTTTTCATCGAAACACTCACGGGGTGGGCACGAGGGTGAAGCCGACCCAACGTCCACAGACGACGATTCCGACCCACATCAGCAGCGAAAAGATGCCCGACAGGCGCGCGGGAAGGGGCGTGCGAGCCGCCGAATCCCACTTGGCGATGGAGCGCTCCACGAAGGCGTGAAAGCCGAACGCGTTGAGCCCTGCAGCGGCCAGAAGCACGAGCTTGCCCAAAAAGAAGGTGTTGGTCGCGTACGTGGGCGCATTGGAAGCGAACAACAGGAAGCCGCTGACCACGGATACGGCGAAGGCGCTCCAGGTGATCGGCAGCACGTCCTTGAGCACTCGGCTCACCGAGCGGTTGAGCGACGTCAGGCCAATCAGACGCAGCTCCAACAGCCCGACGCTGCCGATCAGGACCGTGACTCCCAGCACGTGAACCGACTCGATCCAGGGAAAGAGCGAGCCATTTTCCCGGATGGCGGTGGCAAACTCCGTGTCTTTCAACCAGTGGAGCAGCTCGTCGACGTTGAGCAAGATCAGCTCGCTTCCACGTAGGCGATCCAACGGCCCGAGAAGATGACGCCGACCCACAGCAAAAGCGAGGTGAACGCGAGCAACTGCGAAAGCCTGCGCCTAGTCCGCGAGACCTCCCAGAATTCGGGGTTTTTGCGGAGCGGACTCTGGTACCCGAAGTTCACGGCGATGCTGATCAGGAGCAGCGCCATCTTCAGCAGAAAAGCTGGATTTTCCAGAGAACGCGCGGGCTCGGCGCTGATCATGAGCAGGCCAGTGAGCAAGAGCACGGGCAACGACCACCAGATCACCCGCAAAAATCGCAAGTTCGTACTGGCGAGAGTTTGATCCGGGGCAACCCAGCCCAGTGTCCGCAGCGCGATCATCAGCCCCGAGCCGATCACCGCGCCGATGGCCAAGATGTGAATGGTCTGCACGAGCGGAACGGCCCAGGCCGCGCTCTGCAGCGCCACGCTGAAGGGCGTGACCTTGAGCCATTCGCAGAAGCGGTCGAGCCAGGCGGGACTGGTCACCGGCGCACCTGCCGTAAATGGGCTGAACGCGAGCAGGGAAAAGGCATCGTTTTATTGCTGGTAGGCACCGGCTGTTGCCAGCGCAGCTGTGGCTCCGTGGCTGGTCTGTATGTCCGAGCCGGTGACTTGTGTCAAGGACGTATGTCTCTACTAGTGGACCGTGCGCTGTGGTTTGGAAAGGTTAAAATCGGCGCGTTCGGTTCGCGTCTTGTTTACGAGACAATGTCTTGACGGGGTCGGGTCCCGACACCTATAAGCGGAGCCATGCTGCGCGCCGGGATTTTTCGGAGCCTGCCCGTCGTGGCGTGCGGGCTGAGTCTGCTTTTGGCCGCCTCGAGCTTCGCCGACGAGCCGGCGCTCAACAAGGCGCCAACCGTTGCAGACTGGCTTCGCCTGAGTCGCCTTCCGGACTGGAGCGGGGTGTGGAATCCGAACATCTCGGATCAAAACGCTCAGATCAAGAGCAACCCCGTGCCCTGGAAGCCAGAGGTCGAGGCACGCATCAAGCAGCTCGTGGCGGAGGAGAAGGCTGGCCGTCCGCGAGGCCTGTTCGTGGACTGCTTACCCGAAGCGATGCCGTCGTGGATGTTGATCTCGCACAATGCGCTGGAGATCTTGTTCACCCCTGGCCGCGTCACTCTGCTGGGAGAGGCAGATGGCAACCGCTTACGCCGCATCTACACCGACGGGCGAAAGCACCCGGCGGACCCCGATCCGACGTTCCATGGGCACTCGATTGGACGCTGGGAGGGAAAGACACTGGTCGTGGA